>JABUBN010000571.1_pt1 | contig 10809 bp, 7 predicted proteins | sample 7240341 | NCBI WGS metagenome assembly JABUBN01 (sample SAMN07256345, study PRJNA390944) | subsurface metagenome | isolation source: Methane hydrate marine sediment | place: Pacific Ocean: Eastern North Pacific, ODP site | reverse complement strand
CATGCCAGAATATCCAAAAGTTCTTTTTTTATTGTCATTATACTATACTCTCCCTTATTAATTATTTGCCTGTGAATTATTTCTTTCAATTTGAAGCCATCTGGATATTTCTTTTTTAATTGTTTTATCCATTTCTATAAATGAGATCGCTACACCTATATCATACTGCTCTGAGCCAAAGGCCTCCACACGAACGACAGTTCCGATAATAAATAGAGGCTTATTATGGTTGTGAGGTATCTGGAGTTGTATTTTAGTTCCAATGGAAAGCATATATTTATTTTCAAAAAGAATACCTCCAAAACAGATATTTTTCCCGGTGCCTGTTTGTGCCTGTGTATCATCAAACCCAAGTTCTCTGACCTTAACTTCATGGTCAATCTCAATACGCATATAACGCCGTTTATCTTGCGAAAAAAAGGAAATATTGTTTTTGCCTGAACCCTTGGCCCTATAAAGCGCATTGTCTGCACATTTCAACAAACTTTCCACATCAGTAGTATTTCCAGGAAATGAAGCAAGCCCTCCGCTTATTGTTAGTCTGACAGTGTGTCCTTTGAAATCAATTTTCATTTCTTCAACTCTCTGACGAATCCTTTCTCCTAGCACAAGAGAGTCAACCTTGCCTGTTTCAGGCATTATAACCACTATTTCCTCACCTCCATATCTGGCGGCAAAATCTTCAGATCTTTTTTCATTTAATATGATTTTAGCGACCTGCTTTAAAACCTCGTCACCTGTTTGATGCCCAAAAGAATCGTTAACTTCTTTAAAGTCATCAAGATCAAAAAATAAAATGGATAATTCCTTTTCATGGCGTTTTGCACGGTTTATTTCACGCTCAAGCGTTTCGTCTAATGATTGTCTGTTGTAAAGGCCCGTAAGGCTGTCAAATCTGGAAGCTTTTACTGTTTTTTCAAACAGTTGAATCTCAACAACCTTAGGGTTTTTTAATGATCTGTGGATTGAACAAAAAAAATCACAAAGCGCTGTTCTCAGGTTTACTTTACGGCCTAAAATCGAAACCAGTCTATCATAATGAGTGATTATTTCAGCCCAATTTTTCTTGGCTTCTTCAGCCTCTATCTCAAGATTGGTTAAAACATGAAAAATTACCGGATAGGCCTTTTTTCCTTCTTTCTTAATAATTTGATTCAGTTCTTTTATAAGTCTGTCATCATCTTCATAATCGTCGAGACATTTTAAAACCAGATTCCTTGTCTGTTCCATTTATTAACCTCCGGGGACATTTCCATGTTGATTTAAATGAGGTAGGGAAAACCAGACTTCTCACAAGTTCATCAAAAATGATTTATTACCTGAATTTTGCACACAAATTAGAAAAAGAGTAGAAAACCATCTGGGAATCCTGTTATAATGGGTGTCAACAAAAACAAACCATAAAACAGGAGGTACCCAGATGGTAAAACAACAAAAGAAGCATAGCAGGAAAAAGCGCTCCAGTAAAGGATTTAAAGCAAACTCCGCTGAGGCCAGAAGAATCAACGCTTCAACGGTATACGAGACTTGTACTGAGCAGTTAACCCCGTTTGGCGGACTTTTAGCCGTGATAAAGTTTATGGATTTGCTCAAATTTAAAGAAATATTTAATTCCACCTATCAGGCGCCTTCCCGCAAACCAAAGATGGGCCACTATTTGATGGTTGTGGGTATTTTGATGCTACTCTTTATAGGTTTTAATCGAATTTGGCATTTTACTTACGTTCGGCTTGACGCCATGATTTGTGGTTTTTTTCGGCTGACACGGCTTCCAGTGGCCACCACCTTCTGGCGTTATGTTGACAGCCTGGGATTGAACCAGGCCGGCTCCTTTCTGAAAATCATGAGTATTCTGCGCGAAAGGTTCTGGCAGCTCTGTGGTTTGTACCATGATCGAATCAACATCAGTGTAGATACCACGGTCGAAACAATATATGGCAATCAGCAGGGTGGCCGCAAAGGGCATAATACGAAAAACCGTGGTAAAAAGGGCTACCGTCCCGTGCTCTGTTTTATTGATGAGACCAGAGAATATCTGGCAGGCAAACTACGCAAGGGCGTGACCATTGACGGCAAAGAGTGCGCAGCTTTTATTGCAACGATTAAAACCCAACTGCCGGGTTGTGTAAAACATGTTTTGTTGCGGGCCGATGGTGAATTTTTAAGCTGGTTAAGCGTTCAGGCCGCCATTGCAGCCGGATTTCAATTTATCATTGCCAATAGAGGATGTAATCCTCCTTTTGATACCAATGGATGGTATCGGCCATGGAAACGAAAAAATATCCAGTTCAACAGTTGCACATACAAACCTATCGGTTGGGGCACTGCCTGCAGGTTTGTTGCCATGCGAATACCTAAAGAGGAAAAGAAACCGGGACGACCGGTTCAATGCGAACTTTTTGAAGATGACCGTTACACCTACCGTATTTTTTGTACCAGTTTGACCTGCAAAGCCCATAAAGTGATTACCAGATACGACAAACGGGCTGATGTTGAAAACCTGGTAGGGGAAGCCAAGCGCGAAGGTCTGGACGCCATTCCTTCAGGTAAATTCAAAAACAATTACGCTTTTTTCCAAATTGTCATGCTGACCTACAATATCTGGCGTTATATGAAAATAATGGCTCATCAGAGTATCGACAAGACTGGATCGATGCAGGATGTCATGACAAATACGATTCGCATCGCCCGGTTAAAGCTACTGTTCATAGCTGCAAAGGCTGTCAAAGACGGCAATCTGGATAAGGTCAAATACTCCATCCATGATAGCAGAACACCAGCGATAATGAGATTATTAGAATTTATAGATCGAAAAAGATCGAAAGCCAGGCCTTGGGAAGAAAAAAGTGTTTGGCCATACCGTTTTGCTATTGTTTAATAAATGCAAGAAAATTCTTGCACGAATATTTCTATATGAGATATCAAGTAATTATCCTGGGGAAAATAAATGGATTACGGATGAAAAGTAGTATTTTTAGAAGTATTTGATTGATAGTTCAATGAAGCGAACATAATGGCGTCATAACAATAAAGCTTCGCACATAGTTCACAGCGGTGATTTACGTGCAAAATTCAGGTATTAACAAGAATTGTAGTAATTGACAAGATTAAAATAAATGGATTATTGGCGGGAAGTGTTTTTTCAGCGAATTCAATGTGCAAACTTGATTCATTTACCTTGATATTTTGTACCCGTACTCCCATTCGGAACAAAAAAGGTCGTACAATCTCCGTTCTGTAAGCGTTCACAGGTGCTGCAGATGTGCGTGATCAGGGCGACCAGCTATAGTCTACTATGCTGGTTGCCCTGATCGCGGGCAGATGCGGTGCCTGTGAACGCTTACGATATTTTTTTCTTAATTTCTCCCCATACTTCATAAACAAGTGCCTGGGTTGCTCTATAAGCCGCCTCAGGTTTATGATTTTCAATTGCATTAACAATATCGAGATGAAGCGACAGTGTTTCTTTTTGGGCTTTGATATCTTTTCTGTCACTTTGACGTGCCGCCAACAATGCCTGCCGTATCGTGTATCCGATTTGCGAAAAAAGCTCATTTTGGCAGGCTTCTAAAATGGATATATGGAAATTAATGTCCAGCTTGATGTATTCTTCGTATGAATAACCATCTTTTTCGTCTAAAAACCTAACCATCTTATCATAGTTAGACCTGATAAGTGAAACCTCCTCTTCACCTGCACGTTCGGCCGCAAGTTTTGCAGCCTCTGATTCGATAATCCGCCGCACTTCAATGATGTTCTCAAGGAATTTCATCTTATCGCCTACCTCGGATTTCCATATCAGCACATCAGGATCAAATAGATTCCATTCCCTTTTAGGTTGTATCTGCGTACCAATTTTTGGTTTTAGCCGAATAAGTCCCTTTTTAACAAGAACCTTTGTTGCTTCCCTTAAAACACCTCGACTTACGTCAAATTCCCTGCTCAACATCTCTTCATTCGGAAGGGTATCACCTGGTTTGTATTCTCCTTTTATAATTTTTAACCCCAACTCTTCCACCACAAACTCATATAACTTGTAACGCTTATTTTTATTTATCATATTATTTTACCTGCTGTTAACATGCACTACTCGTTTCTCGTTTCTCGTTTCTCGTCGCCCTGCTTTAAGTGGAATTTTCGCTTCGCTCCAACTGGCTCTGCTGGTTTTCAGTTGCTCGTTGGTCAGTTGCCTTGCCACGGCGGCTTGTCAGGGCATAGCTTGGAAAGCGTTGTCTGAAGCCGGTCATGCTTCGCTTACGGATATGCCGTGACAAGAGGCAAAGTATAGTCGTTGCTTGTTAAAAACGAGCAACCAGGAACAAGTAACCAGCAACTTATACTCAGGCAAAGCCAATTATCTCTGATCACTTACAAAAGGCATGGTTTTAAGATTGAATAAATTCAGTACCTGCCTTTCCATTGACCGCCTCTTGTATTTTTTTGATTGAGGTAATAACAGCTTTTTTTTTCTGGTTTTTAACAAACTGCGTAGCCGCCTCAACTTTAGGCAGCATTGAACCAGCCGGAAAATGGCCTTCTTTGGTATAACGGGATGTTTCTTTCAATGACATGAAACGAAGCAACTTTTGGTTTTTACGGCCAAAGTCAAGCATAGCGCCTTCCACATCGGTTGCAATAAGAAAAATGTCTGCACCCACTTCCTCGGCAAGGCGCGCGCTTGCCAGATCTTTATCAATAACCGCATCAACGCCGTTAAAAGCCCTCCCCTTTCGTATAACCGGAATACCGCCACCACCGCAGCAAATGACAATAAAATCCATATCAATAAGTTTTTGTATTTCCCTCTTTTCAATAATTGTAACAGGTCGTGGTGAAGCTACTACACGTCTATATCCTTTAGATGTTTTTAAAACAGGATATTCGATCCTGGCAACCTCATCCTTGCTTAAAGCAGGGCCGATGGGCTTTGTCGGATTGTTAAATGCAGGATCATTTTTATCGACAACCACATATGTAATCAAGCTTACCAGAGGCCTGAAATCGATTCCCAGTTTCATCAGCTCTTCGTCCAGTGTCGATTCTATCATATACCCTATTTGACCTTCAGTCTGCGCAACCAGGATTTCCAGCGGCAGTTTCGGCACGGCATCACAGTAATCCTGCTGAAGCATCAGATTTCCAACCTGAGGCCCGTTACCGTGTGTAATGATGATTTTATACTCCGTTGAAAGTCTTGCAATCTGGCGGATCGGAACCTTTAAATTTGCAAACTGCTGTTCAATTGTTCCTTCCTGTCCCTTCTTAATCAGGGCATTGCCGCCCAGTGCCACCAAAAGAATCGGTTTATTTCGACTTTGTTTTTTCATCTTTTTAAAGCAATAAGCTCTTTTAATAAATCCTCTAAAGTCGGTTTGCTGTTATCCTTATACTCGTATCGAATCCGCATTGTCGGTTTTTCAATGGAAAGGAGCTTAAGCAAATCTATAGGGGTAGCTGATAGAACAAGATCACATTCGGTGTTGTTAATGGTTGTTTCGAGGTCCTTCATCTGTTGGGGACTATACCCCATTGCCGGCAGCAAAGCGCCAATATTCGGGTATTTCTCAAATGTTTCCTTAATTGTGCTTGACAGGTATGGACGTGGGTCAACGAGTTGGGCCGCACCAAATCGTCTGGCAGCAATCACACCTGCACCATAACTCATCTCCCCGTGTGTTAAAGTGGGGCCGTCTTCAACGACCAGTACTCTTTTACCCTTTATCGCATCCGGATCTTCGGCAATCACTTTGGAATCGGCTAAAATAATCCTGGCAGAAGGATTATGCGTTTTTATGGTTTTTTTCACCTTTTCCACATTTTCAATACTTGCGCTATCCACCTTGTTGATAATTGCAATATCTGCCATAAGCATATTAGTTTCGCCCGGATGGTAACTGGTTTCGTGTCCGGGCCTGTGTGGATCAAAAACAACTATGTTGATATCAGGTTTATAAAACGGCGTGTCATTATTTCCGCCATCCCAGACAATTACATCTGCTTCCTGTTCTGCTTGTCTAAGAATCTTTTCGTAGTCGATACCGGCATAAATAACAGCGCCCATGCTAACAACCGGTTCATACTCTTCTCTTTCTTCAATTGTGCATTTATGTTTTTCAAAATCTTCATAAGTCGCAAAACGCTGCACTATCTGTTCAGTTAAATCCCCATAAGGCATTGGATGGCGTATGGAAACAACCTTCTTCCCCATCTTATGAAGAATCTGCACGACCTTACGGCTGGTTTGAGATTTTCCGCATCCGGTACGGATTGCACATACTGATATTATTGTTTTTTTCGATTTAAGCATTGTATATGCTGCACCGATAATTAAAAAATCAGCTCCGGCCGCAGTAACGATGGAAGCCTTGTGCATGACCTCAATGTGTTTGACATCGCTATAAGAAAAAGCAACCAACTCCACTTTATTTTCTCTTATCAAATCAGCCAGTTTTTCATCAGAATATATTGGAATGCCTTTTGAGTATAATTCTCCTGCCAGTTCCGGTGGGTACCGCCTGCCATCGATATTCGGAATTTGCGTTGCTGTAAAGCAAATTACATTGTATCGTTTATTATCTCTGAAATAGACGTTAAAGTTATGAAAATCACGCCCGGCAGCTCCCATAATTATTACATTTTCTACCATTTATTACCTCGTACTGGTTTCTCGATACTGGATACTGGTTTCTGGATACTCGATGCTGGATACTGGTCTCTCAATACTGGATATTAAAAAAGGAATGCTCCTTATTTGATGAACTCGTAAAAAGTCCTATTTAAACGATTTTTTATAAATTAACGTTGATGGCTAAGTAGAAAGTTCCATATACCCCCGCTAAAAATCAGCGGAATAAAAAGGCGCAGTGGTTTTTCAGAGACGAGGCAATACATGTAGTATGCCGAGTTTCTGATAAACCGCTGCAACGCTGTAGATTGGACTTTCTACGACGCCATCAACGTTAACTACCCAGCGTGGCTACCATAACAGCCTTAATTGTATGAACCCTGTTTTCAGCTTCATCAAAGACAATTGATGCTTTAGATTCAAACACATCTTCTGTGACTTCCATAGCGTCCAAACCGAATTTTTGATAAATCTTTTCACCGATCAAGGTCTCACGGTTGTGGTATGCGGGCAGGCAGTGTAAAAACTTCACATCAGCATTTCCGGTCATTTCCATAACCGATTTGTTAACCTGGTACGACTTTAATAACTCTATTCTTTCCTCCCAGACATTTTCCGGTTCTCCCATGGACACCCAGACATCCGTACAGAGAAAATCACAATTTTTTACTCCTTTTGCCACATCATCAGTAATCAGTATTTTAGCATCGGTTTCTTTTGAAATTTTCTTTGCTTCTTTTACTATATTTTTGTCTGTCTTAAGTTTTTCAGGAGCAATTGAACGAAAATCCATCCCCATTTTAGCAGCCCCGATCATCAATGAATTACCCATATTGTTTCTGGCATCTCCCAGATAGGCAAACTTAACCTCGCTTAAAGGCTTATCAGTGTGTTCTATGACTGTAAGAAAATCGGCAAGAACCTGTGTAGGATGAAATTCATTGGTCAGGCCATTGTAAACAGGTACTCCCGAATATTGTGCCAGTTCTTCGACTTTCTTTTGTTCAAAACCACGGTATTCAATACCATCGTACATTCTGCCCAACACCCTTGCCGTATCCTTCATCGATTCTTTAGTGCCCATCTGAGAACCGGTCGGCCCAAGATATGTAACATGAGCGCCCTGGTCATATGCAGCGGTTTCAAACGCACATCGAGTCCTGGTGGATGTTTTTTCAAAAATCAATGCAATATTTTTCCCCTTTAGTCTTCGCTGCTCTATTCCGGCGTATTTGGCCTTTTTAAGGTCATCAGCAAGCTTAAGCAAAAAATGTATTTCTTTAGGGTAAAAATCCAGCAATTTAAGAAAGCTTTTATTTTTTAAATTAGGTATCATTTTTTATCCTCAAATCTGGTTAAGTGGTTAAGTAGTTGAGTTGTTAAGTTGTTGCTATAATGATCATATCTATTATTTAATTAAAAATTGAGCATTGTTGCGTGACAAGATATAGTATCTGGAAATAATAGTAATTGTTTCCCTACTCAACCACTAAACAACTCAACCACTAAACTATTTCTTACTATAAAACTGCTTCGATTTGTTCTAGAGCCCAGTCAACCAAATCTTTTGTAATAACAAGTGGCGGTGCAAACCGGATTATATTTTCGTGGGTTTCCTTGCAAAGCAACCCTTTTCCTTTCAGTTTATGGCAGTAATGGCGGGCTCCACCTGTTTCAGGCCAAAGCTCCATACCTATCATTAAGCCTTTGCCTCGAACCTCTTTAATTACAGGATTTTTAATTTTCCTTAATCCATCCAGAAAGTAAGTTCCCATTTCAGCGGCATTATCGACCATTTTTTCTTCAACCAGGACTTTCACCGCAACACGAGCTACAGCGCATGCCAAAGGGTTACCGCCAAAGGTGCTCCCGTGTTCACCTGGCTGCAGTACACCCATTACTTCGCTGTTGGATAATACAGCGGAAACAGGATAAAAACCGCCTGACAATGCCTTGCCTATTAATGTTAAATCAGCTTCTATGTCATCATGTTCCTCAGCCAGCATCTTTCCAGTACGGCCCAGCCCGGTTTGAATTTCATCCAGTATAAGAACAACATTATTCTTTTTGCATATATCCCTTGCGGCCTTTAGATATCCAACTGGCGGTATAATCACACCAGCCTCGCCCTGAATCGGTTCTACCAAAAAGCCAACAGTATTGGGTGTAATAGCATCTTCCAGAGCTCCGACATCTCCAAAGGGAATAATTTTAAAACCAGGGGTGAACGGACCGAACCCTTCTGTGGAATTCGGGTCTGTGCTAAATCCTACTATAGTAATAGTACGACCATGAAAATTGTTCTCACAGACAATGATTTCCGCTTGATTTGCAGGAACTCCCTTTATCTTGTATCCCCATTTTCGAACGGTCTTAATAACAGTCTCCACCGCCTCTGCGCCGCTATTCATGGGTAAGACTTTGTGGGAATTGGTAAGCTTACACAGTTCCTGGTAAAATAAACCAAGTTGATCATTTCGAAACGCTCTTGAAGTCAAGGTTAGTTTTTTTGCCTGGTCAATCATTGCGTTCATAATTTTTGGGTGGCAATGCCCCTGGTTGATTGCGGAATATGCTGAAAGGCAGTCAAGGTATTTTTTGCCATCTACATCCCAAACCCAGACTCCCTCACCGCGACTTAACACAACATCCAGCGGCTTGTAATTATGTGCGCCAAATTCATCTTCCAAATCTATATATTGTTGTTGTTTCACCTTTCACCTCTATTCTTTAATTTTCTCGTTAGATTTCACAGAAACTTTTGCCATCTCACATTAATTCCCAGAAAGATAAAATTATTCCTCTAATGTTTATACGATATAATGTTATAATCGTATGATGTATATTAAATATCTCTTTCGTTGAAGTCAATAAAATTTTTTCGTAAACCTTTAGAAAAGTCATGGCGGTATGAAAAAATATCTCTGTAAGCAAATATCCCTTTCATTTTTGCTCTAACTTTTTGCTAAGGTGGCAAGGAATGAGTTGCCCTATTTTGTTGACTATTTTAGCTCAAAATATTATTCGTTGACAATCTCGTAAAAAGTCAAAAAACTACTTTTTACGAGACGTTTTAAGTTTTAGGATTTAAGTTTTAAGTGTCTGTTAAATCAGATAATATCATTAACCTAAAACATAAAACCTAACATCTAAAAGCCCGATGAATTCGACTTTTTACGAATTCATCATTCGTTGGTATCCTGGCATTTTACATATTTCCATTTTTTCACCCAGGTCTACTATATTAAGACATTATCTTTTGGCCCAATAAAGAAGCCCCAATAGGGTTTTCGCTTGAAATATGTCGACCTGATTGACTATTTACACTATACTATGAAATATTGATTATATCCTGTATTTTGATATATATGGCAAATGCATGAAAGTTTCAATAATAGGAGCTGGTCGAAATAATAACGGCATAGGAGAATATATTGCAAAATATTTTCACAAAAACAATGCCACCGTTATTTCCGTGCTTGGAACAACAAAAAAAACAGCCCGACATGCCTCCACCAGACTGAAGCGATATGGTATCCAAACTTCTGCCTATACTGACTTTTACCACATGATAGAAGAGGAAAGACCCGATTCGGTTGTTATCGCCTCCCCATTGCCGACCCATTTTGAATATCTTATAAAATCGGTTGATTCAGGTTTGAATATTTTTTGTGAAAAACCCTTTATTTGGAATAAAAATGATGACCAGCATAAGCTAATCGATTTTATTTTTCAGAAAGCTGAAGGCAGGAACCTCAAAATTGCGATGAATTCTCAATGGCCTTTCTCAATGCCTTACTATGAGACTCTTTGTGGTTCAATTGACCGGAAAAATATCGATACTTTTTTTATACATCTTTCTCCGATGGTTGCCGGAAAAGAAATGATACTCGATTCAGTCCCGCATGCCTTGAGCATTCTCTATTTTGCTTTGGGAGAAGGCAAAATTATAAATACTGATATTCAGTCTTATGAAAATAAAATTATTATAAGGTTTATCTATAATACAAACAGCAATAATTGTGAGGTCCTTATCAACCTTGAAAGGCAAAAGCGACAACCCCGCAGGTTTAAATTTGGTTTTAATGACAAAATTGTTTATAGGGTTCTGGATCTTAAGGACTATAACATTTATTTTAAATATTTGGATAAAACCTTAAAGGTGGCTGACCCACTTGAGCTAT
>JABUBN010000570.1_pt1 | contig 10811 bp, 21 predicted proteins | sample 7240341 | NCBI WGS metagenome assembly JABUBN01 (sample SAMN07256345, study PRJNA390944) | subsurface metagenome | isolation source: Methane hydrate marine sediment | place: Pacific Ocean: Eastern North Pacific, ODP site | reverse complement strand
TTAGGAGTCTTATATATGCTATGGTGGCGGTTGCGGTCGTCATGGGGTATCTTACGAGAAATATTTGCGGTATGTGAAGAGCTTCGAGCCTTATAAACTAACTGAGAAGTTAGGAGATCCGGTTGCCTCTTATGCCTATAAAGACGAAGAAGGAAAATTGCTCTATTTTAAATTCAGATTCGAGAAGAGGAACGATAAAGGGGAGTTAGAAAAGACTTTCAGGATTTGGAGAGCTGACAATAAGGGAAATATTATCAGAAATATACAGGGAGTCAGGAGAATTATTTATAATTTAAATAAAATAAATGACTCCGGAGATAAGATTATTTTTCTCTTAGAAGGTGAAAAAGACTGCGATAATTTGATGACAAAATTTTCGGTTTTAGCTACTACTAGCGATATTGGAGCAGGAGCAGGAAAAAAGAAATGGAGACCGGAATATTACGAATTTTTTCAGGATAGAGACGTTATTATTATCCCCGATAATGATAAAGCGAGCAAAATATTTTACCGGGAGATCGGGAATAATTTGGTAGGGATCGCTAAGTCGATAAAATTTTTAGAGTTGCCGGACTTAAAAGAGCATGGAGATATTACTGATTGGCTAATGCAGGGGGGAACTTTAGCAGATCTTTTCGAACTAGTTAAGCAAGCTCCTAAATTTCCTTTATCGATACCGATCGAGGAGAGGTTTCTGGTAACAGCGAAAGAGCTTATAGAAACAGATTTGAATCCTCTTGAAATGTTAGTCGGTGGGGGTTTGATCCCTAAAGTTGAAGGTTATGCTCTAATTGGTGGACTGGCTAAAGAAGGAAAGACCCTGCTCTCTACTCAATTAGGCTTGAATCTCGTTTCGGGAACTAACTTCTTAGAAGATTTTAAGATAAATAAAAAATGTAAGATTCTCTATATTTACCGGGAAAACACTAAACCGGGCTTGAAAATGATTATAGAAAAGCAAGTAGAAGGATTAAAAAAATTAGATATTAAAATAAATAAAGATGATCTAGGAAATTTCTATACCTATTATGGTAGAGATATTACTTTAGACTTAAAGAATCCTCTTCTCGGGAATCTAGAAAAGGATATAAAGGCAATAGAGCCGGATATAATTTTTTTAGATCCGATCGGTTTTTTTATAGGATTCGATATCAATAAAGCGGAAAATATAAAGAAATTTAGAGATCTGTTAATGAGCATAAATCCCGGTTTTTGGGTACTTATACATCATTATACAAAACCTAGATATTTAGCAAAGGGGGAAAGTGATATCGCTCCGATTTATAGGCTCTTAGGGAGCAGTTATTTAGCGAATACTTGCGAATCTTTTATAGGCTTAGAGAAGGAAGGGGAAAGATACTCCAATGAAAATAAAAAGATCTATTTTACTACGAGGAGCGAGAGAGAGCCTATTCCCTTACACTTGAGGCGAGATCCCGTCTCTTTGATCTATGAGGTAATAGATAGTGTATCGTTATTAAAAGGTAAGATTACTAAAGACGATATCGTCAGGGTCTTAAAGCAAAGTTTTAAGGGGAAAGCCTCTTATGCAGATTTAGTAAGGTTATGCTCAGATCAATTCGCAGTTAAAGAGGGAAGGATCGCTAATTTAATGAAAGAGCTTAAAGAATCTCAGATTATAGAGAAAGAAGGGGGTCTAAGAGGCTCTTGGTATCTTAAAAATTTATTATTGTAGTGTAGTTAAGAGGTAATAAGCTATAAGGTATATATAATATATAATAATACAATACTCACATATACTCATTAACTACTCATTAAACACTCATTAACTACTCACTCACTACTCACTACGTGAAACCGTTGGAAACAAAGGGTTTCAAGCGGTGAGTATTGAGTGAGTATTGAGTGAGTTAAAAATGAGTTTAAAGTGAGTATTGAGTGAGTTTTCAAACCGTTGGAAACAAAGGGTTTTTGACTAAAGTGTATATACACACACAACGAGAAAGAAAACGAAAAAATGTTAAATAGATCCATGAGTTACTCGGGGGAAACCGAGAGGAGACCGGGTCGGATTTATCCGGTAAATTAAGAGAGGTTAACATTTAGGCTATTGTGTTAACGTGTTTACTATCAGTCAAAAAAGCTGAGAACTGTTTAATATATAAGGCTTTCGGGAGTTATCAGAAAATCATTATTAAGATCCTTGACAATATGGTTAATGTTAGTGTAAGATAGGATAGGATTTATTAATAAGAGAAGGGGGTTTTGATAATGAGATTTACTGAGCCAATTAAAGACAAAGACAAAATACTGGCTATTAAGGATTTACTACTGAGAGAGGATTCTCCTCGAAATTATTTGCTTTTTACTTTTGGAGTTAATTCTGCTCTCCGGATCGGGGATCTGCTTTCTCTCCGGGTCAAAGATATACTAAACGGTAAAGGGGGATTTAGAGAAGAGCTTGAAATTAAGCTACAAAAGACCAGAAAGAATATTAGTATCTATCTTAATGATCCGATCAAGAAAGCTCTTACTCTTTACTTTGATAAAGGGCAAGCTATCGATCCTAACGATTTTCTCTTTTATTCTTTCAGGAGAGGCGGTTTCCGGGATAAAGCTATCTCTAGGGTCAGGGCTTTTAAGCTAATAAAGAAATGGACTAAAGCGGTCGGGCTTGATCCGGAGAAATACTCTTGTCATTCTTTACGTAAAACTTGGGGGTATTTTGCTCGGAAACAGGGAGCTAATATCGAGCTGATCTCTGAAATGTTAGGACACCGAAACAGCAATATTACCCGGAAATATCTCGGTATAACGAAAGAAGAGCTTAGGGAACTGATTAAAAAAATAGAGATTTAATAGAGGTTGGAAACGCTAAGATAAGGCTATAAATTTAATTTTTACTACAAGATATCTGCTTTTCGATCTCTATCTTAGAGGATTGGAGACGCTATACTTGTTTTGTAAACAATTTTTACTACGCAAACTATGCTCTCCGATCCTCTCAAAAAACAGAAGAAAGAAGGGATTTTATGAACGATATAAGGTCAGAATTAGCTCGAGAGTGGGCTAAGGAGCATAATATTCAGTTGAGTTTATTCTCCCGGCAATATGAAGAAGAACGAGAGGCTACTAAGAGGGAGAAAAAAGCTAATAAGTTGAAAAATGAAGAGAGATTCAAAGAGATTTGTCGGGGGATAAAGAGCGATCAAGAGGAGCTTAGCGAGAAAGAATTTAACAATATGTGCAAAAAAGCAGGAGTTGAGCCGGGATCTCTCGCTAAAACTGTATTTACTGAGAGCCTCAAAAGCTCCTAATGAAAATTAAAGTAGAAGAATTTACCGGAGAAGTCGGGAAAATTCCCGAATATCTTAATTATGAGTTTAGAATTGATTTAAAAGCTCCCGGCTTTTTGGAGCAATTTAAAGAGGAGAGAGAGAAAGCTCTCTCGAAATATCTAAAAATGAAAAGGAGAATAATAAAAAATGGATCAGAATAAAGAATTGAGGACTGAAAAATTAGATCTTATAACTCATTTAGGCTATAAAAATTTTATCTCTTCGCATGGTGGCAATATAGAAAACTGGAAAAAGGCTTGTAGAGAAAATTGGGAAAGTAAAGTTTCGAGAGAAGAATATCAATTTGTATTACAGCTAGAGAAAAAATTAAAAGAAGATCCGGGCTTATTAGATCGTATTTTTAAAATGGTAGAGCGAGAAGAAAAAGTAGAAAAAGAATTTAGAGAGGAGAGTTAAAAATGGAACTTGAAGAGATTAAAGAGTTTATTATTTCTCAATATCGATTAGAAATATTGGTTTTTGAAGATGAAACAAGAGGATTAAAAGATACTAAAAAATGGACTAATAAGGCTCATTATCTACGAGGGAAATTAGAATTACTTGCATTAATTCTAATCGGTTGCTTTGGCTACTCGAAAGATTCTTTATTAGAGGAGACTCTAAAAAATTGACAGAGTTAAAGAAAATTAAACTGGCTCTGAAATATGCTATCCGGGAGAGTCAGGAACTATTTCTTCTTGAAGGTGGAGACTGGAAAAGTCTTGACAAACTGATAAATATTTTACTGAGTATAGTCGAGGATTTTGGCTTTACGAAAGAGCAAGTTATTGCTCTATACGAAGAGGTTAAAAAAGAGGTCGAGAAGGAGCTTAAAAATGACTAACGAAAAAGAAAAATTTATTATCTACGAAAAAATAAGACGGAAAGGTCTTTATAATATGCTCGATTATAAAAAGGTTTTGCCGTACGCAAAGAGATATTTTAAGCTCGATATTACGAAAGAAGAATATATCGAATTAGTCGAAAATTATTCGGAACTAAAGGCGAGATATTCTCGATAAAAAAATTAAAAAGGGGGTTTTTGTGGTGCTTAGGAAGGTGAGTAGTAGAGAAATTGAAAAGATTAAAGAAAGATTAGAGGCAGAGCTAGAAAGCGAAAAAATATCGTTTCAGAGAAAAGAAGAAGTCAAATCATTAGTACGTCATCTCTCGACTTGGCTCGAGTTGAGAGATTACCGGGAACGAGAGCATTATCGAGTTGTAATTAAGAGCGAAACCTAAAAGAAAAGGGGGTTTAAATAATGGAGTGGGGTTATCTTGTTATAGTTTTGGTTGTGGTAGCAGGAATAATTTATATTTTGTCTAAAAAAGGGGGTAAATAAATAATTCGGTGATCCGGTTTTTCTCCATATGTTTTGTCCGGATCGCTGACCCTGCTCTCCGGTTTTTTGCCTCATCACTGGGGAGCAGGGAACTTGAGAGGGGGTCTATATGTCCGAAAAAGTGAGCATTAGAGAAATTAAAAGCATTAGGGGAAAATTAAAGTCAGAACTAAGAAATGGGAATTTAACTTTCCATAGGAGAGTAGAGGTTGAATCTCTTATCCATCATTTAGATACTTGGATAGACTGGAAAAAGGGTTGGGATAAAAAGCGTTACATGGACGCAATTACAAAGCGAAAGTTAAATAAAGGGGGTTAATTATGGGTTTATCTCAAAACCCGGAATATGAAAAGGCGTTAATACTTGATAATCACTTAAAAGAAATAGAGATCTTTGATTACCTGAGCAGTTTAGACCTAACGGATAAACTACTATTAAGGGATCAATATTATCTTTTTTTGGGTGAGGAAACCAAAGAGGAAAAAGTTGTCTCAGAGATAATCGAAACTATTAAAAAGAAAAAAGGGGGTCTATATGGTTAAAAAATCTCTGCGATCTTATGAATTTACCGACTTATTTTTTCAGAAAAAACGAGAAGAAGAACTCGAGGAGAGGGAAAAAAAAATCGAAAGGAGTCTTGAGATGAGAGAGATATTTAACGTAGATTATTTTTTTGAGAATAAAGAAAACTGGCTTTTAGGGTTATTTGAAAAGATAGATGAGTATTGCTTGAACGTCAAAAGAGGAGTCGAGAAAGAATTTAGGAAAAGTTATATCCGTTGGAGCTACTCCGGAATAATGTTTTGCCGGATCTTTGTCTTTCAGAACAATTTAAAACTTTATCTAAAATTAAGATATGAAGAGATAGAGCAAGCTCCGGCTTTTATTAGAGATTATTCCGACCGGGTAAGAGGTATTAAAACTATTGAGATAACATTAGACGAAAAATTTTTAGAGAATCAAGAGGCTTATTTTGCAGTCGTCTCATTTCTAATAAGAAAAAGTTTCTCCGAAGTAACCGGAACGAAAAAGTTAGAGCCGGTTAAAAAAAGAGAATTGAAGCCGGTAAAACCGACAGAAAATTTTAGATCGTCTCTAAATTTAATGGCAAATGGCAACGGATATATAGACGTTAGCTTCAAAATTAAAAAGGAGCAAAGAGAACTTTTGAGCCGGATTTTATCAGAGACTATTTTAAAAGAATAAAGGGGGATCAAAAGATGGGTTTTTATAAACTTTGCGAGAAATGCCAGCTAAAATATTGTGGTTGGGGAACTGATAAATTTTGTCAAAAATGTGGCGAAAAACTGAAAGAAATTACCAAAGAAGAATTTTACTCAGAGGAAAAAGTAATTATAAGTGAGGGGTGAAAAAATGATAGTAATTAGAACTTATTTAGAAAACGCAGAGAATTTTGCCGGGCTAACTTCTGCTCTGGACTTCGAGAACTGCAAAAAGAGGTTAAGACTTTATTATCGAAATATCGGAGCGGTAAAAGCGAGGATCTTTTCCGGAGAAATTATTAATTTGCCATATACAATTTTGCAGAAAGACCGGAGAATCCGACCTGTAAGAGTTACTAATGACCGGAGAAAGAAACTCAGTTGACTGGTAAGGTAATTTAACTAAAAAAGGTAGACCGTCGCAAGGTCGATTAAGAGTTTCGGTAGTAGGACTTTGCCTCTTAGTCATAGAGCCTAAACGACGGTCTACTCTAAAAAAATGAAAGGAGATTTAGAAAGATGTCTCGATATTTTAAATGTGAAAAATGCGAGAGTCAATTTGTCGGTTGGGGAGTGGGAGATTTTTGCGGTATTTGTGGAAACGAACTAAAGGAGATCGGAAAAGAGGAATTTGAGAGAGGAGAGACCGCTAAAAAAAGAGCGGTCAAAAAAGATGATGATCAAAAAATTTATAATTAGAATTTACCGGGTTGTTGCTGACTTTTTTCTAAATTTTTCGGGTTGTAAATTGACGTGGAGAGATAAGGAGATAAGGAAAAAAGATATTGAAGATAAAATAGTAGGCGATTATTTTCTCAGATAGAAGGATCGAAACTTTCCTTGATTTTTGTCGTATTATTTATTAGTCTTAACTCGTATCGGGTCGAGATACGGAAATTTGTTTATTAAATTTTTACTGATCATAAACAAAGAGATTAAGGACTATTTAAAATTAAAATTAAAAAGGAGAAAAAATGAAGAAACTTTTAATTATGTTAATGGCGGTTTCTATGGTTGCGTTCCTCTTTGTCGGTTGCGGTGTAACTCCCGATCCAGTCGATCCAGTCGAGCCGGGAGAGACTTCGACCACTCCGGTTATTACAGAAATATATTGTAGAGATACCGACGAATCGGATCTTGATCTTTATTCTTCTGATATTCAATATATGAATAAAGAGGATATATCAGGCGGTATATTGATTAAAGGATTCGCTCCAAAATATTCTAAAGTACAAGTCTATATTGACGGAGCAGTTGCCGGAATAGGTTATTCTTACGGAGCAGATGAATTTATTGTTTTTGTCTCTAAGGCTAATTTGGGGATCGACGGAGAAAAGTCTTTGGGTGCTACTGCTACGGAGACCGGTTTAGCTGAAAGCGGTTGCTCTACTGTATATAAATTTACTTTAGATACAGTTGCTCCGGAGATAGTAAATTTAATTGGAGAGGCGGAAGGTTTTGCGATAGATGATAAGGTTACTTTAATAGTTACCTTTAGCGAAGAAATAGACGAAAAGAGTATAGATATTAACTCCGGTCATTGTCTTTGGGATATAAGAACGGGGAACTATGCTCCTGATGAGCTTTTTACTCCTACTGCTGATCCTTTTGATTTAGTATTACCGAAAGTATTGGAGATGGAGGCAAAACTTAGAGTTGGAGATATTTCGGAATTTACTTTGATTCGTCTCGCTTATGATTATACTGCTCCTGCTCCTCTCATTGATCCTGAGAATTTGATCTTTATTGCGGATTTAGCCGGGAACGAATTACTTGATTATGTTGATTTTTGTTATTTAGAGTTAGTAGAATAATTAACTGAGCCTTAGGCAAGTTTCAAAACAATGTTAGCGAGAGTTTGTCTAGGGCGTATTTCTCCCTCTCGCTAGCAATTTAATTTCGCATGGTGGGGAGTTTTGTTAGCTCCCTGCCGGCAATTATATTTTTATTTTAAAATTAAATAAACTGTGAGCTACTAGATAGCCATTTTGAAAAGCGTTGAGCTTTTTGGAGTGGCTATTTTTTTTTAAAACGAATAAAGAAAAGGAGTAAAAATTATGAATTTACTTTATAGGTGGATCGAAGAGCATAAGGGGTGGAAAAGTACGACCTTAGAAAAAGAGCGAGAGACGATCGAGGCGTTTCATGATTTAGAAGAGGCAAAGGAACGACTTGCAGATCGAGAAATTTTACTTTGTGGAGTGAAGTTAATTAGACTTTTTGACGGAGTCAAATAATGAGTAAAGAAAGAAAAAATAAAAGGAGATTAACATTGAAAGAAAGGTCTCCGGACTTAAAAATTTTTTCTCCACGTGGGGAACTACTTTATATTGGATATGAGGGTTTTTGCGTGGACTATCAGGCGTTACTAAGGCAAAAAGAGCAAAAATCGAAATATAGACGTTTAAAGCGTGGTTTTTAGCGATTATCGGTTTTTACATAATAACATAAGCGTATTGTCTTAAAAAACGATATATGAGCGAACTTTTCTCGGGTTTTGAATGAGAAAAGGGATTTTTACAAGATTAAACGTAGAAATTTAGAGAGGTGATTTGAAAATGACAAGATCGAGGGGTTTTCGACGTGCTGAGAGCTATTTGTCGAAAAATAAAGAAGGGCGAGAGGCTCAGTTGAGAAATTTAGTACAGAATCGAAACAGGTCGGGTTTGACCGGGAAGTCAAAATTATTCCCTTTAAAAGAATATAAAAAAGATATAATCTCTTTCGCTGAGAAAGAGATCTATCTCCCGGATAAAAGAAAAAAATTGATCCAGTTGGAGACGTGGGAGAAAGAGATTTTGCGAGATTGCTTTTATCAGGATCGACCGTCTTTAATTCTCCTATCGCTCGGAAAAAAGAACGGCAAATCTGTTTTTTCGAGCCTTGTCTTACTTTGGTTTTTGTTTGCCGGAGAAGAATATAACGAACTATATATAGCCTCGAATAGTCTGGATCAAAGCTCTTTTATTATTTTTAAAAATTGTAAAAGTATGATAAACAAAAATCCGGAACTATATAAAAGAGTCAAAATATATGGTGATTATATTGAGAATCGAGAGACAAAGACCATACTCCGGTGTCTCCCTGCTTCTTTTAGAAGTGCTTCGGGTCTCAGACCGGGCGTTTTGTGTATCGACGAGGTGAAAAATTTTGATGTTTCTAGCTTAGAATATTTTTTCGAGGAATTACAGCTAGCTCCGGGACTTGATTTTCCTCTAATTTTGATCACTTCGACCGTTGGCAGGAGACAAGAGGGGATTCTTTGGGATTTATTCGAAAAAAGTAAGCAGGGAAACGATAAAGATAATTATTACTATATCAGGCAGGGAATTTTAGCGAATCCTAGCTCTTTCGTAACCGAAGAGTATCTCGATACTCAAAAGAGAAAACCGACCATGAGAAAAAATACCTTCGATATGCTCCACTCCAATTTATGGATCACTCAAGAAGAGGCTTTTGTCTCGAATAATGATTATTTGCTTTGTTTAGATTATGGCTTAGTGAAAAATCCCGGTGGTAATTTGCCGGTATTTGTGGGCTTGGATCTCGGAACGAAAGACGACTTGACCGCTGTCGTTACAGTTGGCAAAAATGGAGAAAGTATTTTTCTAGTGGATCATAAGACTTTTGACCCGAAATTGACCGGGACTCTCGTTTTCGATGATGTGAAAAATTATATACTGACTCTTTCTCGGGAGTATAAGATCTTGAGTCTCGTATTCGATCCGTATCAGGGGATCGCTCTCTGTCAGGAGTTAGAAAAAGCAGGAATCAAGACCCGAGAGATGACTCAAAGTCAGGGAAATTGTATCTTATTTTCTCAGAATTTATATTCTCTGATTAAAAACCGGAAAATTCGGCTTTATCCTGACGAGGAGATCCGGACTAATCTCCTCAATTGTCAAGTAATATCTTCTTCTCGGGGAGAAAGAATTACCAAAAAAAGAGCAGATTTAAAAATCGATTTAGCGGTAGCTCTCGCTTTTGCAAGTCTCGAGGCAGTTAGAAGCAAAGCAGGGGATTCAGGGATAAGGTGTCGTTGGATCAGTAGCGGTGAAGAAGAGGATAACGGAAACTGGCAAACTGTCGGGGGTTTTGATAGTAACGAGAGTATTTTATTGCCGGAGAAATATCATCAAATACAATAAATTTATTGAAATTTATTTGACTTTTTAAAGAGGTTTATATTATAATAAATCATACCATTTAATAAGGAGTGAAATTATGACTGATATAATAACAAAAGATCCCGATAAAAAATTTGGTGATGTGGAATATTATGGTACTCTTTCGGTAGCTGATATACTAGAAATTGACCCTACAACGGTCAGAAATTATTTTCAAAAAGGCTATTTTCGGGGGGTAAAAATAGGTCAAAATTGGTACATAAATAAAGGAGATCTAGAATTTTTTATTATAAATGGAAAGCTAAAAATAAGGAAAGATATGTCTTTTCAGGATTATAAAATTGCGGAGTCGAATTTTCTAACGAGAATTGAGGATAACGTGAGGAAAGCAAAAAAACAAATCGAAAAATACCGGGAAGTAAGATCTCCTCATATAACCGCAAATTTAATCAGAAGATACGAGGAATTACAGCTAGCTTTAGAAGAATACCGAAAAAATAAAATGACTCAAAAAGATTATGATACTTTTATTTAAATTTTAGTTAGGGAGCGTTGTTTTTTATCAGTTGGGATTGCTCCCGCTGTAAGAAGAGAGGTTTTAAAATCTTTTACTCTCAAAATACAGTTTCTTTGATCCCGGCTCTATCTCCTAAAAGAGACTTTATATTGTTAGGGCAATTTTGCAAAATTGCCGGGAGACAAAAAAAAGGTCTCAATAAAAAAGCGGAGTGATAGGTTTTCATATTTGGGCTTATCGCTCCGCTCCAAAATATAAATACGATCTTTTAAAATTAAATTATGCTTATGCAATTAGGTGC
>JABUBN010000569.1_pt1 | contig 10812 bp, 19 predicted proteins | sample 7240341 | NCBI WGS metagenome assembly JABUBN01 (sample SAMN07256345, study PRJNA390944) | subsurface metagenome | isolation source: Methane hydrate marine sediment | place: Pacific Ocean: Eastern North Pacific, ODP site | reverse complement strand
AGTCCGATTAGTAACTTCTTTTTCATCTTGCTTCTCCTCCTTTGGTTTATTGGTATAGCACCCTGGGCTAGAGTGTATCATCTTGTTGACTAGTAAAAGGTTGAGTGTACCTTTTATTCTATCTGGTCCAGCAGCTCCTGGATCCTGCGCTGCGCTTCCTCTTTTTCCTGCTTTGCCTTTTCTGCCTCAGCATTCCAGGCATCCCGGTCAATGAGCTCCTCGATGGCTGCGCTGACTATCCTCTCCAGCTCGTCAGGTGGTATGGCGTCCAGCTCAACCACCTCTTCACCATAGCTGGCTGCAAAGCGCTCATACCGGGGATCGGAAGTTTTAGCCGGCATTGGTGGCAGGCCAAGCGATCTCACCTGGTCAGAGGTGAGGGCTATCTTCGTAACTTCAAAGTCGCTGGCGCCATACCTGGTCAGCCGGTCCTCTAGGTCCCTCACCATATCCTCACCTGAGGGGTCGAAGTCGGTGAGCTGCAGGACCTTGGTTGGCATAGCTCCATCGATGGCCTGGGCTGCCTCGTAAACCGCGGTAAATGAGCTGTAGCCTCGGGCTGCGTAAACCTTGACCCGGTATTGGCCGGCAATGGTGGTTATCGGGGTAAACAGGGCGTCCTTCTCTAGCCAGATAATGGGCATTCTTTGCTGAGTAGTCCACATCAGCCGGCTGTATTGGCCTGGTGAGTCCCTGAGGTCGGCAAGTGCAGACTCAATAAAATCATCGGGGCTGTTGTAGCCATAGTCTCCCCCCTGGCTGGTCCTAATCCGGTCCTGAAATGCCAGAGGGTCGATAATGGCTTCTTCCCTGGCCACCACTGTGGCCCGGCTCAGGCTCTTATAGGTTACTTCGGTATTTGGTATCAAGAGGGCTGCCACCAGGCGGTAGAATATCTGCCTCAAGGTGGGCCGGTAGCTGAAGCTGGCCAGCAGCTCATTGACCTTTGGGACTATCATTCCTTTCCAGTCAATTCTTTTCATTGTCTCCTCCTTTTCGGGTCAGGATATCAGGCAGTTACAGCTCCTTTTTATTTCTACATTCCAGATATGGCGGCGTCCGTGATACAGCTGCAGGTCCACAGGAAGCCCGCTAGGACAATCAGGATAACGACGATAACGGCGACCGCGCACCCCATCTGCTTCTTGCTCATTTTGTTCATTGTCTCCTCCTTTTTCTTTGCTGTTTACACTATGATTTAAAGTGTTAACACTATGGTTAGAGGCCGGAGCACAACGGTCATCGGAGTCCGGGTCCCGGATAGCGTAAGCGCCCGGATCAGGGACCTGGCCAGCAAGCAGGGGCTGACAATATCGGAGTGGTGCAAAGCAGTACTTACCCGGGCTGCCGGGCCTCGTACCCGGCAGCCCCCGGCTCGCCTGCCTCGGCCTGTTACCTCAATCGGCCTGGCTCGCCTACCACATTCTGTTGCCTTGACCTTCCTGGCTCGCCTCTGCTCTCCTGTTGCCTTTTCTTTTCTGGCTCGCTTTTCCCCGGAAAAGCCTGTTTACACTATAGCACAGAGTTTGCGGACTAGTCAACAAGGGGATACCCACCTGAAAAGGGGCTTAGTTACCATAACACTCGCACTACACTCAGATTCTAGGTGCCTTGACTCCGGGTTGAATACTGCAGCACCTTGCTTGACAGGTGTTTACACTATGGGGTAAAGTTGTTAACACTATGGCAAGAGGTCGAAGCACAACGGTCATCGGAGTCCGGGTCCCGGATAGCGTAAGCGCCCGGATCAGGGACCTGGCCAGCAAGCAGGGGCTGACAACATCTGAGTGGTGCAAAGCAGCTCTTACCCGGGCTGCCGGGCTGAAGACGGGTGGCCAGGTGAGGTCGCACCATAAAAGGCCTGTTAACACTACAAAAAAGGGGTGAGGTTAATGTAGAGGTTAAACTCTATTTGATTGTAAACTAGCGATAAAATATAGGAGGCTACCATGAAGAAAAAACTGACAGTAATATTAGGACTAGTGCTGGTAATGTGCCTGCTGGTGCCTGCTTCCTGCGATAAAGCGCCGACAGTCCCATCGCCGGCACCATCACCGCCAGCACCATCGACCATGCCAGCGCCAACACCAGAGCCAGAGCCGGAGCCAGAAACAGTCGAACCTGTTCAAGAGCCAGAGCCAGCTCCGGCACCCATCGAGGAGGTCATTGAAATCACGGCACAGCAACTTTACAGCGACTACGACGCAAATGAAATTGCAGCGGACCAAAAATACGAAGGAAAACTACTCAAAGTCACCGGGGTCATTAATAGTATCGGCATAGACATATTGGGAGACCCCTACATTGTTTTAACAGGCGGTGGCGAATACGAAGTATGGGGAGTCCAATGCACTTTCCCGAACACAAAGAGCTGGAAGGATAAGATAGCTACTATGGAGAAGGGCGAGACCTGGCATATTAAGGGCAAATGTACAGGGTATTTTATAAATGTACGATTAGAGGTGGACTGAGCAGGACTTACAGACATAAGGCGAGTAGGAGATTATATAAAGCGACACCCTGAGGGCACCACAAAAAGCCTGTTAACACTACAAAGGAGGGGCGAGTTATGGATAATCTAGCAAAGCTGATGGAGCTTCTTCAAGGTATGAGTATCCCGGAGCTGAGGCTGATTCTCATTTTCGCTGAGTTCTTGGCAAAGGAGACAGATGCCGGCAGGCTCAGTGGCTGATCGTGTGAAAAGGGGCTGCTGCCATAAAAGCCTGTTTACACTATAAAAAGGGGTAACGCGCATGAGTTTCATCCGGTCCAAGAAATTTAGCAACGGACGGATCTACTACTACCTGGTGGAGTCCTATCGGGACGACCATGGGAAGGTCAAACAGCGGGTCCTGAAGTACCTGGGGAAGGGCTCGGGAAAGGGGGAGACCTGTGGCAAGGGATCCGCAGGATAGGTTTCCCCCGGAAAACTTTTGGGTAGAGCTGGACCGGCGCCTGGCCCTGATTCAGGTGCTAGTCCGGGTGGCCAGGCTCTTAAATCTCCTTTTGTCGATTGATTATCTGCACTTGCCCAAAGGGCTATTGAAAACCTGATAAAGGAGGAGGAAACAAAATGAGCCAAGAGGTAATGTTAGAGGTTCTGGAGAAGGCAGCAGAGAATAGTACCTTCTATACGCAATTGGCAGAGGACCCGCAAGCAGCCCTAGAAGGTTTTGACCTTACTTCCGAAGAGAAAGCAGCTCTCTCTAGCGGAGACCAAAGGTACATAGAGTCACACCTCGGTAGAAAGGTAGATGAGCGGATAGTGAAGCTGGTTCTGACACCATTGCTTTCACGGGAGAAGTGGTAGTGCTTCGTTTCGCTCAGAGGGGTAAGCGTCACGGTGTCTTGCTGCTGGAAAGGAGGGAAGTAAGATGAGAGGGGAAAAGAAGATAAGGAGCGAATTAAAGAGGCTGGAAGACGAGCTTTTGAGAATGATGGGAAAGCTAGAAGCACCCATCCTTGAGGTACAAGCTTCGGAAGTTACGATTGGTACTCTGAAATGGGTTTTGGGCGATAAAGAAAGGTTGCCCAGATGACGTTTAAGACACCAACCGGCATTGCCGAAGCAGCGGTAGCCTCGGGAAAAGCAAAAACTGAGATGGGTTGGGGTAGGCTGTTAGTCTTGGGGTTCCTCGCTGGAGCATACATTGCCTTTGGTAGCCAATTAGCCGTGACGGCGGCTGCCGGCGCCCCATGGCCACAGCAATTGCCTGGGCTGCAAAAACTCATATTTGGTGCCGTATTCCCCGTAGGACTAATGCTCGTGGTTATTGCCGGTAGCGAGCTTTTTACCGGGAACTGTATGCTGCCTACCATTGCTTGCCTGGAGAAGCAGGGTAGGTGGCTCGGCTTAGCTAAAAACTGGCTCGGCTCTTATATCGGAAATTTTGCTGGGTCACTCTTTGTTGCTTACTTCCTGGCTATAGCTACTGGACTTTTCCTCGTTGAACCCTGGTGTGGCTACATAACCAGTATCGCCCAGACCAAATGCAGTCTTAGCTTCTCAGAAGCTTTCTGGCGAGGGGTTGGCTGTAACTGGCTGGTCTGCCTAGCAATTTGGCTGGCTATTGGTAGTGATGACATTGTGGGCAAGATATTTGCCATTCAATTCCCCATCATGGCTTTTGTCGCCCTTGGCTTTGAGCATAGTATAGCCAACATGTTTTTTATTCCCGCTGCCATTTTTGCTACCGGTGCGGTGGGCTGGTTGACTTTTTTAATTGACAACCTGTTACCAGTAACACTGGGTAATATTATTGGCGGTGGCCTTTTTGTAGCTACTATCTATTGGTGGGTATATCTCAGGGGGAAGGAGCAACAAAGGAGATAAATTATGAGTGAGGGTAAAGGCGTATCGATGCCAAGCTGTCCTATAGGATTCAAAGCCTGCTATCCTTCGTTCGAATGCCAAGACTGTATGTTCTGGCGGAATGATAAATGCGACTATGAAGCAATTGTTGCTAGTGAAGAAAGTGTAGCTCAAACTAGGCAACAGAATGTACTAGGCGAGCTAGTTCGAGAAAGGCAACAGATTGGCAGAGGCGAGCCAGAGTATAAAAGGCAACAGTACGAAGAAGGCGAGCCAGGTTCGTGGTGGGAGTGCTCGGGCTGATAATAGCGACCTGCTAGAGAAGCATTCTGGAGGAAGAAGGCGAGCCAGCATTCTTTAGAAGATTCTCGAGCGTATCATCCAGGTATAACTCTGCCTCGTTTCCTTTTCCCCTTTTCAGTATTACACCGCGCAATGCCCAGGCCAGCTGGATCAGATTCCAGTCCTCCCGGGCCATGGCAGCCCACAATTTCTCATCTCTCCTGGAGAGCTTGACAGCTGCTGCCAGGCGGGCGGCCGACGCAACTATGAGAGCCACTACTTTTTCTAGTTCCATTGTTTTTCACCTCCTTTTATTTTGGCGGCCCCCGTCCGGACCCGGGAGTAACAAAGTGGAGTTTGAAACAACCCTGGGCACCCGGACGGGAGCCGCTTATTACTGGGGACTTCTGTTGTAAAATCACTCCCCCCTGTTTGGGCCTCTTCCCCCTGGCCCTGGTATGAAGAAGACTAGCCCTCAAAAGGACAAAAAAAGGCCAGCCCGAAGCCGAAACTTCAGAGCTGGCCATTGTGCCACGAGAGACACCCCCGTCGAACGGGACGGGGGGTCTGCGCCTCGTGATTATTCCTAGTATGACAATCCAGACAACTATCACGGCAACCCTCGAGGGATTTTTGGCTCGAGGAACTTCCGTGGTCGGTTACAGCCTAAGAGGACTTGCTACCGCCTCGACCAGTGACCAATACCATACTCCAGGCATACCCACGGAGCCTCTACATAAGGACGTAGGAAGAGCATGGCACCAGCTGCTACTGGCTGCGCTGCGTGCTCTTGGTGGTGGGGTTACCATCACAGCCGTACCACGGACTAGATTGCCGAGCCGATTGACCGCCGATAACGTTGGCGCTCCACGACTATAGCACTACGACCACTTTTACGCTCTGGTCAAGCGGGCAAAGTATCGCCATGCCTCGCTAGCTGGGACTGAAGCCTTATCCTGTCAAGTGTGTTGCTCGAAAGCACCATAAGCCCAGCGTCCGGCCACAATCTTGACAGTGTGCCTAGCTTCCAGCTATCGGGTTAGCTTGAAGCCTTGCGACCCCCAACCTGAGTCCAGCCCAAGATGGGCACAAGGTCGTTTTCCCCGATAGGCGTTGACTAGATAGAGGCTCCATTGTAACTAGAGACTTCTGTTTTAAAATCACTCCCACCTTTTTAAACAAAAGGGGACGGTATAAATTCCGTCCCCTTGCTGTAGCTAACCCGATAACCGCTTGTTTACGCTGTAATTAGTTCTCTGATTGCTTTTCCGTTCTCTTCACGATAGCGTGCCAATCTTTCATATTCATGGCCAGATAGCTTGCCGCTTAGCAGTCGCTTCTTGACAATGGCCTTGACTCCATCGGGCAAAGTCTCCAAAACCGCTTGACTGCCTAGAGTCGAGGTTATTTCACGTTCAAGGCTATAATCTAGACGAGTAGTCCATTCTAGCTTGCCCGCTAGCAGTTCCTGCAGTTCTACCTCTCGGCCATCGCCATCTGGATAAGCACTCGGCACTATCTTATTGAGGCTAACAACACCGCCTTTTAACATTCGGATGTGCCGTTTTCTCTCTCTTGTCACACGCTTCCATTCGTTGCGGACTACTACGTAACAGAAGGCAGCTATATCTCGTATAGGTTCCGGCCACTGGTTTAAAATCTCTAATCCGTGAGCAACAAAGTGCTGGAATAGGTCCCGCCAGTCTTCCTTTGGTGCTTTGCGACTAAAGACATAGGCTGCCCTGAGTGTCTCCTGGTGATTAGATGGCATGGCCTCAATGGACTTTATATACCATTCTATTAAGTCGCTGTACTCTTGGCCATCTAGGGGCATGTCATAAGCTAATGCTTTGGCGAGTGTCCGATAACTAACTTCCATTTTAAACTCCACTTTGATTTTATTAGCTATCGGGTTAACGTTCATATTCAATTTTTAAGGTGCTGTGTAATGCCTACATCATATTATAGGCATTACAATTGATAATGTCAATAGCAATCAACTTTTTTTACAAAAAATATCAATTCGATAAAAAGCTCTATATTTTGACGGGCTGACGCAGAGAAAACCCTGGTGAAGGGGCTGCGATGATACTTGATAAGGAAGGCTGTTTCTGCTACACTTCTTTATCAGTTCATCATTCATCATAAGGTAAAAAACGGGGCAGGTTAATTGCCTCGTTTTTCTATTAAAAGGGGGACAAAACAATGGCAGGTAAAGGTTATAATCCGGCTGATCCCGAGTTAAAAGAGAGGGCCCGGGCAATGAGGAAGGAAGGCCAGACTATAGAGAGCATAGCTACTGACCTGAGTGTAAGTAGCGGTGCTGTCTCCGGGTGGTGCCGTGATATTACCATCAAACATGCTCGAGGACAGAAAGAGGGTGCTTCAGTCCAGCGTGAGAGCAAAGGTATTATGGAAGCTACTGCCGGCGCCAAGATGGATCCAGAAACCGTTGATCTGGCCAATCGGGTCCGCAAGGCCAGGCTTCAATCGGAGCTCGATGAAGTTGAGGACCGCAAACATCAGCGCCAGGAAGTAGAGGACCTCCGCATCCGGGAAAGGAAATTACTGATCCAGCTGGACGAGTCCAGGCTGGGAGCTGCCAAGGGCGATTCCGGAGTTGTGACCGAGATAAACCAGCTCCGCAGCGATCTAACTGAATTAAGAGAGGCCCGCCACCAGGCCGAACTCAGGCAAATGAATTACCAGCATGAGGTTGAGACGAAACGACTGGAGCAAATGATAGCCGGTATCAGCCGGACCGGCCTCACTCAATTCGATCTGATGAGCCAAGCGATGGGCAAGGTGGAAAATCTACTTATTACTGCCGGCAACAAGGTTGATGGTGTGGTAGCTAATGTCCGGAGCGACCATCAATTTGACTTAGCACTTCAGCTCGGGCTGTCGCCTGATGAGATGGCGATCCTGAAGCGTGGGCTGGAAACTCCTATGACGCGAGATCAGTATGACATTTTGCTTGGTGCTAGGACTCCGGAAGAAATGGGCACTTATGAGTGGTGGCTTGCCCGCACCGAGGCTCACAATAGCCGGTATCGTGAGCTGGTGGCCAGGGCAGGTCCAAAATTGAAGCGCGGCAATGATCATCCGGGGAAGATACCGGACCATGGTGAAGCGGAGTCGGTGGTCCTGAAGGCAGATAGCAAGGTAGTCAAGTGCCAAAGGTGTGGCGCCACCTTTGATGTGGACCTCTATGAGGCTAGGCAGCACGCAGCTCAGGGCAAGAAGCTCTTCGTTAATTGTCCAAATCCAAAGTGTACCTTTTTGCTCGATGTAACAGAAATGATACCGGAGCTGCAGCCGGCTCCAGCGCTAAAGTGCACACCGGTTGCTGACAAGTCCACAATTCCCGAGTGCTACGTGGCCGGCCAAGATGGGCGCTGTAACAGTGAGCTGATAGCAGCCGAGCAGTGTAATGATTGCCGGCATTTTGGAGACACCATAAAGCCGTTGGTTTATGAGTGAGGTGATAATAATTTACCCGGGGCGCCGCCGGCAGACCTGCCCAGGCTAAAGGGTTTGGCATTCCCTTTAGCTGGTCTTCTCGCCGTCCGATGACCTGGCAGGATAGGAGAATTCGGGTCGTGGTGTCCCGGGCTAAGCCAAGTCATTAAGAATTTATTAGGCACTAATATATTCTTAAAAGCCGAGGCTAAAAAATGCAGAGTCTGAGGGATAAAGCCAGGGAGCTGGTAGGACTCGCCGAGGGGGAGATCCAGAAAAAAGAGGTTGCCCTTGTCGCTCTGAGGCGCGAGCTGGCCAGGGTAAAAGGAGCGCTGGCTGCCAAAGCCCAACAACGAGATGTCCGGTCGGAGAAATGCAAGGGCTGTATTTATAAGATAGCTGCCATGAATGTTTTGGATGAAGAGGGCGCCGGCAGGAGCTTAAAAAAGGGGGTATAGGGTATGGATATCGGGGCTTTTCTTTTCAGGGAAGACTACGTGTGCCGGCAACTCCCCGGCCTGGAGGTGGGGGACAACGGTATCCTGCTGCAGGCGCCGGCAACCAACCAGGGCGTGGCCTATTTAGCCACTACCAAAGCGGGGCTTGACCAGCCTGAAAACCGGTACATGCTGCTCCCCGGCTTCCAGGCAATCAGGGTTTATCCCACAGCCAACCTAAACGAGCTATTGGCTGCCGGCAAGAAAGGCGACCTGGTGCAATACTGGGGCTAACAAACGACAGGAGGTGAAAAATGAAGGCTGGCAGCTACTTGACAGGTCTCCAAGAACCCCATAGTGTAAACACTTGACAAGCCAACTTCATAGTGTTAACATTAAAAAGCTCTGAGACAACCGGGAAGTCGGGACGCTCCATCGGGAAGTCGGGAGCATAAAAAAAAAGAGGAAGCCGGCGGGCGCACACCTTAGCCGGCTTTTCTCGTTGCTTAGGTCCTTGACAAAAAAAGACTTCCATGCTATTCTCTCAATATGGTGTGCGCTTATGAGAATAGCAAAAGCTAAATTAGACTCAGGTAGCCACCTGAGTCGCTGTGTTTAAGCGGCCAGGTGGTCAGGTAAAAAACGGGGCGGGCAACCGTCCCTTTTTTGTTAGGCTCTATCCTGGTCTGTCAGCTGCTGCTCTCAATGCCGGACGCGATAACAAGAAGGACCTGGCTCTGTGGTATGAGCTGAGGGCTATCAATACCAATGGCTCCAGCAAACTGGTCCTCGAAGAAGCTGTGGCTGCCCTGGTCAAGCATTTTGGCTATACTGAAAGTACAGCTTATCGGCTGCTCCGAGCTGGTGATGGTAAATTCTGGGAGATTAAGGGCTCTTCACTTTCCAGTGGCTTCGGGGGACGCTCTGTAGTCAAGATTAAAGGGCTTAGAGAGTTGGCTGAATACCTGGATACCTTACCTGGCAGGCCGGTTGAGGTTAGGGTCAGCGACTTCAAGGGATCAAGAGCCAAGAAGACTGCCTGGCTCTACGCCTCTTTCTTCAAGCCTGACGGCTCCAGGGCAAAGCCAATATCCAGGGATAGCATTTCGGCTGCCACCGGTGTTAAACGCCGGCAGCAGCAAAGGTATGACAAGTTGGCTGGCATTAAGAGGGTGGCCAACTTCGCCTGCTATCAGGATAGCCAGGGCAAGCTGACTCCTATGCGCCACCTGGTTTACGGCAAGTCCAGACAGTGGTTGAAGGATAGACGCCTGGGCAATACCTACCACTCCAGGGCGCTCCCGGCTCCTAGAGGTATGACTAAGAGGGTAAACGCTGAATTGAGGCACCGGTCTTTAAATCAGGATCAGATGTCGTGTGTGCTGAAGCGTTTCTTCCACTCTGCCAGAAGCCTTGTGAGAAGCCCTAAGAGGCACGAGGAAGCCTTCCTCTTGGTCAATGAGAGGGATAGGATTATCTCGGGTAGGATGGAGTGGTGTATTGCTTAATTCGTGCCTATTCTCAAAAAAGACACCCCTACTTCAGGATGGAGTTTAACCCTTCCCCCTTTTCCTGAAATGGAGAGGTGGCAGGGCGAATTCTCAACTGCAAAATTTTTGCGCAGCTCCCTGGCCCGGGCTGGGATTTTGTCAAAACAATAGCTATGGTGTTTTAACAAATCCGTTATAACATTAGCTACGGAGTTATTACAGAATGGCGTGATTTTTGCCTGATTCACAAAGCTAACAAACAGGTAAGATGCGGAAAGCGCTTTCCCCCCCGAGTTTTTAAGATCCTGACAATTCGTAGCTAACCAGGGCGGACCTGGCAGCTCCCCGCGGCGGAAAACACCGGTAGAAAATTGCCGGGGCTCTGTAGTCAAAATCTGAGCGGGTACCCGGGTCGGCGCCACGGATAGCACTCATTTGACTGAGGCTGAGGGCCAGGGACTCTCAGCTCTGGCCACCGGCTGCCAGGCGTTTTACCAGAAAACGGCGCCCGGGCGATCCACCGGGCCGGCTGCCGGTAAAAAAGAGAGTTGGCACCTATGGCCAGGGCAGAAAACGGCAGCTCGGGTCCGGCGCCGGGGCGCACTCTAAGTTATTATGTCTACCTCTTACCAACCTCTTACCAGGGTCTCACCAGGGTCTCGATTGGCAGGACTGCCAGACTACCCTGAGACTACTCTGAAACAATACCTTTGGACACTCTGGAACAATACCTTTTTACTCCAGCTTATCCAGCAGCTCGTCAATTCTTCGCTGGACTTCCTCTCTCTCCTGGTCTCTCTTCTATTTATGCGTCTCGTTAAATTCCGTC
>JABUBN010000568.1_pt1 | contig 10841 bp, 9 predicted proteins | sample 7240341 | NCBI WGS metagenome assembly JABUBN01 (sample SAMN07256345, study PRJNA390944) | subsurface metagenome | isolation source: Methane hydrate marine sediment | place: Pacific Ocean: Eastern North Pacific, ODP site | reverse complement strand
TACTTTTTATGACCTAAAAGTTACTCTTATTGAAGCTCAAACTCTGGTTAATATCTATGAAGAGTTTAAGCAATCTAAACTGAATGTATTTCCGGTAACACTTTTTAGACATGGATTGCTTCAGGAAGAGGTTATTGTGAAAGCTTTAAAAAGGTAAGATAGCAGGAAGAAAATCATATTAGACTCATAATTTTCGAATATTTTATTTTGGAGGTTTGCCAATGTCTAAGAATGATGATGCTATTATTGAAAGACTAAACGAATTTTATAATGGCACTGAAAAAAACATTTTACCACTTAAGCAAAATTTAAATAATAAATATGCTCTATTTAGTGATTTACACATGGGAGATGGTAATAAAAAAGCTGATTGCTTTGTCCATAATGAAAAAACAATGAATATTGCACTGAAATATTATAAAGAAAAAGATTACTCACTAATTTTTATGGGTGATGTAGAAGATTTATGGATATTTGATTTAAATAGAATAAAGGACAGATATGATGAAAAGATATATTCACTTATAAGAAGCTTTGAAGATGAAAAAGTATACCGGATATTTGGAAATCATGACAATGAATGGAAAAGACCATCAGATCCACTCCTAAACAATGGCAAAATACTACATAAATCACCGGAAGCTATTAAGTTGGGAGATGATATTTTTTTATTTCATGGTCATCAAGGTGACTATAATTGTGACAAAGTAGCTTGGTTTAGTAAATTTTGGGTTCGAAATTTTGGGAAAATTTTTAACATTATTGCAAAAACTTTTTTTAATTATGAAAATCGTTCTGCAACAAAATCTCAAATTCCTAAAAGCCGAGAAAGGCTATTTTATAATTGGGCGAAAAAAAAGAAAGTAATCCTCATTTGCGGACATACGCATAATGCAATTTTTGCTTCTCGATCGTATTATTGGTGGTTAAAAGAACAAATTGAAATTAAAGAAAAAAAATTAGAAAAAATACAAAGCACCGAGGATAAAGTTAGAATTAATAAACTATCCAAAAGAATCGATAAACTAAAAAGTGAATTGCTTGATGAAGAAAAAAAGGGAAGAAAGTATTATCGAATAACCGCTAAGGGAAAAGAGCCATTACCATGTTATTTTAACACAGGATGTGGACTTTTTAGAAAAGGCATTACAAATATTGAAATTGAAGGTGATAAAATTCGATTAATAAAATGGAAGAAAAATAATTCTTTACTTATAAAGAAACGAAGAAAAAAGCTATGGGACGAGAAAAGTTTATCTGAGATTAGGAAAATAATCAATAAAAAATCCATATAAAATATAATTCATAATGTATTACAGAATTGATTTTTATCATGCTTCTATCTCATTTTTGTAATGGCGACAGCGTGCATATTTATACTAAATAATTCGATAAATTTTAGCGGAAAACTTATAGGATCTGAGAATTTTTTTAATTGGATGGTGAAGCTTTGGGTGTTATTATATATAGACGTCCCAAAGGAAGACCTCATAAAAGGGAAAATTAAACTATAGAAAAAAATAGGATGCGTTGTCTCTACTTAAAATTAACTTTAATTATTCCAAGATATGTTTTTTTAAAATAAAAAATTATTTAAGGAGATTTAGTTTTTATGAAAAAGAAATGTTTTTTAATAACTCTATTTTTGATACTAGCTATGTTGTTAGTGAGTTGTAATGGCGGTGAGGGGACTACTCCTCCTGTTACTTCCAATCAATCACCAACAGCAAGTTTTACTGCTACTCCTACCTCAGGCGTAGCACCATTAGTGGTATTCGTTAACGCATCAAACTCATCTGATTCAGATGGAACTATTATAAGTTATGCATGGGACTTTAAGGATGGAAACATAGGCAACGGACTAACAATAAATCATACTTTTAGCTCTACAGGAAGTTATAATGTTAAACTTACTGTAATAGATAATGAAGGGGCTACAGATTCAACCACAAAAACTATTACTGTAACAGAGACAAACTTTAATAATTTAGATTATCTTGAAGGGGCTATAATTATTGCCAATGATAATGAATATCTTGGCAAAATAAGTAAAAGTCAATTTGATTCAGATTCAATTAATAATCAATTTGGTACATACGGTAGTCAGTTTAGTGCTTATTCAATTTTTAATAATTTTGGTACATACGGTAGTGAATTTTCAAGCCTTTCACCATTTAATAAATTTACTTCAACTCCTCCTAAAATTTATAAAGAAAATATATTCATTGCCTATTTAACAGTAAATACTTTTATGTTTCCAAGAGTTGATACAAATCTGTTGGTAGTATGGCTTAATGAATAAAAATTAAAATAAATATAGACACACCATATTTTCTTAGACAATTAATATTTTACTTTTATAATTAGATAAATAGGGAAGGTGTGCCAAGTCAATAATTCGATAACTTTTAGAGGAAAAGCTATAGTATCCGAGGAGTTCTTAACCGGATGGTTGAGGCTTTAGGTATTACTATAGATAGACGTCCTAAAGGAAGATTTCGCAAAAGGGAAAGCTAAACCATAGAAAAAATAGGATGTGTCCCTGTTATTTCCCTAAATTGAATATAAAAAGTTAATTGAAAGGAGGAAAAAAGAGATTATGGCAACTGTATGGATTACATACTCATGGGATGACAATAAATCCGGGGATATTAATTTTATTGCACAGGAGTTAGAACAAGCAGGTTTAAATATAAAGTTAGATAGGTGGAACATTGCAGCAGGTAAAAGACTTTGGGATCAAATTGCTAACTTTATCACCTCTCTAAATGAAAGTGATGCATGGTTATTAATTGCTACAAATAATAGCCTCGCAAGTGAACCTGCAAAGAGGAATTTGCATATGCCTTAGATAGGGCTCTTAATGGCAGAGGGCAGGATTTTCCAGTTATTGTACTATTTTTAGGACCGGTTGATAATGATCTTATACCTCCCTCTATAAGGACACGTCTTTTTGTTAGCATTACAGACCCCGATTGGAAGGAGCGTATTGTTTCTTCTGCTGAGGGTAGGTCATATAGAGTAACTAAGGAACAAATTCAACCGTATTATCTTTATATACATAAAAATCAGCCGGGCTCAAAATCAATTGTTATTGAAGTTAGACCCAGAGCTGGTGTATGGGCTCCGTTTATTGCAGCAATACCAGCGAATGAAAAAGGGAGTGTTGATCCAAATATTATGATTGGTCCTAGAGATGTGCCAACAAATTCAGGAATGCTTGTGAATTGTGGCAATGGGCTATCACCAGATGGAAAACTCTATACTATGAATTCAGGGAATCAAGCAACTCCAACTGAAAGTTACTATGTTTGGTGTAAGACACTTCCTTCAACTCTTATTTTCGGTGTTAATGGGAGAGCACCACAGTTTACAGTTAATTTTGGGGGTTTATAACAGAAAGGGAATAAAGGGTCTCCACATTTGACATAACTTCCTTCTAGGATGGGCATTAATGTGATATAAGACGGCTGAACTAGCTCAATAATTCGGTAATTTTTAGCGGAAAACCTATGGGTTCTGAGGAATTTCTTAATCAGATAGTTGAAGCTTTAGGTATTACTATAGATAGACGTCCTAAAGGAAGACCTCGTAAGATGGAAAGCTAAACCATAGAAAAAATAGTATGTACCTCTATTTTTCAAAAAATTAAAAAGGGGGCAATTTCAATGCCAAATGAGAGTCTTACATTTATCCATTATCTTACAGGGATTGTTGTGGCAATTGTGGTCTTTCTGATAGGGGAGTTTATAAATCATGCAAAATATGGATTATTATTTCGAAAGCAATTAGTGTCAGATATAAAAATACTTGTGGAAAACTTCTCTCAACATTTGCCTGTGTTATCAAAACAAGCGCAAGAAATTAGTAATGCACTTGATGTTTTTAAATCTGGAAAAAAACCAGATATAAGCTTATTTCCTATTTGGTCTAATGAATTTAGCCTTATTGGTCAACTTTATCAGAATTCTTCATACTTGAATGCCGAAGTTTTTCAAGAGGCTGTATCCTTCTATGACATTTGTGGGAGAGTGAATGAAACAAGGAAAGATTACAATGAGATGGTGAAGAAGATTACTGAGAGCAATAGATATACATATAGATCGATTAGATTTATAAAAAGTTGCCTTACAACTATGAGTTCTGACTATTGCGGGTTAATTAATTGTGGATGTAATGTCCTAATTTTAATTGTTCGGAAACATTCTTTTTTGGATGTTGACGTTTCTCAATATCATGATATATTATTACAGATTTCAAACTATAAGAGTTCCAAAAAATAGGAATCTACTAAACAAAGTAATGAATAGGGGAGTTGTGCCAGGTTAATAATTCGGTAACTTTTTTCGGAAAACCTATGCGATCTGAGGAATTTTTAACCAGATAGTTGAAACTTTAGGTATTACTATAGATAAACGTCCCAAAGGAAGACCTCGTAAAATGGAAAGCTAAACCATAGAAAAAATAGGATGTGTCAGTATTTTAATTAAGGGAAATATCTTACTAAAAAGGAGGAGAAAATAATTTCAATATCACCTAATTATCAAGAGCAATTTAAAAGAGTGAAACGATGGTATAAACGTTTTAAGGAGATTAACAATGGTCAGATTCACAATAAACCTTCAGAGTTTTATAAAGACGAAATATATGCCTTTTTTATGAATTGTTATCACCTTAAAGATTGGATTAAAAACGATCCAGCAGCCGCTTCAGTTGCCAACCTAGTGGAAAATTACATTAATAATAATTCAGAGCTTTCGCTCTGTGCGGATATCTGCAATGGCTTGAAACATTTTCATTTTGATGGAGATCGTAGTGGAGAAAGCCCAAAATTTGGTAAGACGGCAGCTAAACTTTATATTGGTTCAGGACCAACAACAATTGCTTTAAAATATGAAATTAAAACTGAATCTGGCACTATTGATGCATTTGATTTAGCCACAAAATGCAAAAAAGCCTGGGAAATATTTATTAAATCAATAACTTAGTAGGGAAAATGAAGATAAAAATATCTATCAAGGAGAACATTTTAAAATAATAGACATATCCCATTTTATTAGGTAATTAATATTTTACTTTTAAATTAGAAAAATAGGGAAGGCGTACCAGGTAAATAATTTGGTAAGTTTTATCTGAAAACCTATAAGATCTGAGGAGTTTCTTAAACAGATGGTTAAGGCTTTAAGTATTATTATAGATGGACGTCCTAAAGGAAGACCTCGTAAAAGGAAAAATTAAACCATAATAGGATGTATCATTATTTAATTAAAAACATACTCACCGAAAGGAGGGGAAAATGAAACCAGTTGAATTAATTGAAGAATGCCGTTCGGGAATTGCACAAATTTCTTTAGAAAGTGAAAGAGAGCGTATAGGTTCTGGGAGTGCTTTTTTAGTTGGTGGTGGTATTGTTACAAATAGTCATAATCTTAGATTAATTACGTTTGATACATTTGTAATCAGATTTGAAAATGATAGAAATAACAATTCTGAAAATGAAATACGATTGTCATCCCAAAATTGCATAGATGCAATAGTTGCAGAATCACCCGAAGATACAAAAGATTTTGTGTATATCAATTTATCAGAGCCAGAGTTTAATGGAAGACATATTTTTGAGTTGTCTGATTCATCTAGCTTATCCGTGGGGGAACAAGTTGTATTTATGGGATATCCGTTCGGCTCACCTCATCTAACAGCACACATCGGGTATGTATCAAGCCTGCATCAAAGCAATGGAGTAGAGATAATTCAGATTGATGGAAGTATAAATAGTGGTAACTCAGGGGGCCCTCTTATTGATCTTAAAACGGGTAAAGTTGCTGGAATTATAACACGAGCAGAAACTGGTTTATTAAGGGAGCAGTTTAATCGATTGCTTCAAGCATTAAAAGATAATCAGAGTATCCTTCAGAGACAACAACAAAGTGGAGCAAGAATGAGCATTGGAGGAATAGATCCGATTCGAGCTATCAGAGCTTCTCAAGTATCGATGGAGCAAATAGTAACACAGCTTAGACGATCAGCAAATGTTGGAATTGGCTTTGCTTTTTCAGCACAATATGTCAAGAACGAAGTAGCCCATTTACAGAAATAGATCAATAAAAAAGTAAATAATATTTGACCCCAGTAATTCTTAATTATTAAGAAATATATATTATAAAGGAAATATTAATTCAATATGGAGAAAGAAGGAGATAAAAATGAAAATAGAGAAAATTAGAATACAAAATTTCCAATGTATTAATGGTCCTGAAGAAGTGGAGATAAATGATAATGTAATGTGCTTAATAGGTAAAAATGAGAGAGGTAAAACAACATTTCTAAGAGCTTTGAAGTCATTCAATTTAGATCACAAATATGCCGAAGATGATATTAGCTCATATTCTGACATTAAAGGAAAGTTAGATTCTGGGGAGATAGAACCAAAGGATATAGTAATGATTACGATTTGGTTCGAGACCACGGGTGACGATAAAGAAAAATTAAATGAGATTCATGAAGCCTCTTCTAAAATAAAGCATTTGAAAGTTACTAAATATTTTGATAATCAGTATACAGTTGAAAGTACTGAATTAGATTTAGAGGAAATAAAAAAGCAAACTATAGAGTCGATACAGAAGGAAATAAAAACTGAGATCGATAATCTATCTAAAAAAATAAGTGTTCACATGCAAAGAAATACACCATTTGCTAATAACAAAGTACCCTATGATCAATATGTAGAGGAGTTTATTTTAATAGACCTCATTGGCCTACCAGAAGGAGAATTAAATAAGAAATTTGATGTTTTTTATAACAATCTTAGAGGACTAACAGATAAAGATCCACCAATTGATGAAGATATTAAAAGCACTGTAGAATCCCTTGGAAAGATAAAAGATAGATTAATAGAATCATTGAAAGAAAACAATACAGAAGGTAGGATTCTAAAATTAATTCCAAGTTTTATCTATTTTGATGATATAGACATCTTAAAACAGGATACTGTTAATATAGATAACTTTTTGAGTAATAAATTAAATTATAAAACTTTTGATAATTTATTGAAGTTAGTGGGATTAAATGCAGAGGAATTAAAGGTAAAAACACCATCTCGGCAACGTATTGAAACAAAAAGAGCTTCAAGAAAGATAACTGGTGAAATAAATGAGTTTTGGAAACAAGGCGAATATGATGTTGAAGTAACTTATAACACTCCTAATTTTGTTATTTTAATAGAAGATGAAACAAAAACAGAACAAACACCTCCAAGTAAAAGAAGTAAAGGATTTCAATGGTTCCTTTCCTTTTATATAAACTTCATGGAGGGATCAAAAAGTGAGTTTAAAAATACCATTTTATTGTTAGATGACCCCGGAGTATACTTACACGCAGAAGGACAGAAAAATCTATTAGATACACTGGAAAAACTTAAAGAAAACAATCAAATAATTTATGCGACACATTCTCCATTTTTGATTGATAAAAACCATCTTGATAGAATTAAAATACTTGAAAAGGGTGACAAAGGTACTGTTATCAAAAAAAAGTTTTATGAATCTGAGTCTGATGCACTCGCACCGATAAGAGCCTCAATTGGAGCAACAATTGGGGATTCTCTTTTTACAAATAAGAAAAATATAATTGTAGAAGGGTTTTCAGATTACCTAATATTAGAGGCAGTATCAAATTATTTCAAGAGGAATAAAAAAGAATTTTTAGATTTTTCTAAAATTGCAATTATCCCTGTCGGTGGTGCCGATAAGTTTCCATACTTTACGCTTTTATTGGAAAAAGAAAATTTTAGATTCATCGATGTTCTTGATTATGACTCGCAAGGAATAAAAGTAGCAAAAGAATTAAAAGAGAATTACAATATCAAAAAAAATATGGTAATCATGCTGAATGAATGTGTATCGGATAAAATGAAAGGGGGAGGTCGTGGAAGAGATATTGAAATTGAAGATTTAATTGATGAAAATTTTTATAACAAGGTAGTAAATAGAGCGTATAGTGAAGTAGTAAAGAAAGATATAAACATGGATGAGTTAAATACTGATACAACAAAACACACAAAAAAGTATGTAGAGTTCTTTAAAAATAATAAGCTTGGAGGCTTTGATAAAGTTTTGGTAGCGCGCCAGATTGGTAAGATTACATTAGATTCCTCCCTTAAATATGATGATTTAGGAACGCTAACAACAGAAAATTTTGAGAGATTATTTAAAATCATTAATGAAAGATTAACATGAATCAGGACACAATAATGGACAATAATAGGACAGATAACTATTTTAAGGTGGATAGTGGGGCTTCACAAGTTTACAAAATACAAAAAATATAATTGGGAATAAATAGGAAAGGTGTATCAAGTCAATAATTCGAAAACTTTAGCTGAAAACCTATGGGGTCTGAGGAGTTTCTTAACCTGATGGTTGAGGCTTTATCTACTATTATAGATAGACGTCCTAAAGGAAGACTTCTAAAATGGATAATCAAACCATAGAATAAATAAGATGTAGTCTTATTTTAAATAAAAAAATTGAGGGGGAAGAGGAAAAGTGATATTGCAAGATCTGACCCTATAAGACCCCCATTAGACCCACGATTATTAACTGTTATACGGCTGACCATCATCATATATTTGAGGGATAAAAATAATAATGGAAAGAATTAAACCAATTAATTTCCAAGGACCTAGAGCATATTTTACTGATTTCGATTATAAAATTGTGCGATTTAAACACCATAAAGAAGCATACAGAAGAGAAGTAGAGCGTAGATTAAAGGTTATCCTTCTAACTAAAAATACTGTTGTATGTGCAGCTTCACATCTAACTCATAAGTTTGCTTATAATCTTTTCAAGGATAATCCAATCCTATTAACTGAAAGTATGGTCTTACCTGCTTTACGGAGAGATATAGAACACATAACGGATTACCTCGAAGAAAAAACCCCTGGGGAATATCCGGTCGCCCAGGATCTTGGAATTAAGAGTTATTTGAAAGAAAATATGAAAGATTTTTACAGAGATCATGTAAATAAAGTTGTGGATTGGGAATTAATGGAAAATGCTGCTTGGTTCAGGGAAAACCTATTAAAAGCACTAAATAATGATCATTCGGTTATTAGAAGGAACTTAACAAATTTATCTAAAGGGAAATTAAACTTTCTTATTAATGAAATAGAAAAAAACGATATTTTAACTCGCGAATTGATCCTTAAAAACATCTCAACATGGTCATCGAGAGAGAAAAAAACTATTTTGAATTTTGTTAATCTCGTTTATCATATGTCTGGTGCAAGAGTTGTAAATTGTGAGAGTGCTTTGCCTCAAGAAAATTACATAGATTACTCTCTTGCAGACTTCTCTAAACATAGAGTAATGCTATCAGATACGCAAGTGTTTTTAAAAACATTTTTCGAACTATCTTTTGAAACTCTTTATAGAAACACTCTCCCCGTTGAGTTACTTGATACATTATCATTTGAGGATATATATTACTTGAGAAAACCGTTAGAGAATAGCTCATTCCGCAATAAATATGATAAATTAATTCAAACAAGCCTTAAAATTATAAAGGATTCGGAGACTAATTCTGATGTTTCTCTATATGATATAGAAAAACCTTTAGAAATTTTGGAAGAGATTTCTAAGACATTCGAAGAAGTATATAAACAAGAATTACCAGAATTTCTAAAGAAAAAATATCAAGAAACAACTAAGGATATACGAAAAAGTACATTGTCTTTGGGCCTTGGTGTGGCTGGATTTGTTCCTTGTGTCTCTACTGTTACCACTTTAATGAGCTTACCTTCAACATCGCGCGAGTTTTTTATAAATTTACATCAGGGGCTTAGAAGCAGAAAAGAAATGAGCGATTATAACTTATATTTAAAGAATAAAGAGAAGACATTACATCAAATGATCGAGAAATATTCTATATCAGAAAGGTCTACACTCTTAGATGCATTGGATTTAATTACTAAAACAATTTCTATAAAGCTCGAGATGTGATAAAGGTCACGTCGTACAACACGTTTATGCGGTTCGCTTCGCTCGCCACCCAAATTTTCCTTACGGGAAACTTCGCATAGTTGCAACGTTGTTAGCCGCCATTTTGGTCTGGTAGATTTGAAATTCTTTATTATTATATGGATGGGGGAATTGAGACATTCGGTTTCTGTTTCTTCATAGGAGGACTAAATGGAGTACGAAAGTTATGAGCTATTGGCAAAGCTTGCCAATCAATACAAACTGAATATAAACAAGGACAAGGATGTAGAAAAAATCCTCACTTTATTCAAAACCATGGTAGAAGAGCTTGGCAAGAGTCCTACGTTTGTTTATGGTAAGCGTTTGGAGAACGCCTTCTTTGAAATGGTGAAGGCACTTGATTCTGTAAAGTTTATCAAGGAAGAAGATACTCAAAAGGTTTATTCTGAGTTGGATTTCAAAATTCCGGATTACAGGATTGTAAGCAAAGATGAAGAATTTTTTTTCGTTGAAGTAAAGAACTTCGCCTCTGTAACTTCAACTAAAAATATAAATAAACTCACGGAATATACTCTGACACAGAAGTACTGGAACCAACTCAAAACCTATTCGGAGCTCTTCTCAATACCTGTTAAAATTGTAATATTTTGGAGAAATTGGGGACTCTGGACTTTGAATGATTTAGATGAGTTCAAAAGTGTTGGAGTTAAAAGAAAAATTAAGCTCTTTGAAGCTTTTAAGCACAGCCAGATGTATAAACTTGGAGACAAATTGACTGGATTTGTTCCTTGTGTCTCTACTGTTACCACTTTAATGAGCTTACCTTCAACATCGCGCGAGTTTTTTATAAATTTACATCAG
>JABUBN010000567.1_pt1 | contig 10864 bp, 7 predicted proteins | sample 7240341 | NCBI WGS metagenome assembly JABUBN01 (sample SAMN07256345, study PRJNA390944) | subsurface metagenome | isolation source: Methane hydrate marine sediment | place: Pacific Ocean: Eastern North Pacific, ODP site | reverse complement strand
TAACAATAAGATTTCTTCTCTCTCTTTTATAAATGTTCATAAATTATCAGAACAAGAAATACACCTTCACCCTAAGTTCCTTAAATTCGTAGTAAATCTTACTCAAGAAGCGTGTACAGTGTTTAAAATATTTAATAACTGGGCTTCAGGATATTATGAGGAATTGAGAGTAAATTATCATCAATTACATTGTGAACTTAATTTATTAATTCCAACAGAAGAAGAAGTTGAAATAACCACTATTAGAAAAAAAAGGTCTTTAGAGGAGGGATTAAAGGAATGGTAGAGCATACTTTAGTTAGTCGAAAAACTACAAATGAGGATAGGATAGCCATATGCCCTCAATTAGGCTGTGAAGCAATTAAGAGAGTGAAACCTTTGAAGTTAGGTTTCTTAGGGTTTGGAAAATATCCTAAATGTAAACAACATCATCTCCCTTTAGTATATGTTGATGAACGAATAGGAGAGATAGTTGATGCTTCCTTAGCATGCCTTTTTGATAAAAGTGGGCTTCCTCCTAAGGAATTACTCACAATTGTTAATGATAAGTTCCCAAAGGAGTTAAATTCCTTTATTAACAGTTGGGTATATTGCATTACAATAGGGAGGGGTGCTAAGATCATCTCAGTTTATATGGATACTATTACAAAATCATATTTAAAACAAATTACCAAGAAACAGTTAAAAGCTCTTAAGGATGATAAAAGTAATATTTTTGAAGCAATTAAGAAAGGTATAGATGAGATAACTTTACAATTTGAAAGATTATTGAAACACCTCCGAGTTCATTCTGAAGTGATTATTAATACTAAAGAAATCTTATCTCCCTCTGTTGGATTAAGAAATTTACTGAATTCTTGGTTAGTAAACTCGACTAAGGAAGAATCAAAATTAATGAAAATAGAAGAGAAACAAGATATCCCATTATCGCAGGTTAAAGATTATTATGATAGAATTTTAAATTTAGGTACTTGTAGGTGCATACTTGGACTCCAACCAATTGAAAAGAGCAATAAAAAGCGAACTTTATCTGCATTTGATAGATTCTCTGCTTATTTTGAATTTTGGGAGGAAAATTTAACAGAGAAATTTGCGAAATCCGATATAGAAGCTTTATTTAATACACCTAATATCAGTATAACCTCTGTAATTTCTTTCACTGAAAGAGAGGTAGAGTTTTTTGTAAGAAATAAAATTGATATTTCTAAATTAAAAACTAAATGGGCGTGGGTTGACCAACATCCTGAATTAGTGATAGAATTCTATAAGGACATACTTTATGCGAAGTATAATAGAGTTCCTAAATCAAAAGAGTTAGATGAAGACGGATATCGAGGTTTTAGAAATGCTTTAAAAAGAAATGGAAAAACTCTATCTCAAATTACAAAATCAGCTGGTTTCAATCCTTATTGGGAGTTAAAATATGCTAATATGAGCTATGATGAGCTTATCAACTTTTACCATAGAACGATTATTCCAAATTATAAATTAAAATATCCTGATGATAGGGAATCCTACCTTAAACAACATTTAATAATTAAGGATTATCGGGGATTTATAGATAGACTTTACAAATTAGCAAGAAGTACAGGATCGAAGGATAATATATGGGCAAATTTTTTAAGGAAAAATTGCTTTGAACCACTAAAAGAATTTCAATATAAATCAAAAAGCTTCGTAGAATTATTAGATTTATTTGTCAAAGTTATTTACCCTAATTTAAAGGAAAAATACAATTTAGGAGATAAACAAGCGCCTCTTAAAGAGCAGCTAGATAAGGAGTATAACGGTTTTCGTAAAGCAATAAGGAGATTAGGTTATAAACTTTCTGACTTATATGTAACACTTGATTTTAAACATAAATTTTGGAAGATATATGACAATAAATCATATGATGAACTCCTTAACTTTTTTAAAGATATAATACAACCCTCATTGCAGGATATTTATGACTTCTCTGAAACAGAAGCTCCTTCTTATGAAGAGGTTGAAATTAATTATCGTGGCTTTATTCAGGCTCTTAATCGTCATGGAAAGAAACTTTCGGATGTCAATAAAGATACGGGATATACTCCTCGAAAATTTGCTAATTTAGGGATTATTACTCATTCAGTAATGAATTTATTACTTTCTCATTATATTAATAATAATAATTTTCCATCTAAATACTACTCAGAAATTGAATTATTTTCTTCTACTAAACACAGAATTGATGGTTTCTTGTTTTTAACTAAATCCCTTACTTCTTTTTTTAATAAGCAAGTTAAGAATCTGTATTCAAATATAACCATTAAAAAAGAGAGAGAAGAAATCTTATTGTTATCAAGGAAATTAGAAGGGAAGCTACACTTACTAATTGATTTTTCAAATGGATTTTTTAAGAGGAGTAAGGTGAATTCAGAAAACATAGCGCGTAAGGCCAAGAAGTATCTTGACTATCCCAGCTCATTTCTAATTTTAGTTGGAACAAATTGGAGCAATTTAGAGATGATTAAAAGATTACCCCCCTCGGTAAAATATAAGAACGCCTATTATAATACAACAAATATAGCTTTAATTAGTCCAGAATTATTTGGAATTTTATTAGGAATAAATGGTACTCATAGAGATCTTTTTAATAAAATTGTTCTAAACAATAAAAATGAAGATATTGATAAGTTACAAGAATTATATAATTCACTTGAGAGCATAAAAGATATTAAGTATTTGAGCACAGTAGAATTTAATAAAATAAAGGAAAAAAATACACTACTTAGGTGGTTTTGACATTTGTTAATTTTCTCAATAGGAAAAGTGCTCCTTTTTTGTCAAGGGGTTCATTTAGATTTCCACAACGACTAGACATTATGCATGCTGGACATCCATTAGACGATTTACAACTACAAGATTCAATTAATTTGAAAGAAAGATTTAATAGTTCGGTTAAATTGAAATAAAGTTGTTCTGATATTCCAATACCTCCCCTATATGCATCGTAAATGTATATTACGGGTTGTTGCTTTACGGGGTCGAAATCGATAGAAACTCCGCCCAAATCCCATCGAGAAATCTGGGCTAATGCTGGTGCCATTGCTATCATAGCGTGTTCAATGGTGCCACCTAAGTCGAAACCTTCCAGTTCTAATTCTTTTTGGAATTCGAAAGGGATCGTAAACCAAACTGCTTGAGACTCAAACTCAATAATAGGAATGTTATCTAATGGATGACGAGATAAAGTTTCTTGAGACATGGTATCTATAACTTTGTAAGAATAATACTCGTTCTCAACTTTTACTCTTCCAAAGAATTTCTCAATTAGATTCTTCTGCCCCGTATTATCTTGTAATAATATTTCAAGCGGATATATGTCCGTGTGTTTAAGTGATTGGGTATAAAATTCAACGTCAGATCGTAATAAGTAAACTACCCTTTCATCTAAGTCTAAATCTTGCACTACATAAGATTCAGCTTCATATAGATAAACGGCTCCAGGATGTAAGTCCCGAAACACATAGCTTTCATCTTCAACTGTTAAAAGTTCATCTTTACCAGTTCTTCTGAGTATTACTTTATAACTCCTGTTAGAAAGAGTGTTTAATCCATACTTCTCGTTAGGGAAAAATTGGCCCCTCCAATAGTATCTGTCTCCTCTTTTCATCAATAACTTATCTGAAATTAAATCTTCAATATAAACTTTAAATAATTCTTTTTCTTCTATGCCAAATTTTTTATACTCATCGATATTTAGTGGAATCTCTTTAGCGGCGCAACAGAGGTGGTTCTTTATAATATATTTATTTTTTAGCGTTATAAGAATTTCTTCTTGAATTTTTCCAAATAACTGATCTGGATTGTGAACATAGAATAAATCCAAGGGGTTTTGCATAGGTATGAAAGTTGAAATTGATAATTCAGAGCCCCTACCAGAACGGCCTATTTGCTGTTTAAAGCTTGAGAGAGTCCCAGGAAAACCAGAGCAAATAGTGGCATCCAAAGAACCTATGTCTATACCTAACTCGAGGGCATTTGTGGAGCTAATGCCTAAAATTTTTTTGTTCTTAAAGTTTTGTTCTATTTCTCTTCTTTTAGTTTTACTAATGCCTGCTCTATAACTATATATCTTGTTCTTTAGCAAAGGCAAAGCTTTCCTTGCCCAAATCGCTTGTAATTCTGCCATCTTTCTTGAAAGAGTGAATGTTAAAGTTTGGATCCCGTTCTTATATTTTAAGTGAGTAGTAAATAAATTTTTGGTTTCTTGATGGGCAGATCTATACTTTCCTGAGACTTTATCGTAAGGCAAATCCCATAAAATAACTTTTTTAGCTCCTGATGGAGAATCGTCCTTGTCAATAACAACGAACTCTTCGCCAATTAACTTTTCACAAAATTCTTTTGGTTTATTGATTGTGGCACTTGACAATATCCAAATTGGTTTAACGTCGAAAGTATCGAGAATGCGTTTTAAGCGTCTCAATAGCAACGCATAATTGGACCCAAAAATCCCTCTATATACATGAATTTCGTCTAGTATAATATATTTTAAGTTATTACATACTCTTCTCCATTTTTGCTTAAACCACGGTAGATAGAAATGCAATCCATAAGGGTTTGTGATTATTATATTGGCATTTGTTAATACTTGTCTTTTTTCATTTGGAGCGGTATCACCATCGTAAACGCCAATTCTGTATTGTTTTATATTTGTGTCTGCTAAAATCTTTTTTAAATTCATATACTGGTCTCTAGCTAATGCCTTTGTAGGGAAAATGTATAGCGCCGTGGATTTCTCGTTATTTAATAGAGAATCTAATACGGGCAAGTTGTAACACAAAGATTTTCCTGAAGCTGTAGAAGTTACAACAACGGTATTATTTCCTTTCCTAATAGAATTAATGGCATCTGCCTGGTGGCGCCATAACTTTATATTGTTGTTATTTAACCACCGTTCTAATCTTTTCCTTAATGGCTTGTCCAAATTCTCAAAACGAGCCCTCAATTCTGGAATGTGTTCAATGTGAGATATTTGATCGCTATAAAAATCTTGAGACTTGATAAACTTTAGAAAATCTTTAAAATCAACCATAGGTTAGTTCAAGAGAATTAATGAAATATATTAATTAAAAATTTCAAAAGATAATTGGTTTTATAATTTTTATGCTTATCCAAATATGTCAAACTTATTAATGAATATAACTTACAATTAAAATTATGGAATCGAATGCTAAAAAGGATAAAGATTTTGATTCTCCTACTTTAATTAACTACTTAAGACAGGACATTCCTATAGAAGAAATTAGAGATTATTCCTCATCGGGAAGAATAGCGAGTATTGATTTCGTAAAGGGTTTTGCAATAATTTTCATAATTTTAGCTCATTATGCTGCTGTTTGGTTGGACAAAGATTGGTATTTCATGTACGGATTAGCATTTATGTTTCTAGATATTTTAGGTCCATCACTCTTTATATTTCTATCTGCATTAAGCGTAGTTTTTACAGTAAAGAGAAAGGCAGGAAAAATGCCTGAAAAACTTATTAGAAATCGCGTTTTTTCAAGAGGGCTAATCATTATGGCGATTGGGGTGTTTTTAAACCTAACAGTAACCAATTATCCCTTCCCCTTAAATCTATGGGGCTGGAATATTTTATTTTTTATGGGATTTTCTCAAATTTTTTCGTATTACGCATTAAAAATCACTAAAATGCCCCGTGCTATTATTGGAATATTTATCATCTTTTTAACTCCCACAATTAGAGCTTTTCTATATGATGGAAAAGATACAAATTTAATAGTAGCTTTTTTTCACTTTATCATAACTTCTGCCAATCCGTCTGTCACATTATTACCTTGGCTTTCGATATGTTTTCTTTCTACCATTTTTGGAGAATATCTTTATGAGGTGACGAATGAAAAATCAGAAAATGCCTATAGAGGATTATTTCGCATCTTCTTTACATGGGGTATTTTCCTTATTCTAGCTGGAGTTATTATGGGGTATACGCTACAAACGGTAGATACCATGAATATATTAGAATATGGCCACTTATCTCTATTGGAAATAGCCAACAATCAGAATTTTTTTTACTTGCCAGGAATGCCTGATTTTTTAATTAGAGGTACTGCTTCCAACATGTTATATAATCTAGGTGCTGCGCTCACAATCATTGCTGTTGCTTTTTATTTCATTGATTTAAAAGGAAAATCGAATATTGTTGTAAGAATGTTTAATTACTATGGGAAAATTTCCTTAAGCCTCTTTATGTTGCATTTTATCTTCATGCCCTTATATATTAAGCAATTGAATATTTTTTTATTCCCAATTATCTATATTGCGAATGTTGGTTTATTAGGATTTTTGATGTATATATGGATAGAATATGGAAATGGAATAGGATCACCTGAATGGTTAATGGTTCAAATTGGTAGGATTGGACAAAAAACTGGAGAAAATATTAAAAAAACTTCAAAATTTGCAGTTGAAAAAACTAAAAAATCGATTAAAAAGAGAAGGACCTAAATCATATTCATAAATTTTTTTTAATAAAGATGTTTAAGGTTCAAAAGTATAACAGTAAATTCTTCACCTACTAAAATATAAAAATAATTATCCTTTATTGTGATCAAAAGAATTCTGAATAAACGAATTATATTTCTTTTGAAAAATGTCTGATTCTAATTGGGATAAAGTAGAATTTCAAGATTTTATAAATAAGTATAGCAAGAAAATTATCGTTGATAACGCGCCTGTTATATTATATACGAAGAAGGATAAGGAACACGAAGCGTATAACTCGTTGATAGCATTTTTCTTTATAACTGGAGGGTTGTTTATTTTTATTGCTTTATCAATAATTTTTAAGTTTATAGAGTTTAGTTTAGTTATATTTATCGCAGTAATCGTAGTCGCAACTACCGTTGATATTGCTTTAATTATTATTTACCTCCGCTCTCATGTACAGATCAAACCTATAGAAAATTGGATGGAAGTTTATAAAGGAAGAACTCAAGGTGATATAGTTTTTTATTGTTTTGCTTATTATCCTGTGTTTTCAGGAAAATGCCACCCAAATAGAGCAAAAAATATATTATATAAATTATTTCAAGAAGAACTATTAAAAAGTAAGGTTGATATCACCCAAATTGAAGTTTATTTACGGATTTACTTAAATAATCCCGATAAATACGAATTAATTGGCTATTATTTCCAAAATGCTGAAGGAACTCCATTCAAAAGCGAAAAAATTGATAGAAATTCATGGAAATTTTTCCCTTACGATAAAACTAAAGATGATAATTTTCTTGCGATTGCTAATTGGGACCACCAATTTGAATGGCGAGACGATTTAGAATTAGATTATGACAAACTACATAATTATGCACCTTGGATTATCCAAAAGTGGGACGATTTTAGCTTAAAACCCCTGACTCAGGCTTTTAAAAACGAAGTCAAATGGGATTTAAGAGGTCTGGAATCTGTCCCTAAATTAAAACCTTGGGAACCTAACTTTGAAACTACTACTTACGATAATTTTAAAGCATATAAAGATTTACAGCTAATGAACGATGCTATTGAAAGAGTTATTGGTAAGGATACAAAAATAGAAAAGTTAAAAGATATTAAGAATTATATATTAGAATTTAAAGCATATTTAAGAGATTTAGATTCATAGTATTTAAGTTTATAAATAAATTAATTATAATAAAAATAGAGGAAAATAATATGGAGTCTTTACAAACAATTAAAAAACTTAAAATTGAAACAAACAAAATCTTTTATGATAAAAAGACTGAGATTTTATCTATCTACATTTTTGATTTTATCTTTATTGGAAATTATAAAAAGACTACAAGGATTAGTAAAATTTTAGATGATATCTACAGATCGCTAGGAGATACACAGTTAAACAGAGAAGATGTTTCTTTCGTTGATTTCGTTACATTTACGCCTATATCTGAGAAAACTAAATTAAAAAATTTAAATTTAATCTCCAAAAAAGAAAAAGAAAAAAAAAAAAAAGAAGCTGTTAAGAAGGACGAAAAAAGTGTTGAAGACAGGAAAAAATTAGGGGATAAAGAATTAAGCAGAGAGGTTGAAAAACAATTTCAAGTTCATGAAAAAAAAGAGCGCTTGACATTTGCTCCCAAAGCTAAAAAGAAAGCTAGAGCAAAAGAAGCAGAACCTGTAATGTATAAATTTGCTGAGGAAGCTGAAGAGGAGGATGTGATGTTAGAGGAATCTCAAACATTTGACGACGAAGCACCATCAGAATTAGAAATGTTAAAATCTGCTCCCGCCCCACCCCCGAAACCTTTACGGGCACCTTCATCGGCACCACCTGGTGCTGGTGCACCGGCGCCAAGTAGTGCACATAGAGCTGTTAGAGACGAAATAGGGGGGCTTGGAGAAGCACCCGATTCAGGATCGCTCGCCCCTTCAAGGAGATTAGACACCGCCCCAGCAGAGCCAAAAGCAACCGTTTATGAAATTAATATGGGGCTTCAATATTATTCTGTTATGATGGAACAAACTAGCTATCTGTTTTACGTTTATTTCTCTCATAAGGAATTGAAAATTATTGACGAGGAAGGAAAGACCGTTTTCGAAACTTCATTTAAAATAGAGACAACGAAAAAAGAACCGCCGATAGTGGATTTAAAAGTTGAGGGAAAGGGATTTGAAGTCCACCCTTTACATGGTAAAGTAGAAATTAAAAAAAAAGCAATAAACCCTCCAGTAATGATCTTCTCGGTACTTCCCATAAAAAAGAAAAAAAGAACTAAAAAAGATAAAAAAGAAGGAGAAAGACGATATTTACACGTATATATCGAATACGAGAAAGAAATAATAAATCATTCCGTATTATCGATAATCGTTCAACCAAAACACTTTCACTTAGATATAGGACCGTTGCATCTAGATATAAGTAAAAAAGCGGCTATGATAGTTTCTATTATTTCTGTAATAGTCTCCTTAGGATCTTTGATTTATACTGTTTTTTCTATAGATCCCTCGTCAACTTTAGTTGATATTATGGGCAATTTTGCTCCGGGAATAGGTTCGATTATCTTTATAGGGATATTTCTTTTCACTCTTTTTAAAGAAGGGCTATATCCGCTTAAAGAGAAGGTTAGTTATTTCCTTAATTTCGACAAAACGGGAATGCTAATAAAATAGTACATTTATAACTTATTGATTTTTTTTATTTTTTTTTTTATATATTCCCAAAAATCTTTCTTTAACTCACTTAGTTCCTTTTCTCTTAATTTTATAAAATATAGAGGCCTTCTAACAATTTCGGGATAACTTTTAATCTCCAAAAGCTTAATTAAACCCGCTTTTTCAGCATTATCAGCCATATATTCGCTCATTATACTAATATAATTTGATTCGCTTACTGCTGAAATAATAGAATCGTTATCGTTTATTTCAAGTTTAACATTCAACTTGTTATATTCTGAAAATTGGTGTTCAAAGGTGTCCCTCATTCCTGAACCTTTTTCTCGCCACACAAACGGATATTTAAGGAGATCAGCAAAGTTTATTATATTCTTCCCGTTTTCTAATAGCTCATGGTTAGGAGAACAGATAAATTTAAATTCATCCTCTCCAATTTTGATGGAGTCAAAATCGTTTTCATTGTAGTTTATAAAACTACCAATACCAGCAAAATCTGCCAACCCTTTAGCTACATTTTCAATCGATTTTTGTGAATTACTAATTTTAACTTTAAAATTTACGTTAGGATTCTTATTTCTGAATTTCGCGATATATCTCGGTAAGATATGAGAGCCTGGAATCGTTGATGCTGAAATCACGATATCTTCAAATTTGTATTTACTGTATTTTATTAAATCCTCTTCGCAAGAATCGTATAGCTTTACAATCTTTTGTGAGTAATCTAACAAAACTCTTCCAGCTTCAGTTAATTCAAACTTCTTTGTTGTCCTATCTATTAAAACGACTCCAAAATCTTTTTCCAATAGTGAAATTTGATGAGATAACGTACTTTGAGAAATTGGAATGTCTTTTACTAATCCTGAGAAACTTTTATATTTAGTTAGTTTAACGAAGTTTCTTAGATATTCAATATTCATGCTTTCACCGCGCTTTTTTTTAATCTTTATAAAGAAAATTACAAATATTTTCTATTATATAAAACATCGTCCAAATTAATTAATTTATCGAAATTATGAATAAATTATTACGAAAAAATTAGTAAATCTTTTTTTATTTCCTACACCATAATTAATCATCTTAACATAATTAAAAAGGAAACCTACATGACAGAAAAGAAAAAAACTTTTACAATTGTAATTGGAAGTGGTGCTTATACTTCTGAAAGACCCTATACCATGCTACGATTTGCCTATACCTCTTTATTAGAAGGACATAAAATCAACATCTTTTTAGTCGAAGATGGTATCTTTGTGGGCATGAAAAACCAAAACCCATCCACATATGATAATGTCGGGAAATGGATGGCTGATGTTATTGAAGAGGGGGCAAAAGTGTTAGCGTGCGGAGTGTGTACGAAAGCAAGGGGTTTACATGACGAAGAATTAATGACGGGGATATCAAAAACAACAATGAAAGGGTTCGTTGATATGTGCGTGGAAGCGGATAACATTTTGTTCAGTTAAAACTAAATGGTGAATTATAGAAATGAGCAACAATCACAAGCTAAAATTAGACGGGTTGGTCTGTCCATTACCAGTTGCTAGAACTAAAAAAAAATTAAATGAAATGCAAAGCGGAGAAATTTTGGAAGTTTCTGGAGATTTTGGTGAATCGGGCGAGAATATAAAGCGATATGTAGAAATTCATGGCGACACAGTTTTGGAGTTTAAGATCGAAGGAGAAGATTATTACATACAAATTAAAAAAG
>JABUBN010000566.1_pt1 | contig 10887 bp, 10 predicted proteins | sample 7240341 | NCBI WGS metagenome assembly JABUBN01 (sample SAMN07256345, study PRJNA390944) | subsurface metagenome | isolation source: Methane hydrate marine sediment | place: Pacific Ocean: Eastern North Pacific, ODP site | reverse complement strand
GAAATAATTTAGTCTTTATTCATCACTATTTTGTGAGTGAAATCAAGTCTAGCCACTCTATCTTCTGCCTTTTCATTAGCAAGAACATATATATCGGTAGCAAGAATGTCATGATCGAGCATCTTAATTAATCTATTTCGAACATTGTTATTTTCCTCAGAGATTGTTTGCCTTAAATAATTTGATAATTTACTGATTAATGGTGTAGAAGAATTTTTTTTAATAGTTCTTAATAGAGTTTTCCCTTTCTTAGAGAATCCCAAAACCCTTGCATATAAAGGTCCGCATCTATTAAACGTTTTTACATCTTTTTTAGAAAGGTTCATCATAAGGTGTAGGATTATACGCTGAATTTTAGTACGGGTGTATCTCCTGGTTTTAATTGAATTAATTAATTGCTCAACGGTAGAGGATTTTAAAGATGCTTTCTTTATTCTATTTTCCAATCCCTCGGTTACTCCCTGAACACGAGAAATATCTTCCAATGACATCCTTCTTAGGGTAGCAAGAATATATTGGCGGTAAGAGTCGGAGGTGATAGGGCCCCTGCCTTCTCTTAATTCTTTCTCTAATATAGGAAATCCTGATTGAGGAATGGTTGATTTTATTTTATCATTTAGTATAAAAAGGTCGGTTTTAGGGGAGCTCAAGCTATTTAGTATTTCATTTCTAATGGAGGTAGCGCTGGAAATTTTACCTTTAATATTCTTTTGATGATAACCTGCTCCCATTCTTTTTATGGCCATAGGTTTAATTTTGCTCTTTAAATTTATTAGATGTTTTATATATTCTAAAGCTAAAATATTATTGGGGTATTTTAGTAATTTACTTAGCTCCAAAGGTGATATTTTTTCTAAACCGTCTATTCCGACTATCCTATGATATTCACATAAGGCCTGGGCTCTTGCTCTTGGAAATTTGTATCCGTTTTTACTATTATGTACTATCAGTTCTTTATATTTCTGTGGTTCAATATGCAAAAAATTACTTATAGAGTAAAGGGTATCAAGATTATCAGTTTCACAGCCAAAACATAGATAATCTATAATCTGAAGCGAATCAAGTAATTTGACTGCTCCGAAGGCAAAGCCGTTTGCATCCTGAGTAGAAAAAACAAAAGGCAGCTCAATTATCAGATCGACACCGGCATTTAGTGCCATCTTTGTTCGGGCCCATTTATTTATAATTGCCGGTTCTCCTCTCTGCAAAAAGTTTCCGCTCATGACTGCCACTACATAATCTGCCCCGGTTATTTCTTTTGCTTTAAAAAGATGGTAAAGATGGCCATTATGGAAAGGATTATATTCAGTAATTATTCCTAATATTTTCATAAGATTTCTCGATTTAAAAAGTATTTTATGTTATAATTATACAAAATTTGCAATAAAATTGATAGTAATATATTCGTATATAGTATTGCGTGATGAAAATAGAAATCAGAAATCAGAATATAAGAAATATTACGTATTGCGTAAGAAAATAAAAAGAAAGATGTCAAGGGAAAGAAGTTAGAATAAATATTTATTAGAAGGAGAAGATAAATGAAACTTTCACAACTTATTCGAGAAAAAGCCAAAAAAAATCCTAAAATCATTGTGCTTCCGGAGGGAGAAGAGCCGCGAATGATTAAAGCCGCAGAAACTATTATCAATGAAGGTATTGCCAGTTTAATACTTTTAGGGAGAGAAGAAAGTATTAAATCTAAAGCCCGGGAATTGGGGGTAGAATTACCAGACGAAATAGAAATAATAAACCCCAAGGATTCTAAAAAACTGAAAGAATATACAGAATCTTATTATCAACTTCGTAAAAATAAAGGAATGAGCTCAGACGAAGCTTATCAACTATTGGAAAATCCTCTTTATTTTGGTGCATTAATGGTCTATCATGATGATGCAGATGGTTTGGTTGCCGGTTCTGTTAATGCCACAGGAGACGTTTTTAGACCAGCTTTGCAAACTATAAAAACAGCTCCCGGTATAAATATTGTTTCCAGTTCTTTCGTTATGGTGGTACCTGATTGTTCTTATGGAGAAAAAGGAATCATAGTTTTTGCTGATTGTGCTTTAAATCCGGAACCCAATGCAGAACAACTTGCTGATGTTGCCATTGCCAGCGCGACAACCGGAAAAGCACTGGTTGGCTTTGAACCAAGAGTGGCAATGTTATCTTTTTCCACTAAGGGGAGCGGCAAACATCCTTTAATTGATAAAGTAATCGAGGCTACTAAAATTGCTAAAGAAAAGAAGCCGGATTTACTTATTGATGGAGAACTTCAGGCTGATGCTGCATTGATTCCCTCGATCGGCGAGCGAAAAGCTCCGAATAGTAAAATAGCGGGAAAAGCTAATGTTCTGATATTCCCCGATTTAAATTCTGGAAACATTGCTTATAAATTAATAGAAAGATTAGTTAAAGCTGAGGCCATAGGTCCAATCTCTCAAGGAATGAGAAAACCGGTTAATGACCTTTCTCGCGGTTGTAGTGCTGATGACATAGTTAATGTGGTAGCTATTACCGTATTACAAGCCGGCGAAGTATAAATATATAAAATTAGCGTAGAGCGTACAGCGTGGAGCGTAGAGTTAGGAAGGAAGAAGACAGAATGAGATAGTTATAACGCAAAATGCAAAGCCATAGCTAAAAATTTAAAATTTAAATAAATTGTTTTATATATTGATTTTCATCTTTCTTGTCTCGTATGTTATATAGCAAAAATGAAAAGATAAAGAAGAAAAAATAGAACTTAAAATTTAATATTGAGAGTGAAAGTTTTGAGTTTCGAATTATGGTTTTTCGCTTTAAGTTTTTAGCTGTATATAATAACTGAAAAATTATATTTTAAACTAACGACTAACAACTATTCACTATCGACTAATTTAATTGGTGAATTGGTCAATTGGTCAATCGGTCAATTGGAGAATTATCTAAATTATTACAATAAAAATAAGTAAATAAATTAGCAAGTTTAAATAAAAGAAGAAAATTAGAAAGGGGAAAACTATGATTATATTATCTTGCAACTGTGGTAGCTCCTCAGTAAAATATAAACTTTATAATTGGGAAAACCAGGAAATAATTGCCAAAGGTATAGTAGAGCGGGTCACCATAGGAGATTCTTTCTGTGTCCACGAGGTCAATCATAAAGAGAAAATTACCATAGAGCACGATTGCCCCACCCATAAGGAAGCTATTAAATTAATTGTAGATAGTCTTATTCATCCTGAACATGGTGCTATAAAGAATTTATCAGATATTGCCGCTATCGGCCATAGGGTAGTTCACGGTGGTGAGAAATTTTCCAAATCGGTTGTTATCAACCAGGAGGTCCTAAAAACATTTAAAGAACTTGCCGACCTCGCCCCTCTGCACAATCCCCCTAATATTATGGGTATCGAAGCTGCTATGGAATTATTACCTGATATTCCCCATATGGCCATCATGGATACTGCCTGGCATCAGACTATGCCTGACTATATCTATAATTATGCTGTGCCCTACCAGTGGTATGAAAAATACGGGATAAGAAGGTATGGTTTTCACGGCACTTCATTATTATATGTAGCCAAAAGGGCAGCGGTTCTCCTGAATAAAGAACCCTTCAAATGCAATCTAATCAGCTGCCATATCGGAAATGGAGTAAGTGTGAATGCAGTAAAAGATGGGCTATCTTATGATACCAGCATGGGCTTTACCCCTTTAGAAGGAGCTATTATGGGCACCAGAGCCGGAGATCATGATGCCGCTCTGGACTTCTATGTCATGCAAAAAGAAGGTTATTCTCCCCAAGAGATGGATGCGATACTAAACAAAAAAAGCGGAATATTGGGCATAACCGGAAAGTATGTAGATAGGAGAGATGTAATTGAAGCTGCCTCCCAAGGAGACAAAAGAGCCCAATTAGCCTTGGAGATGGAGGCCTACCGGCTGAAAAAATATATTGGTGCCTATACCGCCGCCCTAGGAAGAGTAGATGCCCTGGTCTTTACTGCCGGGGTAGGGGAGCTGAGTGATATTATTCGTGGTAAGGTATTAGAAGGACTGGATATCCTGGGAATCAAATATGATCCCGAAAAGAACAAATTGGCCAGAACCAGGAATGCTGAACTGGATATCTCTGCCGATGATTCTCCAGTAAGGATATTTATTATCCCCACCGATGAAGAATTGGTTTTTGTGGAAGATGTAGTAGCCTTGTTGGAAGGTACTTATGATTTACATACTATTTTTAAATACACTTTTCAAGATAAAGATTACAAGAATTTAATGAGAAAGAAGGCCTTCGAAAAAGAATGCAAAGAAAAGCCCGACTTATCTAAAATAAAGGCTAATAGAAACAAATAAAAAAATTAAAAAATAATTTGCTTTTTTCAATAAGAAATTATATACTTTTAAAGTTATTAAGATATTAAATTAGTCGTTAGCGAATAGTGAATAGTATTTAGCAACAAAGTGAAAAACGAAAAGCGCAAAACTATATTCGTATATCGTATATAGTATATCGCATATAGTGAAGAAAATAGAAATTCAGAATCCAGAAGATAGAAAGAAATAGTGATAAGTAATATGTGTGCTTCAATAAGTAATGATTTGTATATTTCGGATTACAGTTTTTCTCTCTCTTTATCATTTAAATACGAACGAAATACGCAATACGATATACAATATACGAAAAAAGGTTTTGAATTTTGAATTATGGTTTTTCGCTTTTTGTTTTAAGCTTTTCGCTGTGCAATGATAATTGAAAACTTGCATTTGAAACTAACGACTATTCACTAACGAATCAGATTTATAAATAAACTATATTATGACAAAAGGAGGTATGCGTTATGCCGATGCCCAAAAGAAAAATATCAAAATCCAGAAGAGATAAGAGACGCACACACTGGAATTTGAAAGAAGTAAACTTAGAGGAATGCCCGAGATGCCATGAGATGAAATTACCTCACAGGGCATGCCTTGAATGCGGTTATTATAATGGAAAAGAAATTATTCCATCTTCTGAGAAAAAAGATAAAAAGAAATAAATTATAAAATATCGTTATTGTTAGATATGAGAAAGTGTCACAGTTAATTTACTATATTGTGGCACTTTTTTTATTTTTATAATATAAAGTTAGTGTAAACTTTAATAGGGTAGTTAGATAAAAAGAAGAATACTACTTTTTTGTATTTTTTCTTCTCTTTATTAACTCGATTGTATAGGAATTTTCTTTTTTCGTAAACCATAATTCGTGTCTCGTATCTCGTGAATCGTATCTAGTAAAGATGGTTAGCCAGTTAACCAGTTTACCGGTTACCGGTTGGAGAATTAATATGAGACTGGTTAGTTGTATAAGTTAACTTTCGTCTGATTACTGAGAACTTGTATTTGAAATTAACGGCTAATTTGATTGGCCGACTGGTAGACTGGAAGACCGGCAGACTAATTAATCTTGCACTTGCAGCTCGAACCTATACGCTAAACGCTGTACGCTCTACGCTAACTATTGCTAACGACTATTCACTATTTACTAATGACTAATTTAATACGCGATACGAATTTATATAAAAAATATGTTTGATTTTTAGATACGACTAATGTATAATACTTACAATTAGTAGTTGCTAATAGTAGGTGCTATTAATAAAAATAAAATAGGCGGCTGGTAAAATGATTCAAAATTTAAGTAAATTAGAAAGGCAAAGAAGAATAAAAGAACATATTTCGAATGATCCATTTTTGTCTGATAAAAAACTTGCTGAATTATTTAACTTTAGTGTGCAAACAATTAGATTAGATCGACTGGAAATGGGTATTCCCGAAATGAGAAAACGAATAGTGCAAGTTGCCAAAGATACTTCCTCAAGTGATAAGGTAAAATCTCTGAGTAAAGAAGAAATAGTTGGCGAATTAATAGATTTGGAGTTAGGTAAGAATGCCATTGCCATCTTAAAAACTACAAAAGATATGGCTTTTAACAAAACAGGAATAGTTAGAAGTCATTATATATTTTCTTTAGCTGATTCATTGGCAATTTCTATCATTGATGCAGAAGTAGCCTTAACCGGGCTTGCTCGTTTAAGCTATAAAAAACCTGTGTATGCCGGGCAGACTTTGGTAGCCAAAGCAAGAATTGCCCGTAACAAGGGTAATAAATATTTAATATCAGTTCACGTAAAGACCGACCAAAAAGAAGTATTCACTGGAAAATTAGTAATTTTTACCGTTGATAATAACTTAAAAAAGGAGAAAAACTAGATGAAAATAGCTATTGATGCTATGGGAGGAGATTATGCCCCTGAAGAAGTTGTGAAAGGTGCGGTTTCGGCCTTGGAAGAAAGAGATTTAGAGATTATTTTATTAGGTGATATAGAGAAAGTCAAAGAAGAGTCAAAAAAATATAAATATAAAGAAGATAAATTATCGATCATAAATTGTAAAGAATATATTGAAACAGGTGAATTTCCTTTAGATGCCATACGGAATAAAAGGGATTCTTCCATAGTAGTAGGTACGAAATTAATCAAAAATAATCAAGCTGATGCTTTTATTTCTGCCGGAAATAGTGGAGCGGTTATGGCTGCGGCATTATTGGAGTTAGGATGCATTCCTGGAATACGCCGTCCAACCATTGCTGCTGTATTACCCTCAGCAAAAGGGAAAGTATTGGTATTAGATGTGGGTGCCAATGTTGATTGTAAACCGGAACATCTACCCCAGTTTGCTCTTATAGGAACTAAATACGCTAAATATATTTTAGGAATAGAAAATCCAAAAATAGGATTACTAAATATTGGCGAAGAAGAAAATAAAGGAAATAAATTCGCTCAAAATGCTTATAAAAATTTAAGAAATGCCAATATTAATTTCGTGGGAAATATTGAAGGTAAGGATATTTTTAAGGGGAAAGTTGATGTAGTAGTATGTGATGGATTTACTGGCAACATATTGTTAAAATCTTCTGAAGGATTAGCAAAATTACTTTTAACTGAGATTAATAGTATGGTAATAAGCCAACTTCCCCAAAATCAAGAAATGGATAAATTAAAGGAAAAATTTATGAATTTGGTAAAAATTACCGACTATACAGAACATGGCGGATCTCCCCTATTAGGTGTAAACGGATTATGCTTTATATGTCATGGACGGTCTAAAGCAAAAACTTTTAAAAATGCCATACTCAATACCGGCAAATTTATAGATGCTAACATAGTAGAGCATTTTAAAGAGATATAAATAGAAAAAAATAATTCACTAACAAGAAGGAAAAAATATTAAATAATGAAAAATATGAAAAATGTTAAAATAATCGGAACAGGTTCTTATGTTCCCACAAAAGTTCTAACCAATGAAGATTTGGAAAAAATGGTAGATACAAATCACGAATGGATTATAACCAGAACCGGCATCGCTGAACGTCGTATAGCTGAAGGTAATGAAACTACTTCAGATGTAGCTGCAAAGGCAGCTTTGAAAGCGCTAAAAGATTCAAATACTAAACCCGGTGAGATTGATTTAATAATTGTCGCTACCAATTCTCCGGATATGATTTTTCCGGCTACCGCTTGCCTGGTTCAAAAGAAAATTAAGGCTGTAAATGCCGCAACCTTTGATCTGCAAGCAGGCTGTACCGGTGCAGTTTATGCCCTAATTACTGCCTGGCAGTATATTGCTACCGGTTTTTATGATAATGTTTTAATAATTGGGGCAGAAACTCTCTCAAAATTCGTAGACTGGACTGATAGAAATACTTGTATTCTTTTTGGTGATGGAGCAGGGGCGACTGTTTTAAAAGCCGACCAGGAGAAAGGAATCCTTTCCGGTTGTTTAAAAGGAGATGGCTCAAACGACGATTTGATTACGATACCAGCCGGGCTTTCCAAGTACCCTGCTTCTCATGAAACCGTAGAAAAGAAAATGCATTATGTTAAGATGAAAGGAAATGAAGTATTCAAGCTTGCAGTTAAACATATGAAAAGGGCAACCGTAGAAACTTTGGATAAATGTAATCTTTCGGTAGAGGACATAGACTGTTTTATTCCTCATCAAGCTAATATTCGAATTATTTCCGCGCTAACCAGAGTTTTGAAAATAGAAAAGGATAAAGTTATTATAAACTTAAATAAATATGGAAATACTTCAGCTGCTTCTGTCATGATTGCTCTTGATGAAGTAGTAAAAGAAGGTAAGATTAAAAATGGTGATATTGTAGTACTGACCGCATTTGGTGCCGGTCTAACTAGCGGATCCATTGTTTTAAAATGGCTCAAATAATTTCGATAATATATAATAGAAAAGGAGTTACAAATTAGATAATGAACAAAATAGCCTTTGTTTTCCCCGGTCAGGGCTCTCAAAAAATAGGAATGGGGAAAGATTTAATAGAAAATTACCCGGAAGCGAAAAATTTAATTAATAGGGCGAATGAAGCTCTAAAAGAAGAAAAAGTAGATATTGGCAAAATCTGTTTCGAAGGCCCGGAAGAAGAATTAAAAAATACGGTTAATGCTCAACCGGCAATTTTAACTGTCAGTACAATTTTGTGTAAATTGTTAAGAAAAAATAAAATTGAACCCTCTATAGTTGCCGGACATAGCTTGGGAGAATATTCAGCACTGGTAGCTAGTTCTGCTATTAAGTTTGAAGATGCAGTGAAGTTAGTGAGGAAAAGGGGAGAATACATGCAAAATTCAACTCCGGCAGGAACTGGTTCAATGCTAGCAATTATCGGATTAGAAAAAGATGAGATAAGTGAAATGTGTGAAAAAATTAAGGATATTGGGATAGTAGAAATTGCTAATCATAATTCTCCAACACAAATTGTAGTTTCCGGTGAAATTAAAGCATTGGAAAAGTTTGCGGTAATGGCCAAAGAGAAAGGAGCAAGGCTGTCAATACCTTTAAAGGTAAGTGCTCCTTTTCACTCATCATTTATGGAAACGGCCAAAGAGAATTTAGCAAGATATTTAGAAAAAGTAAAAATAGATAATCCTAAAATACCTGTAAGTTGCAATGTTACTGCTGATTATATCAAAAATAAAGAAGGGGTTAGGTCAGCTCTAATTGAACAAATGACTCAACCTGTAAAGTGGGTTGATTCCATAAAAAAAGTGAGTTCTGAAGGCATTAATTGTTTTATAGAGGTAGGCCCCGGGAAAGTGTTGAAAGGATTAATTAAGCAAATTATTCCCGAGTCTGAAGTCTTTAATGTATTTGATTCGAATTCTCTTCAATATGTAGTTGAAAAAATGGGGGAGGTCTTATAAAATGGGACTATCTGGAAAGGTTGCTTTAATTACCGGGTCTGCCCGGGGAATAGGTAGGGCTATTGCCCTGGAATTAGCACACCATGGAGCAAATATAGTTGTTAACGATATTTCACCAAAAAGTGAGATTGATAAAACTTTGGAAGAAATCAAAAAAAGTGGTAATATGGCAATTGGGATAAAAGCTGATATAACCGTATTTGATGAAGTTGATAGAATGGTGAAAGAGGTTATAAATAAATTTGGGAAAATAGATATATTGATAAATAATGCTGGAATAACCCGCGATGCTCTTTTAATCAGGATGAAAGAAGAAGATTGGGATGCAGTGATAAAAATAAATCTAAAAGGTACTTTCAATTGTTCCAAATCTGTGGCAAAATATATGATGAGGCAAAAGAGCAATGATAAAATTGTAAATATATCCTCAGTTATCGGATTAGTGGGAAATATCGGTCAGGTTAATTATGCCGCATCAAAAGCAGGGATAATAGGATTAACTAAATCAATGGCAAAAGAACTTGCTTTGAGAAATATAAATGTAAATGCTATTGCGCCCGGATTTATAGAAACAGATATGACTAAAAAATTACCGGAAAAAGTTAGAGAAGATCTGCAACAGCAAATCCCTTTGAAAAGATTGGGTACTGTGGAAGATATCGCTAAAGTGGTGTATTTTTTAGTTTCTGATGCAGCAAATTATATTACAGGACAAGTTATAAATGTCGATGGCGGTATGGTAATGTGAAAGGAGGTGAAAGAATAGAATGGAGTCTATAGATAGAATAAAAAAGATAATCGTAGATCAATTAGGAGTTGATGAAAGTAAAATTACGGAAAATTCTTCTTTTATTGATGATCTGGGTGCTGATTCTTTAGATATAGTTGAACTGATAATGGCTTTCGAGGAAGAATTTGATATAGAAATTCCAGATGAAGATGCCGAAAAGATGAAAACTATCGGAGATGCGGTTAAATACTTAAGCAAATAAGAATGTAAATATAAAATAGGCATAAGTTTTTTTATATCTATGTTTTTTAGAAGATATGTATTAAGAATAATGTTAAGAAATTAAAATTAATGTCTAATTAATTAAGGGTCGGAGATTTATCCGACCCTTAATTAAAATGTAAGTCTAATAATAGCAATTTTTTTAGTGAAGGTGTTGAGTAAAATAATGAAAAATAGAGTAGTAATTACCGGTTTAGGTCCGGTTACTCCCGTAGGAAATGGAAAAAATAATTTTTGGCAATCTTTAATTCAAGGAAAATGCGGTATCGATAGAATAAGTTATTTCGATACCGAAAATTACCCTGCTAAAATAGCAGCAGAAGTAAAAGATTTTGATTATACAAATTATATATCTATCAAAGAAGCAAACAGAATGGATAAAAGCACTCAATTTTCAATTGTTGCGGCTATGTTGGCGCTTGAGGATTCTAAATTGAAGATTACTGAAAAGGATTCTTATTCAACGGGAGTTATAATTGGTTCAGGTATAGGCGGTATAGGAACATTTGAAAAACAACATAAAATATTATTAGAAAAGGGACCGGGAAGAGTAAGCCCATTTTTTATACCCATGATGATTTCCAATATATCCGCAGGTGAAATAGCTATTAAAATCGGGGCAAAAG
>JABUBN010000565.1_pt1 | contig 10895 bp, 8 predicted proteins | sample 7240341 | NCBI WGS metagenome assembly JABUBN01 (sample SAMN07256345, study PRJNA390944) | subsurface metagenome | isolation source: Methane hydrate marine sediment | place: Pacific Ocean: Eastern North Pacific, ODP site | reverse complement strand
GGTCAAAAATTATAACGCAAAAGTTTTTCAGAACTTGATAAAAAATTATCCCTTTTGTCGCGAATACTTCGTTGGCAATATGGACTTGTTTTATTTTTTTATCCACCTTGGAATAGCTAAGTTGAAACCTGGTGGAATTCTTTCTTATATCACAACAAATTATTGGATTACTAAATCCAAGAAAACAGGCATTAAATTATTGAAACCACACATATTAGACGAGTGTTTTTTAATTCAATATATTGATTTATCGAGGATAAGAGTATTTAGAGATGCCCAAGGACAGCATAACTGTATTTTTTCACTTCAAAAGAAGACAGAAAACGATAAGCTAAAAAAAACAAATAGGAAAATAGAAGTAGTACAAATTTCAAGTTCTAAACCCCAAAATCAATTTAATGACAACGCTAATAATGTTATTTTTGATACATTGAACCGATCCTTGAAACACTCCTTAAATCACAATTTTGTTACGCTATATCAATCAGCCTTAACTAACAGAGAGCTAAATAGTAAAGGCAGTTGGAATCTTTTGTATCCAATTGAAGTAAAAAAAATTGTTGATAAAATTAAGTCCTTTTGTATAATTAAAGGTAAAACAACTTTCTTAAAAGATTATTTTATTATCAGAAATGGACTGATATTAATTAAAGACGAGATTTTTATTTTAAATCCTAAGGAGAATCTAAAACTTAGAGATAACGAAGTATTCGTCAAATTCAACAGTGAATTTGTTAAATTAAACGAGGAAGAAAAGAAAAGACTAAAAAAAATTTATAAAAGTAGATCCATTAGGTCTTATGGTTACAAAATGGAAGATTTTCATGGATATATTATATACTTCAATAAGGAAGAATTTAAAAATCGAGATAAGAACAAAAGGAATGAGCTATTGAAAAAGAAATACCCCACACTAACATCCTATTTACTTCAATACAAAGAGGAATTGGAAAAGATCTTAAAAAACGCAAAAGAAAACGTAAAAGATTTATATTTTCCTCGAAGGGGCAGTTTTATTATCAGAAATGGGATTGACACCAAGCGGATTATAACAGACCTTGAGCCCTTATATGACAAAAACCAAAAGATTTTCTTCAAATACATCTCAAATGAGAACATATTTGGCTATTCTGAAGAGACTTATTACGCAACTTCCGACACCTACTTCTTATGGCCGAAAGATGACGAGACGAGAGTAGATTTTTTATTTCTTATTGCTTATTTAAATTCAAAATTAGTTAATTTCTTATTTAAAGCGAATAACATTTCAATCAAAAGAAGTAAGACGAAATTAGAAGACCAATTATGTATTCCAAATGTACAAATGTTTCAATCTGACGAAGAAGGTTCTAAAATAACCTTAATAAAACTCTTAGCTATATGGATGATTCAGTTCACCAATATCAAGAAACCTCAGAAATTAAAAGAAATCAAGGAAAAAATTCTTGAATTAGAACTTTTTTCTAACGACAGGAATAGGATATTATTAAATAAAATATTCGAATCTACAGAACAGAATAATCAACAATTAGTTCAAGAAATTATTGATAAACTCCTTTTTGAATTATTTGGTTTGGAAGAGAAAGAAATTGATTTTTTGATAGAGAAATACTATTAGATGAGATAATAAAAAACTAACCAAATGAAATGCCTCCTGATTTTGTTAACAATCTCGGATCATCCCATAAATAACTGGTGTCGATCATTGTGGGAGAATTACAGCTATAACATTTCTCACTCTCTTTAATGAATTTAACAAATTGAGGAAGTTGTAACACTTCACTAACAGATGTTTGTCGTAAATTAGCTATAGGTTTATCAATCTGAAGACAATTTTCAATGTCTCCATTGTAGTTTACAAACATGAAAACTTTTTTTGCGTGGCATATGTATTGCTTTTTACCACCAATAAAATGGTTTAGATACATTTCTGAATTTAATATTTTCGAACCTTTCTTCTTAGCGTCTAAGATTCTTTCAAATGCTTTACTAATATCGTTATCATTCGCAGAAAGCATGCCTTTCTCATCCACATCACCATATGAATAATGGCGGACAGTATTTATTACATTAAAAGCTACGGGAATTCCAATTTTATTTGATAAAATTATCATTTCCTCAACACGATTTATATTATATTTACTAATTGAAAAGCTAAATTGTAATGAAATCAATGGATAGCTTTCTTTAACAATAGTAACAGAATCCATTATTTTGTCATACAATCCAGACAACCCTCTAATCTGATCATGTTCTTCAGGTCTAGGGGAGTCCAGAGATATAAGAATAAAATCTATATCATCTCCAAATTGTTTGATTTTATCTGGAAGGAACCAGCCATTCGTAACTATTCCAACAATTGTAAACTTTAACTCCCTTTTAACAAATTTAATAATTTCAGTAATGTCTTTTCTAATGAGAGGTTCTCCACCCCAGAGAATAGTAACTAAAAATCCTGCTTCCTTTGCTTCCAAATATATGCGCTTGATTTCCTCGAGTGTTAGTTCATCTTTTTTCGTATTATTTTTCCAAAGACAAGTTTCACAATAGCAATTACATTTTAAAGTTGTAAGAAAGTGAAATATAAATGGCTTACCATTTCTCTCCTTAGCAGTTTTCGCAGCTAGCGCTAATTCAGCAATTTGCTGTTTTTTCTTTCTTTTTATTTGTTTACTAATTAACTCACGTTCCATAAATATATCTGTTATAACAGATTATTTATGATTAACGATATTAGTGTTTGTGTTTGATCAATGGATGAATTTGAATTTCCCCAATTTGACGATGTTGGTAGCTTCCCTCTACCCATCAATATCGATAAAGAGTCGTTTCATAGATTTTATTGGATTGCTTATAAAGCAATTGTAAATAAAAATGACATCTTTTTTAATAAAGGAATTCAGATTTATTTTATTAATCCCATGGTTGACTGCTTTAAATTTAAATTAAATGCCGGGGTTCAAATTATTAATTACCCGCAACTAATGAACATGCATACCCAATTTCTAAAACCTATTGAAGATTACGAAGTAAATCCGGGTTTAATTGATGTTAACAAGGCTTGTATTCCTGAAATTTTGGTAATTGAAAAATATGCTAAAAAATATTACGAGGATACGGGTAACCCTATTAAGATTAAAATTTGTGTCACAGGACCGATTGAGTTATATGTTAAACAACATAGTTTCACAGTATATAACGATTTAGCTTTAAACTTTGCTAAATCAGTTAACTATTTCCTAAAAAATTCAATTCTTAATAACAAGTATTTAAAAACTTCAGTAATAGCGATTGATGAGCCTTCTTTTGGTTATACCGATCTCCTAAATATTAGCGACGACGAAATAATAAAAATTTTTGACAATTCTCTAGATGGAGTTAAAACAAAGGATATTACCACCCAAATTCATATACACACTTTAAATAGAGCAGATATTCCTTTAAAAAGCAAAAATGTCGATGTTTTAACCTGTGAATACGCTTCAAATAAATCCAATAAGATTTCTAAAAAAATTTTAGATCAATTCGATAAATTTATTCGCGTTGGAATTTCCCGAACCAATATTGATAATATAATCGCGGAAACAATAGACTCTGGAAAAACATGGGAATATTTAAAAACCACCGAAGGCATGATGAGCCTTATTGACTCTAAAGAGAGAATTAAAAAGAATCTCCTTGACGCGTTAGAATTATATAAAGGGCGCTTAAGATTTGTTGGCCCCGATTGGGATTGGGGGGGGTGGCCATCTCAACAAGTTGCATCTGAATTATTACACCGAACTAGTGAAGCAATAAAGGAAGTTAAACTCAACTTTAATTAATATCCTCGTACTTTTTCTTAATCGCGTAATATTGAAATTCTCAAAAAAAGTAGAAATTAAAATAGTTCTAATAAAAATATAAGACAAAAACCAATTTAAAAAAGTAGAAAATGATAATAGATTATTTAAATAAAACTATTCAATTAAAAATTTGTTATTTTGGTCCCGCACTTTCAGGGAAAACCACCACTATGAAATCGCTCTTTAATCATTTTGGAAAGAAGGATAAAGTGTTAAGTATTGAGAGTAGCGTACGTAGAACGTTATTCTTTGATTACGGAACCATTTCATTTAAAAACCAGCAATGGCTCCTCAAAATACACCTTTATTCTACAACGGGACAAGATTTCTATATAGTTACAAGACCAGTTACACTACAAGCTATTGATGGGATTATTTTTGTAGCGGACTCACAGCAAAGTGTTTACTACAGAAATTTGACGTCTTGGAACGAATTATGTAGTTATTTTGAAGACCATCTCATCAAAATGCCCAAAATCCTCTCATTTAACAAACAAGATTTACCGGATACATTTGATACTTCTGAGTTTTTAGAAAATATTAATTATTTTAAATATAAGAACTTAAAAATCAAAAAAACTATCGCAATACAAGGTGTAGGTGTTGTAGAGTCTTTTGAAGATTTAATTGGTCTAATATTTAAAAAAATATACAAATCACAATTGATTTCTCTAATGGAATAGAGATTCCTTCTTTTTCTTAAATTGCTTAAGTAAGGAAAAAAAAAAATTTTTTTTTAAGTGTTAACCACTTATTTTAAAAAATCGATACATTAAAATAGGTAAAGCAATTAATGTCAATTAGAAGTTGACATAATTTTATAGAAGGTGATCTTTTTGTCAGACGAGTTTGATGACGATTATTATGATTTTTTAGAACGGATTAAAAAACTCCTTAAAATAGATAAAGGGGTTTTTGATGTGGATTTTTTATTTTTGCCTGAATCAAATTTTGATCCAAACCTAAATCTCCAAAATAAAAAAGTAGAAGGATTTAAGGTCACATATCATTTTGAATCTGGAATGGAAAAACCAGAGATAAAGATCGAAGGCGATTTTGACGAGAAAAAACTTCAAGAATATTTTAAGAAATTGAACCTTTCATCATACCCTCAATTTAAAATGTTAAGAAAATCGGGAAAAAAACAGGTAATGAATGTAGGTACACTTTCCTTAAAACCGGATTTTGAGCGAGAAGCCTTCTTGGAAAAAGAACCTTATTACGAATTAAATGTGTATGATGATTACGCTGAAATTGTCATAGAAATTCCGGGAATAGAAAAAGGCCATATCATTTTAAGTTTAAGCGAGGATGGAAGAAAACTGAAAATATTGACTGAAAGTAATTTCCAAAATTTTGAAAAGGAGCTACAATTACCGTTTGAATCCACCATGAAGGATCACGTTGTAGAGGTCAACAACGGAATTATATCTATTATTATGCGAAAAATAAACAAAAAAATTAATAAACAAAAATCAAGATAATAAGAATATCGATTAAAGCTGGTATAAAAAGATGAGTGGGATTTCAAGTGGTTATGAAGGAAAAGAAAATAGGTTAAGAGTAAAAGACGCATTCAAAGAAGATTCTGGCAAAGGTAGGGTAAGAATTGACCCTTATATAACCAGCAAGTTAAACTTAAAAAATGGTGATGCGATTGAGATATATTCTCCCTTAACAAAATCAAAGACAGCTGCATTATTATATCCCGGTAAACCCGAAGATAAAGGGACTGGAGTCCTAAGGCTCGATTCGTCTTTAAGAAGGAATATAGAAGTAACGATTGATGATTATGTAGAGATTCGTAAAATTGAAGCGATTTTAGCCGACAAAGTAGTATTCGCAAGTTTAACAGAGCCAGTTATAATTAGCCCTAGACAACTAAATACATTACTAGAAAATAGAGTAATAACTAAAAATGATGTTATAAGCTTTTGGAATTATCGTAAAAAATACGACTTAATAATCGTAGATTTTGAACCAAAGGCTATTGCGGTCAGAATTCACCTCGGAACAAAAATTAAATTAAGCGAAAAAACACATAAAGAACTTGTAGAAAGAGAAAAATCAAGAGTAAGCTATGAGGATATTGGTGGATTAGAAGAGGAAATTCAGAGAATTCGTGAAATGATCGAATTACCAATGAGACATCCTGAATTGTTTAAAAGAATAGGAATAGATCCTCCTAAGGGAGTCTTGCTTCATGGTCCTCCGGGAACGGGTAAAACTTTATTAGCAAGGGCGGTAGCTTTCGAGACTGACGCTTATTTTATTACAATTAGCGGTCCTGAAATTATGAGTAAGTTTTATGGACAAAGTGAACAAAACCTTAGGAATATTTTTGACGACGCTAAGAATAACGCTCCTTCAATAATATTTATCGATGAATTAGATTCGATAGCCCCAAAAAGAGGGGAGGTCACTGGAGAGGTTGAGAGAAGGGTAGTAGCTCAGTTACTCTCTCTACTCGATGGTTTAGAAGGAAGAGGTGAAATTATCGTCATTGGAGCAACAAATCGAGTAAACGATATTGATATTGCACTAAGAAGGCCTGGTAGATTTGACAAAGAAATTGAGATTGGCGTACCTGATACGCACGGTCGATATGAAATATTACAAATTCACACGCGTGGTATGCCGTTAGATGATGATGTGGATCTTAGAACTATTGCAGAAAAAACTCATGGTTTTGTAGGTGCAGATATTGAAGCGTTAGCTAAAGAAGCGGCGATGCTATCTATTAGAAAAATCCTTCCAAAAATAGATTTAGACAAGCCAATTCCTTTTGAAGTTTTAAGTTCAATTAAAATAAAAATGGAAAATTTTACCTTGGCGTTAAATAACATCGAACCTTCGGCCTTAAGGGAAGTAATTATTTCCCAACCCACAGAAACTTGGGAAGATGTTGGAGGACTAGAAGATGCCAAATTACAATTAAGAGAAATTATTGAATGGCCATTGAAGTATCCTGAATTATATAAACATTTATCTTCAAAACCGCCAAGTGGAATTTTATTGTTTGGACCCCCTGGTACTGGAAAAACTCTGTTAGCAAGAGCTTTAGCTCATGAAACCGAAATAAATTTTATCTCAGTGAAAGGTCCAGAATTTCTATCTAAATGGGTTGGTGAAAGTTCAAAGGCAGTGAGAGAAACATTTAGAAAAGCGAGGTCAGCATCTCCGTGCATTATATTTTTTGACGAGATCGATGCAATTGCAGGAGTGAGAGGGAGGTCTGCAAGTTCAGAGGTAACTGATCAAGTTATTTCCCAACTATTAACTGAAATGGACGGTTTAGAAGATTTAAAAAATGTTATTTTACTCGCTGCGACAAATCGACCTGACATGCTTGACCCCGCGTTATTACGTTCTGGAAGGTTTGGAAGACATATCGAGGTTTCTATGCCAGATTTAGAATCACGTAAAGCTATATTTAAAATTCACCTTAAAAATAAACCACTAGCAAGTGATGTTAATATTGAGAGCTTAATTGAAGGTTTCGAGGGATATACTGGTGCTGATATCCAAGCCCTTTCTGAAGAAGCGACATTATTGACAATCAGAAGAGCTATTCCAGCCTTTAACGAAAAGAGGAAGGAAATACAAGACTATAATATTCAACTAGAACAATTACAATCAGAAAAAGCTAGTAATAAAGACATACAAGAATTAGAAGAGAAAATTAAACACATTCGGTCTCAATTAGTTAATGAAGTTGTAATATCAAAAGCAGATTTCGATGAGGCACTTGAAAAAATCCTTAAAGGAGCAGATAGAGCCAAAAAAATTCACGATCAATATTCAAAAGCACCTGAAGAACTGTATAAATAAAAAATTAAATTAATAGATTAAAAAGATGATAAAAATGGAAGTGGAAAAAGAGAGTCAGACCAAGCAATTCATTAGCTTAGATAGCTTATTAGAAATGCTAGGAAATCCCACTAGAAGAATTATATTGTCAAAACTGGCAAAAGTTCCCCACTCCCCATCAGAATTAGCTAAAATCTTAGGCATTTCAAGGCAAGCAGTACATAGCCAGTTAGATCTCTTAAGCACTAACAATGTAGTTGAAAGGTTCGGTGAAGAAAAACGCGGTGGCAAATATCGAATAAAAAGCAATCTCTCAATCAGAATTAATATTTCTCCAGATTATTACAATATCCGGTATAGTATGACTGAGATTAAAGATGATGCCAAATCTATTAATCTAAAAGATATCGGATGTGCTACTAAATTTGAGAACATTAAATCTCCAAATAAAAAAATCAGATTTTTAGGCGGACAGATCAAAGATATTGAAAATAAAATTAGGGAATTCGAGTTAGAAAGAAGAAAATTACTGCAAAATAAAGAATGTTATATTGTGGAACTAAAAAACATAATTAACGATACTTATCAAAAGGATTTTTTAAAAAAGCGACCTGAATTAGAAAATTTAGAAAGAGAAATTTTTTATACATTATTTTATAATCCTGCTCAATTCCGTCAAAGGATTAATATAGATAACCTCATGGAAGATCTATTTTTTACAGACTTAGATCCTTTCAAGCGCGCAACACATAAGTTAGATGTAACAAATTTATTAAAGGACTTATCGTCATTCATGGATTTCCTATGGGAAGATGATGATGATTGGTTTTTTGACTTTTAAAATCATTCATTTTATGATTTTTTTTACAATTCATTAGAATTTAAATTAGAAAATTTATAAGGTGGTATATTGAACCTAAGCGAATTAAAGAAAGAAATGCCCGAAATATTTGAGAGCGTTAAGAATGATGTAAGAAAAATATTAGGGCGCCATCGAGCTGGATTAAGCTTAGGATTGGTCGAAATGGGAGTGTTCCGTGGAGGTTTTATAGGTGGGATGCATTTTCATCCTGGAACGGAAATCGTTATGAATAAATCTCCCTTAAAAATCATTTTGGATTCTCAACCTTATGAAATCGTCTGGGCATACACTTATCACATCTTACTGCATGAATATATTCATTCGTTAGGAGTTATTGATGAGCGGCAATGTAGAGCAATTACTCTTAGTATCAGTGAGAAAATTTTTAAGGATGCCGATCATCCCGTAATTATCCTCGCAAAAAATGGAATTGGCACATTTATTCCTAATTTAAGAATTGTGTATCTTCCACCCGAACAGCAACCTGATGGCATGCCTATTGAATATGTATATGGTTTTGATAGAGAAAGCCAGTCTTATTATTCATAACTCCTTTTTTTTGAATTTTTTAAGAGCTAAAATTAATTAATTAACACGATTTAAGATAATTAGAATAATATTAACAAAGTTCTCGGGAGAATTAAAATTACTGAATCTTCAGCAAAAGAAAAACCAGACGAGGATAAAGAAGAAGAAATCGAGAAAACCTTAGATATTGCTATAGATCAATTAGTTCTAAATCATCAATATACAAATTAATTTTGTGTTATTAATGTTTTAATCTATTCTTTATTAATGAGATCGTTCTAAACCTAATTTTTTAGGAGGGGGCACACGGAGGAGGGAGATCCCAGAGAGAAAGAATATGAAAAAAAATTAATTCGTCAAAATTATTAAAGATCCCATAGATCATATGAAGAAATGTCTATAGAATTACTTAAATCTCTCGCTAATGGATGAGACCAGTAAAGTTTTCCGAAATAGAAACCATCCCCATTTTTTCCAGTGAAATGATAGTCATCTTCTGCTAATGCCGAAAGCAGGAGTTTAGATTCTTTCTCAAAATAAATGATCTCTCTCTTTGCCCTGTCTCTAACCATTTCTTTTACATTTTTTGAAGAATGCATGTATTGATCATCTACTTCTTGAGTATAGAGTAATTCTTCTTCTTTTTTGAAAGTATGTATATGGTATGAGAATTCCCTAACTTCATCATAAAATCCACAATATGGGCAAAATTGCACAATAGTCTGAATTCCAGACATTTCATTAAAATGTAAAAATTTAGTATCGGGAGGATATATATAGAGAAGATAATGACTAAAGTAATTACATTTAGGACAAATAGGAAATTTCAGTGGAAAGAATTCTACTTCCTCAGATCTGAGATTAACAAGAGCAATAGTATACAACTTTTCTTTTTTTTGCATTACTTCTCTGAAATCTTCAATATCTTTATATTTTAAATTAGTAGTCACATCATAATTAACTGGCTGACCTTTTTGAATACCCATAAAATCAGCTTTTACTCCAGCATCTAATAATGCCTCTAATTTAAGATCATCTTTGTATCTATCATAAAAAAGGATTTCCGCTTTAAGCCCTGCTTTTAAATTAGGAGTGATTTTTTTCGCTCTGATATAATCCAGTGCATTGTCAAGTCCATTAGATTCATATCTTTTAAAACAAGCACCTCTAACATTGAAATAAATAACAGAAGGACTTAGTTTAGGTATTAAAATCACCTTGTTTTTCTATATCTATTAATAAATTAATAAAATTAGATCTTTTAAATACACCTTAAAATTTGAGACCATTATACACCTACTTTTTTGGGAGGGGGCTCCACGGGGGAGTGAGATAATAAATAAAGAATAAGTAAAAAAACATTTAATAGATAATTAGTAGAGTTTTATTATGGATCAAAAGTATAAAGATAGTTTAATCCATTCTGTAAAAATTGATGAGCTAGATAATGATTTAGATGAATGGTGGGAACGAAGTGAGATATGTTCTAGACGAATCTTAACAGCCATTTGTTTTCGTGAACAATCTAAAAGAGTATTTGCTCTTACGGAAAGTAGAATTTTTCCCAATATTGGTTATTATTACGCATTATTTCATATGAGTGTAGCAATCTTAGCAATTGATTATTCAACAGAACTTAAAAATTTAATAAGAATATCACATAAGGATTTGATAAATTTGATTGAAGATAAATTAGTTAAAAGATCATTAATACCTGCTGATTATCTTGAACTTCTCTGGGAACTAAAAGGATTACGGGAGGATACTAATTATTCATTTAAAACTAATTTCAAAACCAAGATTTATTACCGAGAGGTTGGAAAATTATTTAATATAGCAATTAGTTTTAT
>JABUBN010000564.1_pt1 | contig 10900 bp, 10 predicted proteins | sample 7240341 | NCBI WGS metagenome assembly JABUBN01 (sample SAMN07256345, study PRJNA390944) | subsurface metagenome | isolation source: Methane hydrate marine sediment | place: Pacific Ocean: Eastern North Pacific, ODP site | reverse complement strand
TCATTTCTGACATTCATTTGGGATTACACCCTTCTGATAAAAGTGTTGAACGAGAAAAACTCGCCAGGGAATGGCTCGATGAAATAAAGGTCGATGCTAGAGAACTATACCTGATAGGAGATATTTTTGATTTCTGGCATGAGTACAAGCACGTTGTGCCCAAAGGATTTACCCGCTTTCTTGGAAAACTTTCCGAGCTGGCTGATAGTGGAACCAAACTGTATTTCTTTTCTGGCAATCATGATATCTGGGCCTACGGGTATTTTAAATCTGAGCTTGGAGCGGAAATACACCATAAACCACTTATCCGTGAATTTTGCGGACAGAAATTCTTTCTTGCACATGGTGATGGTCTGGGAGCCGGCGATTATGGTTACAAATTGCTGAAGGGTGTTTTTAGAAACAAGATCCTTCAATGGCTGTTCGCAAGACTTCATCCAAACTTTGCTCTTTGGCTGGGTAAAACCTGGTCAAAACATAGCAGGTATGCGAAAGGTATAGTTGCCGAAGAATTTGCAGGAGAGGATGGAGAACTTCAGATCAGATTTGCAAAGCATTTGCTGAAAAAGGAACATTATGATTTTTTTATTTTTGGTCACAGACATATTCCCTTCGATATACAGCTGGGTCAAAAATCAAGAGTTATCAACCTGGGTGACTGGATATACAGTTTTACTTACGGTGAGTTGGACGGAAAAGACTTTACACTAAAACAATACAGGGGAAAGGGAGAGAATATTATTCGGGAGCAGTATTCATTGGAATAAATAAATAATTGTTTAATTAAGCATGTTAAAAGAATTTTTATTAATAGGCTTAGGTGGTTTTATAGGGAGTGTGGCAAGATTCTATGTTTCAAAACTGAATCTTTATATCGATTTTTTTTCGATTCCACTTGGAACACTCCTTGTTAACGTTGCGGGAAGTTTCGTTATAGGATTTTTAATCGGAATTGCAGTGAAAAGCCCGTTATTAACACTGGAGTGGAGGCTTTTTTTAATGGTTGGCTTGTGTGGTGGTTTCACAACGTTTTCGACATTTAGCAGTGAAAATTTAATGTTGCTTCACAATGGTCAGTTTGTTTCTATTCTTTTATATACAGGATTAAGTTTACTATTGGGATTTTTAGCTGTATTTACAGGTTATGCCACCACTAATTTATTGTAAGATGGGGAAAAAAAACAGCAGCATACTGAAAATATATGCCAGTTCTACAGATAAAATTGAATCGAAATTGCTTTATGAGTATATTGTGCATAAGGCTAAGGAACAGGGCCTGTCGGGAGTAACTGTTTACAGAGGAATTATGGGCTATGGTTTAAGCAGCAAAATTAGTTCTTCCAGGTTTTGGGAGCTTACGGAAAAACTACCTGTTACAATAGAAATTTTAGATGAGACAAAGAAAGTGGAGGAATTCTATCGGTTTATTGAACCAAAGCTTTTAAACATGCCAAAAGGTTGTTTGGTAATTCTGGAATCCATTACGATTAAGCTTTTAAAATCGGGTAATTCAGTTTGAAATCAATCGCTATCCCTATCAAGCAAAGTCTTGTCTTTGATAAAATTATTTGTCTGAAAAACGACCAGGTAATTTTTCTTTATTTTATTTATTGTGAATGTCCTTTGGTAAAATATTAATTTTTTACAAAAACCTATCTGATATACGTTAGCTTTAACTATGTATAGCTTTTTTGAATCATCACGGACTACTTCTATGTCAATTTGAGGTGGCTTACATCCACCTGTCGATCCTCTGAAACCAAGAATCGTTGTTTTATTGAGATCAATATCCAGTTTTTTTTCACCTGCAAATTCAATCAGATCTTTTTGATTATTTATCACAATGTTATCGGATTTTTTATTGAAATGATATTCCTGCTTGAAAAGTGAATAATCAATCTCGGTCAAATGTTCCTTGGAAAAACAAGAAAATAGTAAAAGAGGAGAGATAATTAATAAGATGACATGTTGAGCTCTCATAAGTTCATCATTGCTTCAAACCATGAAATATAGTAATAAAATAAGAAAGACCGGATAAAACCCGGTCTTTCTATTATTTGTTAACGTTTTCTATCTTAGAAAATACTTAAAGCTATAGTCAAACCTGCCATTACAACAGAAACCATAGTCATAAGCTTGATAAGAATATTCAATGATGGACCTGAAGTATCCTTGAAAGGGTCTCCAACGGTATCGCCAACAACACCTGCCTTATGTGCATCACTGCCCTTTCCACCATAGTGTCCTTTTTCAATATATTTTTTGGCATTATCCCATGCACCACCTGAATTGTTCAGCATACTTGCAAGGGTGAATCCTGTTACCAGACAACCAGCTAAAAGACCAACAACCCCGGCAACACCCAGAACAATTCCTACTGCGACAGGAACAAATATAGCAAGTAGTGAAGGAACGATCATTTCACGCTGGGCGCCTTTGGTAGATATAGCCACACATTTTGCATATTCCGGTGTAGCCGTTCCTTCCATGATTCCGGGAATTTCCTTGAATTGCCGGCGAACTTCTTCAACCATAGCACCTGCAGCACGACCAACAGCTTTCATGGTCATTGCACAGAAAACAAAGGCCATCATGGCACCAAGGAATAATCCGCCAAGAAGTATAGGATTGAATATCGATAGATCGTAATAATCAATAAAGTGTTCAATTTTAGCATCAGCAAAATCTGTTAACCCTGTCGCTTCCAGGAATGCCTGTCCTTTTTCAGGAACTTTGCTCAGCCACAATTTTATCTCCTCCATATAGGCAGCGAGCAAAGCCATGGCAGTTAAGGCTGCTGAGCCTATGGCAAATCCTTTTCCTGTAGCTGCTGTTGTATTTCCAAGCATATCAAGGGCATCGGTGCGCTGACGAACTTCAGAAGGAAGTTTAGACATCTCGGCGTTACCACCGGCATTATCAGCAATAGGGCCAAATGCATCGGTAGCAAGGGTAATACCAAGTGTTGATAACATACCGACAGCTGCAAAACCAATGCCGTAAACGCCCTGTGAGAAATCGGCAAATCCACCCGCAAAACCGAAAGCAGCAATAATTCCTGCAACAATTGTTAATACGGGAATCCATGTTGAGTACATACCTACTGCAATACCATCAATAATGGTTGTAGCAGGACCTTGTTGTGCCTGATTTGCAATACCTTGTGTGGGTTTGTATTCATCAGATGTATAATATTCTGTGCCCTGACCGATTATCACACCTGCAAGCAAGCCTGCAACTACCGAACCGAAAACTCCCCAGGTAATAATATTCAGTGAAGCCATTCCGGCTACTGCTGCAAGAATAAGTATAGAACTTCCGAAAGTGCCGATAAACAAAGCACGCAACAGAGTTTTCTGAGTAGCTGATTCTTTTGTACGAACCATGAAAATACCTACAATAGAGAGAACAATGCCTAATGCTGCGACCAGCATAGGAGCGGTAATTGCCTGAACCTGATTCACGCCTACCAAAGCAGCTCCCAATGCACCTGTTGCAAGAATTGAACCTGCGTAAGATTCGTATAGGTCAGCGCCCATTCCTGCAACATCACCAACATTATCACCCACGTTATCGGCAATGGTAGCAGGATTACGGGGATCATCCTCAGGAATACCGGCTTCTACTTTACCTACCAGGTCAGCGCCAACATCGGCAGCTTTTGTGTAAATACCGCCTCCAACACGGGCAAAAAGTGCTTGTGTAGATGCACCCATACCAAAGGTTAGCATGGTAGCTGTTATCTCAATGTACTTGTGATGCTCACTTGTTCCGGGATGAACAAACCAGAGGCCCAGAAATCTTGCACCTGATTCAAGGTGTTCAGGAGTAAAAATTACCCTGTCGAGTAATAGATACCACAGCGAAATGTCAAGAAGTGCAAAGCCAACAACAACCAGCCCCATTACAGCACCACTGCGAAAAGCAATCTGGAGTCCTTTGTTTAGCGATTTGGAAGCTCCGTGGGCTGTACGTGCTGAAGCAAATGTGGCAGTTTTCATTCCAAGGAATCCACAAAGACCGGAGAAAAATCCTCCTGTAAGAAATGCCACAGGAACAAATGGATTTTGAACGCCAATGTAAGCAAGAACACCTAACAGGATAACGAGAATAACGAAAACAAGTCCAACAACTTTGTACTGACGACTTAGATATGCCATAGCTCCATCACGAACATGCTTGGCAATTTCTTTCATACGATCAGTTCCTTCAGAGTTCTTCATCATGTTTTTGAAGAAAAAGTAGGCAAATACAAGTGCAATCAATGACCCAATCAAAGCAATCAAAGGTACATTCGAAGAAATATCAGTCATAATTATATAATTTAATGATTTTAAAAACCTTTTATTAAGTTACTAATTTTTTCAAAGAGGATGCAAATATAGTCAAAATGAGCACTATACAAATTATCATAAGGCTATGGGTTTGAAAATATATTAGCATTTTGCCAGACAGAGGCGAACAGTAAATGGTAGTAAATTAATTTTCTTGTACTTAGGCGGGGGAATGGGTTATTTTTATTGGTTATAAATTGTATTAATTGTCCTCATGCCGGACAGGCACTTACTTTTTCCTTGATAAAAAAGTAAGCAAAAAACCGAATGAAATGAGTTCACGAACGCCATTAAAATTAATTAAAGTGTGAGTAATCAAGGCTGATAAAAAATTTGGATAAATCTAATTGCTCGGCTCTTCGTGTCGTTCCGCAGCCGTTTCACTTCCGCGGAACTCGAGTGTCTTACGCTACGAGCCTTCGCAAAGATTTATTAACCAAATTTTTTATAGGCCGGATTTTTCTATGAAGGAAAGTTTACACGATTGCGCACCATACAATGGAGTATCGCTGATTTTGCATTGCAGATGGTGCGCTTTTTTGTGGTAATTCCTACCACGGGCTTCACCCACGGCTATTATGATTAAAGCCCTTCAGGCTTAGGCTTTTAATTTATCTCCGTCCTTCAGGGCGGAGATTAAGAGCCAGACCACAGCTAACCGGGCTTTAGCCCTGCCAATTTAAAGTGTATACTCCTGCAGGAATTCACTATATTCCTCTTCCCAGGTTCTAATTCTGTGATGCTCTTCCTGATTCTTTATATAATCTCGTACCTTGTGAATCTGAGATTCGCTAATCGATGCAGCATAATATTCATCTGCCCATTCAAATCTTCCCTTTGTTATGGAATTTTTATTTATCCAGAATGAAGATTCCCCTTTTATTAACTGCATAACTTTTGCTATTGATTGATCAGCAGAAAGTGAGATTATGCAATGAACATGCTCTATATGTGCATTGATAAAATCGATGTAAATGCTTTTATTCTTTGCGTTTTCACGGATATGGGAGATGATTTTAATTTTATTGTCTGAGGTAATGAAAGGCACTCTTTTTTTAGTGCCCCAGACACAATGAAGCCAGTTACGTACATATGCCATAGTGTTTTTTTTATGTATATTCAGGGCTGAAGCCCTTTTTATCTTCTTGCTGCCATACTCCGCCCTAAAGGACGGAGTTCGTCAGTTGGTTCTCTTCTTGATGCCATACTCTGCCCTGAAGGACGGAGTTAGTCAATTCCCTTGTGTATCACAGCGATGAATCATTTCATTCATAATTATCAATTATTAATTTTTAATTAATTTACCCAGCCCAATTCTCTCTGTCAAGACTTCTGTATTGAATAGCTTCTGCCAGATGAGGCGGTTTAATATCATCAGAGTTTTCCATATCGGCAATGGTACGCGATACTTTTAAGATGCGATCGTAAGCACGGGCCGATAAACCCAATTTTTCCATAGCATTTTTTAAAAGAGTTGTTCCTTCTTTATCGATCTGACATATTTTTTGCAATGTTAAAGAGCTCATTTGGGCATTGCAATGAATGTCTGTGAAATCTTTGTACCGTTCTTCCTGTTTTTTGCGTGCCCTGGCAACACGTCCCCTCACATCGCTACTCTGTTCACTGGTTCTTGATTCCGAAAGCTTATTGAAAGGAACAGGTACAACTTCGATCTGAATATCAATTCTGTCGAGTAAGGGGCCGGATACCTTGTTCAGGTATTTCTGTACAACTCCCGGAGTGCATACGCAATCTTTTTCGGGATGATTGTAATAACCGCATGGACAGGGATTCATGGAAGCTACAAGCATAAAGCTCGCAGGATAATCTATTGTATATTTCGAACGAGAAATTGTAATATGTCTGTCCTCCAATGGCTGGCGCAATACCTCCAGAACAGATCGTTTAAATTCAGGCAACTCATCAAGGAAAAGCACTCCATTGTGTGCAAGAGATATTTCGCCTGGCTGAGGATAGGACCCTCCGCCAACAAGGGCAATGTCGGAAGTGGTATGATGAGGTGAACGAAAAGGTCTTATTGTTAGTAAGGAGCTGTCGCCATCAAGCAGTCCTGCTACAGAATGGATCTTTGTCGTTTCCAGGGCTTCATGCAAGCTCAGTGGAGGAATAATGGTGCCAATTCGTTTGGCAAGCATGGTTTTACCTGCTCCCGGAGGTCCTACCATAATGATGTTATGTCCCCCAGCGGCTGCAATCTCAAGAGCACGTTTCACATTCTCCTGTCCTTTTACATCGGCCAGATCAAGTTCGTAATTATCGATGTTGGAAAAAAATTCGTTTCTTGTATCCACGTATGTTATTTCGAGATCATTCTCACCATTGAAAAAATCAATTACCTCGGTAAGAGACTCTACGCCATACACGTCAAGATCATCAACTACTGCTGCTTCGCGCGCATTTTCTTTAGGTAGAATGAAACCTTTAAATCCGTGTTCTCTGGCTTCAATGGCAATAGGCAATACACCTTTGACAGAGTGAATGCTCCCATCAAGAGATAATTCTCCCATAATGATATACTTATCAAGTTTATCGGTTTTTACCTGCTTAGATGCAGCAAGAACTCCGATTGCGAGTGGCACGTCGTACGCCGAACCTTCTTTTCGTATATCAGCAGGAGCCATGTTGATCACAATCCTTTTTCCCGGCCAGTGATAACCGAGAGATTTAATTGCTGTTACAACCCGTTGCTTACTTTCTTTCACTGCATTATCAGGCAAACCAACAAGGTAGAAGTTAATGCCCTTACTTACACTTACTTCAATAGTAATGATTTCTGCATTGATACCAAATACAGAGCTGGCAAATGTTTTTACTAGCATAATATTTTATTTCTCTTAACGTCTTTTCTTTTTTTTCCAGCTTGCTTTTCTCTTTCTGCGTTCTTTTTCTTTTTCATATACCGGGCAATATCCCTGTACCGATGAAAGTCCTTTTGGCTTGTCTTCTTTTTCTTTACAGCCAAGATTAATATTCAGACCAAACCGCAAATTTATATTTCTTGCAGATAACGGCCAAATCATTCCCAAAACATTATCTGAAATCATATAAAATTGCAAGGGCTCTCTGCCAATAGAGAATCCAAGTCCTGCATTTTTAAGTGACCGGTACATTACAGAGTAACTGGCTACCAGGTGAAAGTGACCAAAGGGATTATAATCGGCCGACAATGTAAGTGCAGGACTGAATTTGGTTCTGTATGCAACCGCAGAAATAAGTCCTTTGGCTTCCAGTTTCTCATTTACATGATATTCAGCACCGAAATACAATTTTGCAGGAAGGAGGGTGAAATATGGCTTATTTGTGAAATCGGAATAGATTGAATCTACAATAGATGATATAATATTTCCTGAGTCGACCAGGATACCCTGGTATGTATAGTATTCCTCAACAGATATATTATTGAGGTTTGATCGCCAACGAATAAATCCCACATCAAGCACACTGCCCGAAAGGGTAATGTCTTTGTTCAGCTGATGAATGAATCCAAAGTCAAAGGCCAGGCCCAAGTTTTTCCGGTTAAAAAGAATGTCAGTTATGCTTATACTTTCGTCATAGTAATAATCAGTTAACTGTCCGTTGTTATGTTCAATTATTAATGGAGCTGATATGTTTACCCTCATTTCACCATCAAGGGTCAGGTCAAACGTGTTTTCATCAGTATACAATGAAATATTTGATTTTGGAGCAGAGAGGTTTAATTTACCAAACAAAAGCTTTCCCTTGATACCCCAAAAATTTCCATCGCGATTTTGTCTGGACACACCTAAAGCATACTCTCTGTAATGCATGGCAAAGGCGGAAGATCCTCTCAGGCTTGCTTCCTGACCCTCAAATGGAGAATTTCCTTCCCAGGCAAGTCGAAACATATCTTTTGAAAATGTGAAGGGAAGGTTGTTTTTTTCAATTATAGAAAAGGTAAAATAGTAATCATCTCTTTTATGTCCCAGGGCTAAAAGTGTTGTATGCAATTCGGTCTCGATCAACGTTCTCCAACCGAGGCGATCTACTACCCGATCAATATTCATTGTATAGGTACTGTCGCTGGTATTGCTTATGAGTTGCTTATAAGTAAAGCCTGAATTTGCATAGTTAAAATGGATAGAAGATAAAACAGGAATACCTACAAACCACTTGCATTCTGACTGGACAGCAGGATTGAGAAAATTGCTTTCACCCAGGTAGTGCATCTGAAAAAGCTGCTGGTTCTGTTGACCAGACAGAAGGATTGGAATTAGCAATATGATGATAAGGATACCTCTCCTCATTAAAAAGATCTTTATTCAAAAGGTATTAAAAGTTCAGCCCTCAGCGCTAATTGTACATCGAATTCATAATATGAGTATACACGCAATATGTCTATGTTTTCGCGATATGTTTCCACATGAATGGACAATTCATAATTATTTACCTGTAGGATATTGTTAATTCTTGAACTGTCGATATATATTTCTTCCCTGCCTACATATGGTCCTGTTACGATTCCATCCTGATCCAGCGATGCGTTTTCAATTCGAAGTCCTCCCTCCTCAAAAAGTGAATCAACCAGTTGGATGCCATCAAAAAAATACAGCTGGATAGACAGAAAGGAGGGCAATCCATTGGCATAATTCACCCGGAACATTGCTGACTGGATATATACCATATTAGGGCCAATGGAAGCAATATCCATAATACCCGTAAACACGGTATCATGTCCTCCTTGGGGATTAACAAAGAACAAGGTATCATCGTAAATAAGTAAAGGGATTGTATCGGGTATAAGGGATGTATCCACAATTGGCATATCAAGGGACAGAGGAGGCATGATTTCCTCAAGCGTATATTCAAGCGGACCAATTGGCAGGGAGTACGAAGGCGTATAAAATATGGGATCATTTTCACGGTTGAAATCATCCAGACATGCCCCGGCCAGGAAACTTATGAAAAGAATTAATAGTGTAACTGATCTTATTTTTGTTATCATTTGCTTTCCAGATTACTTTCAATAAAATTAATCAATGCATGAATTATTTTTATATGGATCTCCTGTATTCGATCGGAGTAACCATTATGGGGTACCCTGATCTCAATATCGCAAAGATCAGCAAGTCTGCCTCCGCTCTTTCCTGTAAGAGCGACAATTTTCATTTGCCTTTGTTTTGCTGCCTTTGCAGCATTGATAATATTCCTGCTATTTCCACTGGTACTTATAGCCAGTAATACATCCCCCTGGTTCCCGTGAGCTTCAATGTATCTCGAGAATATATTATCGAAACCATAGTCGTTGGCGGTACATGTAATATGTGAAGGATCAGCTATTGAAACTGCAGCAATTGCCTTTCGATCTTCTTTAAACCTTCCGGTCAACTCTTCGGCAAAATGCATGGCATCACTCATAGAACCCCCATTACCACAGGAAATAAGCTTTTTCCCTGTATGGATAGCAGTGGTCATTGTAGTGCCGGCCTTTTCGAGGGCAGTAAAATTATCCTCATTAGATATAAATTTTTCTAATAGTTCTTTGGCTTCCAGAAAATCTTCTTTAAAATTACTCATATATTGCAGGAGATTAAATTTCAAGTGTCAAGTATAAACAATAAACGGATAATCTTCAAAATTTGGTCTGCATATGAAGAAAAATATACGCAAAGATATCTTTGAAATTATTTTTGAAGCCGACACGCGCGCAGGAAAATTTTTTGATGTTTCTCTGCTTGTCGTTATTGTTCTAAGCATAATAACTGTAATGTGCGAGAGTGTTCCTTCGCTTCGAAGAACCAACCAGGAAGTATTCATATTACTGGAATGGATCTTTACAGCAATATTTACTATTGAATATTTGTTAAGAATCTATGCAGCAAAACACGCATGGAAATACATCTTCAGTTTTTATGGTATAATTGATTTATTGGCCATATTGCCCGCATTCGTCGGAATTTTTATCAGCGGGGCTCATAGTTTACTTGTTATTAGGGCATTCCGTTTATTCAGAATATTCAGGGTACTGAAGATCAGTCGTTATTCCAAAGCAGGGAAAACACTTGCTAATGCTCTTGTTGCCAGCCGTGGTAAAATCGGAGTTTTTCTTTTTGCGATTGCAACAACGATATTAATAATAGGTACTCTCATGTACCTGATCGAAGGTGAAGTAAACGGATTTACCAGCATTCCCAAAAGCATTTACTGGGCAGTTGTAACATTAACTACGGTGGGCTATGGTGATATAACTCCTCAAACAGCAATAGGTCAGTTTTTTTCAGGTATATTGATGATTATCGGTTATGCCATCATTGCAGTACCCACCGGTATCATTTCTTTAGAAGTAGCTCGTTCTGAAAAAAGAAAGATGACTACACAGGTATGTCCGGAATGCTTAAAAGAAGGACATGAGAGTGATGCTGAATTCTGTAAATATTGTGGAGCGAAGATCAATAATACATAATTTACGGCACGATTTTTTATCAGGTTCATTAGGGGATTAAACTCAAATTATAAAGTAAATTTGTAATTAAATTTAAAGTCATGGCACTGAATTTCTTCAGAACATATAAGAACAAACAGTTCAA
>JABUBN010000563.1_pt1 | contig 10901 bp, 11 predicted proteins | sample 7240341 | NCBI WGS metagenome assembly JABUBN01 (sample SAMN07256345, study PRJNA390944) | subsurface metagenome | isolation source: Methane hydrate marine sediment | place: Pacific Ocean: Eastern North Pacific, ODP site | reverse complement strand
GAACACCTTCGGTGTAATAGTAAATGTTGAAATGCTCAGTCTTGTAAGAGTTCCAGTTAAATTTTTCATACATGACTTTATTTTTTCCGTAGTAAGGGAAATACATGGATTGGGCAATACTCAAAGGTGCGCAGAGGATGAGGAAAAAGAGAAAAAAGATGTATTTTAAGTAATGTTTCATGGTAGCGCTCCTAGTTTAATCGTAGATAAAATATCTTTCTTGGATGCTTGTTTGGCCAAGAAGGTTGCGGAAAAACTTTGCCTTTACTCTCTGGATAAGCTCAAAGAAGGCAAAAGGGGCTGTCTGTTTTGGATTTTCAAAGCCTTTGGATTCTTTAAAATTTCTTTTATACAGAGCCTTTCCTGTTTTGGCATCAAAAATATAGAGGTCAAGGTTAAGGGTGTAGAATCTTCGCTCAGCCAGGCTCCTTTTTTTAGAAACAAAGGGATCTTCAAAACGCTCTTTCTGTTTTTGTAAAATGGCTTTTCGGATTTCTTCAGTGTATTGAACGCCTCCAGTGAAAAGAATAGCCTCTTTCCGGTCTGGTAATAAATTTTTCCAAAAGGCTTCATTTTTAAACGGTTCTTCTTCAAAAGTGATTTCTTTTATGGAAACCTTTCCTTTGAAGTTCTGGCCGATCTCGAAGGAGAAATAATCTACGAGCTCTTGATTCAGATTAAAATCTTTTGTTTCTTCCTTGATCAAAAAATTGGTGATGACAACTTCGTTATATTGATCTAGATTGAACGAGGTCTTACCAGGAACTTCAATCCTTAATTTCCAGTAGTCGCTTGAAGCACAGGAGAAAGAGAATAAGATTGTAAGGACCAGGGCTATCTTAATTTTTTTCATCTTTTTTGTCTTTATTGAAAGGTTCATGATTTTTATTAAAGTTTTGATAATTGGCTTTTATGTGGGCATTTCCACGGCCAAGCTTTAAAGCGATCTCATACTCATTTTTTGCTTCTTCCCAAAGACCTTTTTGTTCATAGGCAACGGCCAGGTTGTTGTGGGCAGCAGCGGAATCTGGGTCAGAGAGGACTACTTTTTTCCAGCGAAAAATGGCCTCGTCCCATAGATCTTTCCTTGCAGCCTGGATACCAAATAAGAGCTGGTTATCCATGAGTTGTCGAGCACAGCTTGAAAAGGAGATTACAAAAACCAGGAGAACAAGAAGATAAAATGTAAGTTTTTTATGCATGTGAGTTTACATTAATTAAGGTACTTCTTTTTCAATCTTTCGTCAAGATACACTAGGATTGTGCCTTGCCATTGGGAGAGGGTATTTTCCTGCCTCTCGCCCTTATAGCATTCCCTAGGATAAAGCCAGCCCGTATATATGCAAATTTCATACCAAATTATAGGGTAAAATATCAGGGAGAAAAGAATTCTTGTTGTCACAAAAAAGAGACACATGTATAATAGGGAAGAAAAGATACAGAGGAGGACGACATGGGTAGCTGGCTTGAAGGTAAAACCTTGGCCAAAAAAATAAAAGAGAAAGTAAAAAATGATGTGGCTCTTTACTTGAAGCAGAAGAAGGAAGTTCCAGGCTTAGCGGCAATATTGGTAGGGGAAAACAAGGCGTCTAAGATTTATGTGCGAACCAAGGAGAGAAACTGCGAAAGGTTGGGCATCCACTCAGAAATTCTATGTTTTCCTAAAGATATAGAAGCATCTCTTTTAAAGGCTAAGATCGAGGAGTTGAACTCCAGGAAAGATATAGATAGTATCCTTGTGCAGCTTCCTTTGCCATCCCCGTTAAATGCTCCCGAGATAATTGCCTCTATCCATCCGGAGAAGGATGTAGATGGAGTTCATCCTTTTAATTTAGGGAATTTGATGATGAATCAGGAAGGATTAAAGCCGTGCACGCCGTTGGGGATAATAGAGCTTTTGAAATCTCGAGAGATCCCGATTGCAGGGAAAAGGGTAGTTATTATAGGCAGGAGTCGTCTTGTCGGGAAACCCTTGGCTGCCATGGTTACCAATGAAAACGGAACCGTGACTATCTGCCATTCTAAAACGGAGAACCTACCTCAGGTATCATCAGAGGCGGATATTCTTGTTGGGGCTATAGGCAGGGGGGTATTCATAACTCCGGAATTTGTAAAACCGGGCGCCGTAGTTGTGGACGTGGGAATGAATAACCTCACAGATAAATCTAAAGTGGAACAAATGTTTGGGCAGGATGAAAAAAGGCTGAAGGATCTCAGGGAGAAAGGGTATACTCTTATAGGCGATGTCCATCCTCAGGTTATAGATAAAGCCGATTTTTTGACTCCAGTGCCTGGGGGAGTTGGACCATTGACAGTGGCCCTGCTTATGAGGAATACCCTGGAAGCCTTTAAGCAGAGGCGGAATTTAGCCTAATAAAGAGCTAAACGTTAAAAATATCTTTGGATTTTTGCTTAAGATGTGGTATAAAAAGTTACTTTAAGAGAACGAAAATGCCAAAAATATGCAAGATTTGTGGAAAAGGACCTTTTTTTGGACAAAGCGTGAGTCATTCCCATAAAGCCTCCAAAAAAAAATGGAAACCGAATTTGCAGCACGTTAAAGCTAAGACAGATTCAGGGAACAGGCAAATATGGGTTTGCACCAGATGTCTTCGTTCCGGAAAAGTAACCAAGGTAACCAAGGGGTCGGTAACCAAGTAACAACCAAGGGGACCAGTTCTTTCAGATTCTTTCGACAGAAGAAATCTCTTTTATAGCCAAAAGCTTTTTCATCATCGCTTCAAGATGTTTTATATCTCGAATAATAAGGATGAACTTAATTTGAGCTTTCTTGTCTTCGGAAGTTGTCACTTCAGCTTTAGTGATATTTCCGCCTGACTGTGAAATGGCAGAGGCAAGTTTGGCTAAGACTCCAGGAGAATCTTCGGCTTTAATCAAAAGCTTTCCTTTAAAGAGGCCTTTTGGAGTATCCTCCCAGGAGACCTCGACCATACGCTGGTAATCCAGAACTTCTCTTTCAACCAGGGGACACCGCAGGGAGTGAACAGTTATTCCTTTTCCTGATGTTATGTATCCTATGATAGGTTCGCCCATGATAGGGGAACAGCATTTGGCTAAATGGACTCCCTTAGCCTGGATGACTGGCTTTGGCTTTTTGGCTACTTTTGTAACAATTTTTTTCAGGAATGTATCCTTTTTCTTTTCGATTTTTTCGGCGGGGAGGAGCTTTTCCATGAATTTTTTTCCAAGGACGATTTTCCCAAATCCAACGTAAGCATAAAATTTTTCCATCTTTCTAAGCCGCACATTTGCTACAGAAGAGAGATTCTTAAGGAGGTTTTCTTCTTTTAAAAAATCCGCGGGGACCTTATAATGCTTGATTTCCTTTTCCCATAATTTTTTCCCTAGGGCGGTATTCTTTATTTTATCCTGTAAGTTTAGCCAGTGTTTTATATTGTGTCGGGCTGTTGAGGTGAAGGCTATATTCAACCAATCTCGACTTGGAGTTTTTTCAGGGGAGGTTAAAATCTCCACGATATCTCCAGTCTTCAAGATTGTCCTCAAAGGTTCAATCCTGGCATTAATCTTTGCCCTTGCGCAGTGTAGCCCTATTTCAGAATGAATCTTAAAGGCAAAATCCAGGGCAGAGGCACCAAGGGGCAAGGTTACGACTTTTCCCTTAGGGGTGAAAACATAAACTTCTTCTGGAATGAGGTCTGTTTTTAAGCTTTTCAAGAATTCTCGGGGGCTCTTTTGCTCTTTGTAAAGATCGACCATTTCTCTCAGCCAATTCAACCTTTTATCCTCTTTCATGATGTGGCGCGTATCAGTTTCCTTATATTTCCAGTGGGCGGCGATTCCGTTTTCAGCTAAATTATGCATGTCATGTGTCCGGATTTGAATTTCGACAGTATGTTTTTTTTCGGCGATGATTGTTGTGTGGAGAGATTGATAAAGATTAGGCTTGGGCATAGCGATGAAGTCTCGGAATCGATGGGGAAGAGGAGGCCATTTCTGATGAATAATTCCCAGGGCAGCATAGCAATTCTTGACAGAGTTAGTGATTAGCCTCAGGGCCATGAAATCATAAACTTGGTCGAAGTCAGTATTTTGTTTTATCATTTTATTATGGACGCTGTAGAGCCTTTTTAATCGATAAGATATTTTAGCTGGAATATGATTAACTTTCATTAAACCTTCAATCGTCCGTTTGGTTTTCTCGAGCTCCTCTTCGGCCTCTTTCCTTTTGGGATCAACTAGAGAGGCCACTTTGAAATAGTCGTCTGGGTCTACATAGCGAAAAGAGAGCTCTTCCAATTCGGCTTTTATTCGTCCCATGCCCAGTCGGTTTGCAATTGGGGCATATATCTCCAGGGTTTCCATAGCAATCTTTTTTTGTTTAACCTCAGGCAAAAATTTTAGAGTTTTTAAGTTGTGAATTCTGTCAGCTAATTTGATAAAAATGACTCTTAGATCATCAATCATGGCCAGGATGATCTTCCGGATGCTTTCTGCCCGCCTTGTTTCAGGCGATGATGCCTGAACACGGCTGATTTTAGTAACCCCTTCTACCAAATGAGCTATATCTTTGCCAAAAGCCTGCTGAAGCTCTAAGGCAGTCACATCGGTGTCTTCTAAAACATCGTGGAGGAGACCTGCTGCCAGGGTTGTTTTATCTAATTTCATATCTGCAAGCATGCTTGCAACTTCTAAGGAATGACTCAAATAGGGCTCTCCGGAGCGTCTGGTTTGACCCTTATGGGCCTGGGCCGCAAAGACATAAGCTTTCTGAAGGAGAGTTGTGTCTTTCTCGCTATACGAAGAAGAAACTTTTTCTAAGATATCATCAAATCTGATCATTGTTTAAATTATGGTTCTCCAAATGATAGCGTTGCTTCCTATCAGGGTATTTTCTTTTCCTGCTGCAGTATCCAGTTTACAGCATCAAGCAGGTTCAGAGCTACGTAAGCAGGCGCTATCCCCTTTTTCTTAAGCTTGGGTAGCGCTTCTTGACCGAAACCTGTAAGGAGGAGGATAGGCTTGGCTTGAATATTGCGGCCAAAAAGGATGTCTCCCACTTTGTCTCCTACCATATAAGAATTATTCATATCAATATTGAGGTCTGCAGCCGCTTTAAGGCCCATCCCTGGGTTTGGCTTGCGGCACCGGCAATTTTTTCTGTACCGCGGGATGGAGGAAAGGCGATAGTGAGGACAGTAATAAACGCCATCAAAATGAGCGCTACGTTTGGCAAATGCTGCTGTTAATTTCTGGTGAATGTCACGAAGGTTTTTCTCGTCAATAAGTCCCCGTCCGACTCCTGACTGGTTAGACACAATAACTGCTAAAAGCCCAGCCTCGTTTATTTTCCTTATTGCTTCGAAGCTGTAAGGATAAATTTCTATCACGCTGAAAGAGTTGGGATACCCCACATCTTTGTTGATTGTCCCATCTCTATCGAGAAAAACAGCTCTTTTTTTCATCATAAGAATTCCTGGCATGCCTCGAAGACTTCCTTGGGATCAATGCTTATCATGCATCTGTGATCAAACGGGCATTCTCTGTAGCTGCATGGCCAGCATGGAACATCTTTCTTGATGACAGCTGAAGGTTGTTGGAAAGGACCGGTAAAGATAGGATTAGTCGGTCCAAATATAGCTATAACTGGTATTTTTAAGGCATTCGCTATGTGCATGGGGCCTGAGTCATTGGTGATAAAAAGATCTGCGTTGCTGATCAAACCTGCGAGTAGCCGAAGGTTTGTTTTTCCTGTCAGGTTAAAGGGTTTTTTTGTCATTAAGGAGGCGATGGATTCAACCAACTCGGACTCACCTTTGGAGCCTGTAATGAGAATTTCCGCCTTTTTTCTATCCTGTAATAAAATGGCAAGCTCTGCGTAGTTTTCAGCGTGCCATCTTTTAGAAGGGCCATAAGAAGCACCAGGGTTGAGAATGATAAGGGGATTTTTTAAATCAACATTTAAGGAGAAGAGCAGTTCCTTAGCTTCCCCCTTTTCTTCTTGAGTTAGGGGCAGGGATATTTTTGGAGGGGAAGTTTTTAGACCCAGGCCGGAAATAAGATCCAGATAGTAATTTAACTGGTGGGAACAGTTTTCCCCTTTCTTTAGCGCCACTCCCCTGGTGAGAAGCACTTTGCGGCCATCCGTAGAGTATCCCCATCTTTCAGGAATCTTGCTAAGATAGAATAGAAAAGCTGAAGAGAAAGAGTTTGTAAAAAGGACTCCTATATCAAAATGGAAGCTTTTTATTTTTTGTGCTGAATCCTTCAGGTTTCTAAAGCCATCTATGTCTGGAAGAGGGATGATTCCCTTTATAAAAGCATGAGAGGAGAAGAGATCTTTTACCCACTCTTTGGCAGCTATCCAGATCTGAGCTTGGGGAAAGTTCCTGCTTATACTATAAGCGGCAGGAACAGCAAGGATAGAGTCCCCTATCCAGTTGGGTGCTCGAACGAGTATCTTCATCTTCCAAATTTTATTCCCAAAGCGCAATATTGTCAAAATAACAAAGCACGATTGTACAGAAAGAAGCTTTTGTCCTCTATGACCTTGTTTTAGAGTGCAGCCTTGAGATAAAAGGATGGGCTGTTTAATCAGATGAAGAGGGAGAAGGGTCCTTCTTTTTCTTGGAGGCAGCAGGTTTTTCACTTTTAGGCTTTTGAGTGGCCTTGCTTTCTTTTTCTGGCTTTTTGTTTTGAGCGTAATCAGTGATATACCAGCCGCTGCCTTTAAATTGAAGGGCTGGAGGCGAGAGGATTTTCTTTAGCAGGCCTCCACATTTAGGGCATTTTTTTAATCGTGGTTCATTGACTTTCTGGAGGACTTCAAGCGAAGAGCCGCATGTTAAACATTTATATTCGTAAAGTGGCATTTTGTATCACTAGAAAATAATAGCTTCGAATATATAAATATCAGCTTCGGATTTCCAAGTATTCGGCGGAAGACCAGCTTTCAAGCACGCCTGCTTGAGAAATGTTTCCCTTGACCAGTTATTTTCGACAGGAACTTGAGGCAGAAGGAGCCCTCTTTTATCCCCTTTGGAGATGACAAGACCATGTTTTCCAACCCTAATGAGACTTGGGTCATGAATTTTTTCGAGAGGAGAGAGAACAGAAATCTCTATTTCTAAATCATCAAGTTCTTCCGCTGAGACAGGAAGAAACCTCTGGTCTCTACATGCAGCATAAACGGAAGCTTGAATAACAGTTTGGTAAAGAGGCGCGATAGGCTCGATGAATCCTATGCATCCTCTCAGGTGGTCTTTTCTTTTAAGGGTCACAAAGGCGCCTTTTTTGGCTAGGAAATTCAAGTTTTCGGTGTTGTAATTTATGATTTTTTTCTCTCTGATAAACTGATCAATGGCAGAACGGGCCAGCCGGAGAAGCTCTGTTTTTTCCTCTGGAGAGAGGCTAAATATGGGATTGGGGATTTTTGTGTAGAGAGCGGCTGCTAAATAACCGACAACTTGGGATTCTCCCCCTAATTGTGAAGAGTCGGTATAGTGGAGAATTTCAACTTTCGCCTTGCCTCTTTCTCGAGCATAGAGCAGAGACGAGACAAGTGGGCCACCTCCGCACATGATGTTTTCGCCTTTTTCGAGCCTTTTGATAAGAGTGCTAGTTTCAAAGGACTGAATGAGAGAAATTGTCTTGGAGTCCGTATCATTGGCTTTTTTCTTGGGAAAGAAATGAGACATGTCAGTTGAAACAATAATCACAGCATTTTTCCCGGGGAGAACTTCTATCAGGGCATCTGCCAGGCGAATAATGGTTTTTTTTGTGGGATAACCCATCACTATAGGGACGATTTTTGCCCGAGGAAGGGTCTTTTGGATGAAAGGAATTTGAACTTCTACAGAATGTTCCATCTGATGGGCGTTGGGGATGTATTTGAACCCAGAAGCTTTAGAGATTTCAGCGGCAAGAGACTCATCTATTTCTGCCGTTCCCAGAGGCGTCTCGTATCCACCCTTGGGGTAAATTGAACAGCCTTTTAAGCGGTACCGGTGAGAAGGGCCGATGATTATGACTGATTCATAATCTTTTCCCTGAATCAAACGGTAAGCATGAGCAGCGGTCTGTCCTGAATAAACATATCCAGCATGGGGGCAAATAAGAGCCAGAATTTCTTCGCCAGGAGAAGGTATTTTTTTGGCATTCTCGAGGAATTGGTCTATCTGCTGAGAGAGTATTTCCGCCTTTTTTTCATAAAACTGTCCAGCCCAGACTGCTTTCCTTATTCCTTGAGACCCGACGAAAGAGACACAGAGGCAGAGAGAGAAAAAAATAATCAAAGCGGTTTTTCTCATGTTTTTTCTATCTATCCTCATGTTGAGACATAAAAAACTATACAAAGAAATATAAGAAAAATCAAATTTTCTCTTCTCAATGGCAAGATCTGATCTGGTAGTATCTCCAAATCCGTGATTGGAGGAGGTTTTGGAAAATAGCCTAGCTCCCTTCAGATTTTTAACGCCATTCTCCATTTGCTCTTTTATTTGTTTTGAACATAGCAACCAGTTATCACAGAAATGGAGATGCTTACATCAGTAAAGATACAATTTTTAAAATATTTTGATTATTTTTAATTTATATTGTTGACTTTTTTTGTATTTTTAATAACAATTTAAAAGGACAGTTAAGATGAAAGATTTACTTAAATCTCTTTTCATCATCGTCGCTACTTCTGCTGCTTTCTTGCTTGGCCTTTATATAGGCGAAGAGAAGGTGAAGGCTAAGATTGATGATTTCCAGGAAGATCTAGAAGAGAAAAAATAGAGCGTCTGCCTTTCGTTAAATCCCTTGTTTTTATGACATAATTATCATTTCAGGTTACTCAAAAGCTCCCCCCATTTTTTTATATGGGGTCAGGCATTGCAAAAAAAGCAGGAATATGGGGAACGTCCCCATTAATCTTTTTTTCCAGGGAATGCCATAAGGGCAAGAGTGTGGGAAAATAACTATTCCCGATGGCAAAGCCTGACCCCAGCCGATAATGGCAAAGCCTGATGCCAGCTGGGTTCGGCAAATCGTGCTCCTGCATTGACTAATTCAGGAGGCAGGCTTATAATAAATTTGAAAAATCTCGTCCTGGTAAGTTACAGAGACAAGTTATTTTCCGTTCGAGGAACAAGATGCGTTGGCAGATTTATGGAATCTTAGTCATTTTTGCTCTATTCGTTATTGCTTTAATCTTCAATCCGACTCTTTCTTGTTTTGGAAGGAAGCTGAAATCACCGTTCTACCCTATTCTCAGAAAAAGAAGGCGCAAGCTTAAAACAGACGATTACGGTTTCTCTCTTGGTGATAAGGGAGCTAAAGTGAAGACTAAAGAGAGTATGCAGAAGCTGGGAATGAAAGATTATGGTTTCTCTCGTGTTGGGGATGCTCAACACAAGCCCCAAGAGAAAAAGCGCAAGCTGAAGACAGATGACTACGGTTTCTCCCTTGATGAGGACGATATTAAACAGGCATCAGAAGAGGAAAAGGAGTAGAAAGAGTCCAGGAAATTTGGATTTTCATTATGGGCTTAAGATTGATTCGGGCTAGCAGCGATGGATCTTGCTTCTTGTTAGATCTTTTCCAGTTAATAATCAGGGGAATAAATAGCATGCTGCAGCGAGGAGTTCCCGAGGACTCTTTCCAAAGCTTATGATTAAATAAGGCTTAACGCTCTACTTCTTGAGAAACCATGAGCAGGATTTTAACCGAGGGGCAATCGAAGGATAGACAAAGTATCAAAGCTTTAAGGGCTTCACTTTTCCTAATCGTTTTCCTTGCTATATTTTTTCTTGTCTGTTGCCGGCCTTCCCCTGTTATTCTTCTCCCTCTTCCTTCGGAGATCGAAAGGATAGAGGGGTATGCTTCTCTAAGAATCTCTGGAGACCAAGGATCATCCAGGTCTAAGTTTTCATTTTTATTCCAGCTTCCCCATCAGGGGCGAATAGAAGTCTCTAATATATTAGGCAGAACCCTCTACCAGATTATTGTGGCTGAGGATAAGGCAGTCTTTATTGTGCCCTCTAAGAGAGTCTATTGGCAGGGAGAGGAAGAAGAGATTATCCGATATTTCCTGGGATTTCGGCTAAACCTGTATGAGATGATAAATCTTCTAAGCGGAAAATGGGAAGGCGAGGAAAGGAAAGAGAGCTGGAGCTTTGCCAAGGATGAGAGGGGTCGAATAATGGCAGGCCAAAGAGGAGAATTCCAGTTTGAAGTCAAAGAATTCTTAGCAGATACTCCTTTTGCCCGCATTCTCATTTTTCAGCATCCTCTGAATAGGGGGCTTCTTAAGATTCTTAGAATCAACCTTAACCAGCCTTTAAAAAAAGGGGTCTTTTCTCTTTCTGTCTTAGGAAAGTATGAACGAAAAAGCTGGACTGAGATCGAAAAAATATTAGCCAATGAGAATTAAATCCTTTGCCAAAATAAACCTTGGGTTAGAAGTCAGGGGGAAAAGAGAGGACAACTATCATGAGGTCAGAACTCTCTTGCAGACAATAAATTTTTTTGATGTGTTGGAATTCCGATCAATAGGGCAGGATAAAATTCTCCTTAAAGGAGATGATAAAACAATATCGTGGGAAAGGGAGAACCTCATTTTCAGGGCAGCTCTTCTCCTCAAAGAGCAGTTTCATGTATCCAAGGGGATTGAAATTAATGTCACCAAGAATATTCCTCCTGGCAAGGGCTTGGGGGGAGGGAGTGGCAATGCGGCCATGACCCTTCACGTTTTGAATAAAAGCTGGGGGCTTCGGCTGGGAAAGAAAGCTTTGAAGAATTTAGGCAAGCAGCTGGGTGCGGATGTCCCCTTTTTTCTCGAAGGTGGCCTATGCTTAGGATTCATCGAGCCTATCGCGCCTCTTTACCAAACTGTTATTCAAGCTTCCGTTTATGCTGCATGTAGAGACCAGAGGTTTCTT
>JABUBN010000562.1_pt1 | contig 10928 bp, 11 predicted proteins | sample 7240341 | NCBI WGS metagenome assembly JABUBN01 (sample SAMN07256345, study PRJNA390944) | subsurface metagenome | isolation source: Methane hydrate marine sediment | place: Pacific Ocean: Eastern North Pacific, ODP site | reverse complement strand
GGCGGGTACGTCCTGGTCAAAGAGCAGCCAGGAAAGTTTAGTTTAATTTCTCCCGACGGACAGAAGGCAGAGGTAAGCTTAATCGAAGTCGAAAAGTTCCGGGATAACCCTGAGGATCTTAAAGATTTATTTTCTAAGTGATCGTTGTTCTCCGCCGCCGCCTTTAGCGTAATTGTGTTAAACCTGAAAATAGGAAGGGCAAGGGAAGACGTCCTCGGGACTTGCGTCCCGACGGAAAAGACCAGGTATAAAGATAAGGCAAGGCTTAAAAACTCTTGCCCTGGCGCAAATATGAAAGGATTTTATCGTCAATAAAGAGCAGTTTCCTGAATTTTGAAAAAGCGGGCTTATAATTGCGATTAGAGAGGCGGCGGAAAATAAGTCTTGACAAAGTTGGCAAGGAAATATAAAATAATAATGGAGGTGAGATTATGAAAAATAGAATCCGCCGGAGGAGAAAGAGCAAAGGGTTAACGCAACATGATTTAGCCACCCGCACAAAAATTCATGTTTCTACTCTATCCAGAATTGAGAACGGATATCTACCCGGTGATGAGGATATACAAAAAAAATTGGCCCGGGCTTTGAGCTGTAAAGTCTCAGAACTTTTCCCAGAATAAAAAAGACCCCCTTCATTTTTTCCTTACCTGTTCTTACCTCCTATAAAAAGGAGGAAGGCATAATGAAGAAGCACCAGGACGTATTTGAATTGTTGGACCGGCTTAAAAGAAAAGTTAAGCAGGAAAAACAGACGAAGAGCTATCGGCTGTTCGTGTTCAATTCTTTATGGCAGGATGGCTATTCCCGAAAAATGGGACCGGCTGCAACCTGCTTTTTTTTGATTCTGGGAGACAAGTGTACCAGGGAGGAAAAGATTGCCGACAAGTTGTGTCTATTCGTCTATGGCGGGGCCTATCTAAAGACAATAATTCAGGAACTGGCCGACCTTCTGGGTAAGGCAAAGCCGGCAGTTTGGCGCTACCTTAAACGCCTTAAAGAACTGGGCTGGGTAGATTATAAAACCCGGCGCAATTTAGGGACAAGAATCGTGGTCTTCCCTATTCCCGGGGCCTTTGAAAGGCATTTCAATAAGTCCAAAAACGTACTTAATAAGAACGGAAACGTACTTAATAAGAACGGAAACGTATTAATAAAGAACGGAAACGTTTTTATTCAACCCGCTTTATTTCAAGAATCAGCCAAAGAGAATAAGCGAAATCCAAAAATCCCCGAAACTGAAAATCCCCCTAACAAAGACCTTAACAAAGACCATAACAAAGACAACAACAAGGCTGTTGCTGAAATCTTCCAAATTTTGAACCGCGAAATTACACCCGAAAGGATCCTTGAATTGATCAAGGGCAAAGATCCTGAGCTAATGATTAAATTGGCAAAGCAAAGCGCAGGGAAAGAAAAGCCGGTGGGCTACTGGATCACCCTGGTCAAAGGGAATGCCCGGGCTACCGAAAATAAACCGAAAGAGGAGGTCCTCATGCCCAAGCACGAAGGTACGGGAATTTTTGCGTTTTGTCCGGAGGAGGTGGTTCAAGTCATGCGGAAGAAGTTCCAGGGCAAAGAGTTAGAGCTGGCGCTCTGGAAACTGCTTTCGGAGTACCACGACAAATTTGAGCCGGTCGACTTCCACAAGTTCACAGAAGCTTTGTCAGGGCAGGAAAGGGCGCGGATTCTTGACCTGGCAAAAAAGGAGGTGGGGAAATCATAAAGGCCCGGGTTCTCTGAACGCGTGGGCCCGGGCCAGATGAAATAATCCGGGCCGGGGACTTTGCGCCCGGCCCAAGGAGGCAGTAGTGATGAATGAGCAAGACATTAAAGCATTAGAAAAGCAAGTTTCTAAAGCCATCGTCAAAGTAGAGGACTCCATAGCAGAATTAAAATACTCGTGTGATTTTTTACTACACAAGATTAAATCGTGGCAGAGAGATATTCGAAAACATAAGGCGATGGAGAAAAAGACCAAAACCAAGACCGTGAAAGCGCCAGTTTATACCAAGATTCCGGTTGGTTCGGCTCTGGAGAAGAAGCTCAAGGGGTAGAGAGAAACGAGGAGAGCCAGGGCGAAACTGCCAGGATGGTTGCCATAGCGAAAGAACTGGTCAAATAATCGGGGCCGGGCGTTTTCTTGGTTCTTCTTGGTCCGCCCGGTCCCAGGGAGGCGATAATCAGGACCGGGACTTTGCACCGGTCTGCGGGCCGGGGAGGGCGTGCTTCTTGGTCTCTGCCTCCCCGGTCCTGGAAAGCCCGAAAATAATATCGTTTATAGTTTTTTGGCTTGACAGGGCTCCGGGGTTTATGATATAATAGCGGTATGAGGCAAAAGGGCAATTAAGCAAGAAAGGGGGGAACGTGGACAAAACAAGAGACAAACAGGAGTCGGATATCGTCGAGAGAAAGACATATCCAGCGGAGGTCTATACCGCAGAGGAAGTAACCCGCATATTGAAAGCGATATCATTAAGGGCCCCGAGTGGTATCAGGAACAGGGCGATCGTGATAATCGGGTACCGGGCAGGCCTGCGGTTAAGCGAAGTCCTGAGCCTGCACCTGAAAGATTTAGACCTTGAGGAATGCTCTATCAATGTCCTCCGGGGCAAAGGCCGAAAGCAAAGGATCGTTGGCCTGGATCCCGGGGCATGTGCGATCGTGCAACGTTGGGTTGATCTATGGCAAAAGCTCGGGTTTAAGGGTAGCGACCCATTATTTTGTACGATTACCCAGGGGGCAGGCAATAGGCAAACCGGCCAGTTGATACCAGGGCAACCTCTGAAGACCGCTTATATCAGGGGGCTAATGAAAAGGCTCGGTAAAAAAGCAGGGATCGATAAGCGTGTGCACTTTCATGGGCTGCGCCATTCCTTTGCTGCGGATATGGTAAAGGAGGGTATTACTATTCCGGAGATAGCGGGAAGCTTGGGGCATAGTTCCATAGCGACCACAAGCCGATATCTTGACCACATAGCGCCACAGGATCGGATAGACCGGGCTAAAAAGCGGGTTTGGGATTCGGAAGGGCTATAATGGGATACCTTTCAGGGCAAAAAGTTAACCTAAGGCAAGATTTGGCAGGGTTATGGTCATTTTAGGGAAAGCCGGAGGGCCGATTAAAACCTAAAGTACAGGCCTGGCCACTTATCGACCAGAAATGCCACCCACCGAACCAAACCTTTAGGTTCCAGGCGGTGTTGAAGGAAGGGGACCTGCTGATCGCAACGTCTGGCGCTAAGGCAGGTAATCGGCCCATCATTTAGCGCTGGCGCAATTATTCAACCAATGCACTTAATAATAGCGCTGGTGCAATTACCAATTAAGTGAGGCTTATAAAGGGGGTGAGCCTCTTTTTTTTTGGGAGGACACCATGGCATTTGTCAGGCAAAAGGACGACGATTATTTTTACCTGGTCAAAAGTTACAGGGTTGGTAAGAAGGTTAGACAAAAGGTCCTGGGATACTTCGGGGGCGCACCGGTGAGTACTGCGAGGTTCAAGCAAGTGAAAGCCCGGGTTGGGAAAAGATATCCAGATCTAAAAATTGACTGGGACAAGGTCCGCAAAGCCCTGGGTATTGAGGAAGATTTTATCGATAGGCTGCTAAACCGGGTTTGACAACTAATTGCGGAAAATGTCCAAAATGTCCAATTATGGCCAGTTTCAGGCACTACATCAAATCTTAACGGAAGTCTTATTCTTTCAAGGTTAAAATAAAAACGCTGTAGTGCAATTCGCGGATTCCATTTCGGCACCACATAAGGGTTTAGTTGCCACCATAAAAAGAGAGGAGGGATCACCATGAAGGAGGACGAAGTCAATACCACCGGAGGAAAGGTCAAGAAGGAAGCGATCCCCGGGCTGGAGTTTGAAAGCCATGAGCCGATCCAGTCTGAAAAGGTCAAGCAGCTGCGCAAAGAGGCCGAGCAAAAACTGGAGGAAGCTACCCGACTGGAAAATGAGGATCGCAGGAAAGCGGCTGCAAAGACCCCGGAAGGCAAACTCAGGCAAAAGCAATGGGAAGAGTACCAGGCAACAAAAAAAGAAGAGCAAGAGGAACGCGAAAGGATCCACGCCCGGCTTGTTGTGGAAGCCAGGACACAATATAAACTACGCCGACTTGCTGCGCGGGAAAATGTAAAGATAGACGAGGATTCAAAAGAGTTCCAGGATATCCTGAAGAACGTCATCGATATTTATAATCTGGTCCAGAGCCACTATCAGAGGAGGTAGCTAATGAACGACGACGAACTTGAAAAGGATGAGGACTATGAAAATCCAGACCTCAACCCACAGATCCCCGGCGGGAAGGCAGCTGCAGAGGAAAAAGAACAGAAAGCGAGGGAACGTCTGGAGAGTCCCGCAGTCAACCCATATATGCCAGGGGCCGAGCCAATCGATACTGAAGTTTCCCTCGAGAAACAAATGGCCAAACACGACGCGCTCATGGTGGGCGGGTACGTCCTGGTCAAAGAGCAGCCAGGAAAGTTTAGTTTAATTTCTCCCGACGGACAGAAGGCAGAGGTAAGCTTAATCGAAGTCGAAAAGTTCCGGGATAACCCTGAGGATCTTAAAGATTTATTTTCTAAGTGATCGTTGTTCTCCGCCGCCGCCTTTAGCGTAATTGTGTTAAACCTGAAAATAGGAAGGGCAAGGGAAGACGTCCTCGGGACTTGCGTCCCGACGGAAAAGACCAGGTATAAAGATAAGGCAAGGCTTAAAAACTCTTGCCCTGGCGCAAATATGAAAGGATTTTATCGTCAATAAAGAGCAGTTTCCTGAATTTTGAAAAAGCGGGCTTATAATTGCGATTAGAGAGGCGGCGGAAAATAAGTCTTGACAAAGTTGGCAAGGAAATATAAAATAATAATGGAGGTGAGATTATGAAAAATAGAATCCGCCGGAGGAGAAAGAGCAAAGGGTTAACGCAACATGATTTAGCCACCCGCACAAAAATTCATGTTTCTACTCTATCCAGAATTGAGAACGGATATCTACCCGGTGATGAGGATATACAAAAAAAATTGGCCCGGGCTTTGAGCTGTAAAGTCTCAGAACTTTTCCCAGAATAAAAAAGACCCCCTTCATTTTTTCCTTACCTGTTCTTACCTCCTATAAAAAGGAGGAAGGCATAATGAAGAAGCACCAGGACGTATTTGAATTGTTGGACCGGCTTAAAAGAAAAGTTAAGCAGGAAAAACAGACGAAGAGCTATCGGCTGTTCGTGTTCAATTCTTTATGGCAGGATGGCTATTCCCGAAAAATGGGACCGGCTGCAACCTGCTTTTTTTTGATTCTGGGAGACAAGTGTACCAGGGAGGAAAAGATTGCCGACAAGTTGTGTCTATTCGTCTATGGCGGGGCCTATCTAAAGACAATAATTCAGGAACTGGCCGACCTTCTGGGTAAGGCAAAGCCGGCAGTTTGGCGCTACCTTAAACGCCTTAAAGAACTGGGCTGGGTAGATTATAAAACCCGGCGCAATTTAGGGACAAGAATCGTGGTCTTCCCTATTCCCGGGGCCTTTGAAAGGCATTTCAATAAGTCCAAAAACGTACTTAATAAGAACGGAAACGTACTTAATAAGAACGGAAACGTATTAATAAAGAACGGAAACGTTTTTATTCAACCCGCTTTATTTCAAGAATCAGCCAAAGAGAATAAGCGAAATCCAAAAATCCCCGAAACTGAAAATCCCCCTAACAAAGACCTTAACAAAGACCATAACAAAGACAACAACAAGGCTGTTGCTGAAATCTTCCAAATTTTGAACCGCGAAATTACACCCGAAAGGATCCTTGAATTGATCAAGGGCAAAGATCCTGAGCTAATGATTAAATTGGCAAAGCAAAGCGCAGGGAAAGAAAAGCCGGTGGGCTACTGGATCACCCTGGTCAAAGGGAATGCCCGGGCTACCGAAAATAAACCGAAAGAGGAGGTCCTCATGCCCAAGCACGAAGGTACGGGAATTTTTGCGTTTTGTCCGGAGGAGGTGGTTCAAGTCATGCGGAAGAAGTTCCAGGGCAAAGAGTTAGAGCTGGCGCTCTGGAAACTGCTTTCGGAGTACCACGACAAATTTGAGCCGGTCGACTTCCACAAGTTCACAGAAGCTTTGTCAGGGCAGGAAAGGGCGCGGATTCTTGACCTGGCAAAAAAGGAGGTGGGGAAATCATAAAGGCCCGGGTTCTCTGAACGCGTGGGCCCGGGCCAGATGAAATAATCCGGGCCGGGGACTTTGCGCCCGGCCCAAGGAGGCAGTAGTGATGAATGAGCAAGACATTAAAGCATTAGAAAAGCAAGTTTCTAAAGCCATCGTCAAAGTAGAGGACTCCATAGCAGAATTAAAATACTCGTGTGATTTTTTACTACACAAGATTAAATCGTGGCAGAGAGATATTCGAAAACATAAGGCGATGGAGAAAAAGACCAAAACCAAGACCGTGAAAGCGCCAGTTTATACCAAGATTCCGGTTGGTTCGGCTCTGGAGAAGAAGCTCAAGGGGTAGAGAGAAACGAGGAGAGCCAGGGCGAAACTGCCAGGATGGTTGCCATAGCGAAAGAACTGGTCAAATAATCGGGGCCGGGCGTTTTCTTGGTTCTTCTTGGTCCGCCCGGTCCCAGGGAGGCGATAATCAGGACCGGGACTTTGCACCGGTCTGCGGGCCGGGGAGGGCGTGCTTCTTGGTCTCTGCCTCCCCGGTCCTGGAAAGCCCGAAAATAATATCGTTTATAGTTTTTTGGCTTGACAGGGCTCCGGGGTTTATGATATAATAGCGGTATGAGGCAAAAGGGCAATTAAGCAAGAAAGGGGGGAACGTGGACAAAACAAGAGACAAACAGGAGTCGGATATCGTCGAGAGAAAGACATATCCAGCGGAGGTCTATACCGCAGAGGAAGTAACCCGCATATTGAAAGCGATATCATTAAGGGCCCCGAGTGGTATCAGGAACAGGGCGATCGTGATAATCGGGTACCGGGCAGGCCTGCGGTTAAGCGAAGTCCTGAGCCTGCACCTGAAAGATTTAGACCTTGAGGAATGCTCTATCAATGTCCTCCGGGGCAAAGGCCGAAAGCAAAGGATCGTTGGCCTGGATCCCGGGGCATGTGCGATCGTGCAACGTTGGGTTGATCTATGGCAAAAGCTCGGGTTTAAGGGTAGCGACCCATTATTTTGTACGATTACCCAGGGGGCAGGCAATAGGCAAACCGGCCAGTTGATACCAGGGCAACCTCTGAAGACCGCTTATATCAGGGGGCTAATGAAAAGGCTCGGTAAAAAAGCAGGGATCGATAAGCGTGTGCACTTTCATGGGCTGCGCCATTCCTTTGCTGCGGATATGGTAAAGGAGGGTATTACTATTCCGGAGATAGCGGGAAGCTTGGGGCATAGTTCCATAGCGACCACAAGCCGATATCTTGACCACATAGCGCCACAGGATCGGATAGACCGGGCTAAAAAGCGGGTTTGGGATTCGGAAGGGCTATAATGGGATACCTTTCAGGGCAAAAAGTCAACCTAAGGCAAGATTTGGCAGGCTTATGGCTATTTTAGGGGAAGCCGGAGGGCCGATTAAAACCTAAAGCACAGACCTGGCCACTTATCGACCAGAAATGCCACCCACCGAACCAAACCTTTAGGTTCCAGGCGGTGTTGAAGGAAGGGGACCTGCTGATCGCAAAGCCTGGCGCTAAGGCAGGTAATCGGCCCATCATCATTTAAGGCACTGAAGAAATTCTTCAGCTTCTGAAGAATCTTTTCAGATAACGCTTATATTTTAAGCGAGGTTCATGCCAGAGCTGGCGAGGTAAAGGGGGTGAGCCTCGCTTTTTTTTGGGAGGACGTTATGGCGTTTGTCAGGCAAAAGGGCGATGATTATTTTTACCTGGTCAAAAGTTACAGGGTCGGTAAGAAGGTCAGGCAAAAGGTCCTGGGATACTTCGGGGGTGCGCCGGTGAGTACTGCGAGGTTCAAGCAAGTGAAAGCCCGGATTGGGAAAAGATATCCAGATCTAAAAATTGACTGGGATAAGGTCCGCAAAGCCCTGGGTATCGAGGAAAGTTTTATCGATAGGCTGCTAAACCGCATTTGACAACTAATTGCGGAAAATGTCCAAAATGTCCAATTATGGCCAGTTTCAGGCACTACGTCAAATCTTAACGGAAGGCTTATTCTTTCAAGGTTAAAATAAAAACGCTGTAGTGCAATTCGCGGATTCCATTTCGGCACTACATAAGGGTTTAGTTGCCACCATAAAAAGAGAGGAGGGATCACCATGAAGGAGGACGAAGTCAATACCACCGGAGGAAAGGTCAAGAAGGAAGCGATCCCCGGGCTAGAGTTTGAAAGCCATGAGCCGATCCAATCTGAAAAGGTCAAGCAGCTGCGCAAAGAGGCCGAACAAAAATTAGAGGAAGCTACCCGGCTGGAAGATGAGGATCGCAGGAAAGCGGCCGCAAAGACCCCGGAAGGCAAGCTCAGGCAAAAGCAATGGGAGGAGTACCAGGCAACAAAAAAAGAAGAGCAAGAGGAACGCGAAAGGATCCACGCCAGACTTGTTGTGGAAGCCAGGACACAATATAAACTACGCCGACTTGCTGAGCGGGGAGACGTAAAGGTAAACGAGGATTCAAAAGAGTACCAGGATATCCTGAAGGACATCATCGATATTTATAATCTGGTCCAGAGCCACTATCACGTAAGATAGAGGAGGAAAAAATGGTAAAGGAATATGAGGACCCAAATAAGAATCCCTTTATTGTTGGCGGTGAGGCTGCCGAGAAGGAACAGAAAAAAGAAAGCGAGGATCCTGACAAAAACCCACAGATCCCCGGAGGGAAGGCAGCAGCAGAAAAAGAAGAACAACAAGCCCGGGAGAAGTTAGAGTCGCCTCAGGTCAACCCATTCATGCCCGGGGCCAAACCAATCGATACTGAAGTTTCCCTCGAGAAACAAATGGCCAAACACGACGCGCTCATGGTGGGCGGGTACGTCCTGGTCAAAGAGCAGCCAGGAAAGTTTAGTTTAATTTCTCCCGACGGACAGAAGGCAGAGGTAAGCTTAATCGAAGTCGAAAAATTCCGGGATAATCCTGAGGATCTAAAGGATTTATTTTCCAAGTGATCGCTGTTCTCCGCCGCCATAATAGTGAAATTGTTGAAGTCCTGAGGATGTGGAAGGTATGGAAAAAAAACCTAAAAAAGAAGTAAATCTTTGCGTAAAGATTCCGGCATGGCTGCGTGAAAAAATCTGGGCGTATACAGAGAAGACCGGGACAAAAATTAAGGGCATAATCCAAAAAGCGATAAAAGAATTTTTTAATCGCCGACCGAAATAGGCAGGTATCAACCTATGGCCAGGTGTAAAAAGTCAAGCCCTATGGCAAATATGAGGCTGTTTTATCGTCAATAAATAGTAGTTTCCTAAGTTTTGAAAAAGCAGGCTTATAATTGCGATTAGAGAGGCGGCGGTGGAATCGAAAGAAAAGTCTTGACAAATTAAAATAAAATGTTAAGATATAAACAGGAGGTGAGCCATGAATAAATCCTTTAAGGCTACGAGAATAAAAAAGAATATTCTCCAGCGCGAGTTAGCCGCCAGGGTCGGCACTCATCCGTCCGTTATTTCACTAATTGAAAATCATAGTCTCATACCTGGTATTAGCACGCAAAAAAAATTAGCCAGAGCTCTGGGCTGTAAAGTTTCAAAGCTTTTTCCAGAATAAAAAACACCACCTTCAATTTTTCCTTGCTTTTTCTCACCTCCTTATAAAAAGGAGGAAGGTATGAAAAAAAATAAGGCGAGTCCGAATTTAGAAAACGGATATCTGCGCCTGGCTAATGAGTTTATAGAGGCACTCATGCGCCTGAGTTTTAGCTGTCAGGAGAATCGGGTCTTGTGGGTAATAATCCGGGAAACCAAAGGCTGGGCCAAAAAAGAGAAAGCGATCTCCCTGGCAAGATTTTTCGAACTAACCGGGATATCGAAGTCGAACGTTTGCCATACATTAAAGAAATTACAAAAGCGCAGGATTGTGGTCCGGAATAAAAATAAGTTTAGTCTGCAGGAAGATTACCTCCGCTGGAAAGGGTATCAAAAACCACCTAAACGAGCAAAAAAGACCGTTGTCCAAACAGACAATGTTGTCCAAACAGACAATGCCTCGCTATTGTCCAAACAGACAATAAAATTGTCTAAACAGACAACGAATATTGTCCAAACAGACAATGCAAACCCAGAATTAGCCAATGTCCATAAGGGAAATTCCCCCCCTAAAGACATTAAAAACAATATTAAAGACAAAGGCAAGGACGTTGCCGCTGTCTGCAAAATCTTTCCTACCATTTTAAAGGAAAAAATCCAAAGACAAATCAAAGATAAGGATCCTGAAAAGGTGATCGCCTGGGCCAAGATTTGTAATGAAAGATCCGGGGTTCAAAATCCGCCCGGGCTTTTTTTAAGTCAACTGGAAAAGAGTCCCGAGCTATTCATGTTTGATAAGGAGGGAAAACCAATGACCGAAGAAATCGTTTTTAAGGACAAAGGAATGGCCGCAGCAAAGATCCTGATCTATTTTAATGGTGGAACTACAGCCAGAAAAATACTGGATGCGCTCGAAGGCAGGGACCTCAACGAAATGGTCGCCCTGGCCAAACGTTGCAGAGAGCCCGCCCTGTTTTTTTCCAGGGCCAAAAAAATCGCCAGGGTCCCGGGTACCGAAACTAAACCGAAAGAGGATAACGAAACCGAGCAGCAATTCAAAGACCGCAGGAAAAAAGACATGGAAGCCCTGGGGAAGAAGCGCGGACCGGGTCCGAGGCAAGAGCCATTTTATAAGCAGCTTGAAAAATTAAAGCAGCCTAAGATCGCCAAATAATCCGAGCCGGGCTTTTCCTCCTTTATGCGACCCGGCCCAAGGAGGCAGTAGT
>JABUBN010000560.1_pt1 | contig 10946 bp, 9 predicted proteins | sample 7240341 | NCBI WGS metagenome assembly JABUBN01 (sample SAMN07256345, study PRJNA390944) | subsurface metagenome | isolation source: Methane hydrate marine sediment | place: Pacific Ocean: Eastern North Pacific, ODP site | reverse complement strand
TTCTCTTTTAATCTTTTTGGCTAAATCTTCTTTGATTTGCATTAAGGTTCTTCGTCTGTTCACTACTGGTTTTAATTTTCTTATAATACTTAAAGTCTCTTCTCTATCATAAAGCCTGTAGCCTCCTTTTGTATGGTTGGCTACTTTCAAAAGACCTATATCTGTATAGTACCTTACGGTTGATAATGGAATCTCTGCTACTTTAGCTATTTCGCCAATTCTAAGCAGGTTTTTATCAGTTTTCTTACCAGGCATATCTTCATCTCCTTTCGCTTCGCTCAATCCGACCGGGGTTCTCACCATCTCGAACCCGTCGCCAGACTTGTCGCTCCTTATTCGTCGCGACGGCGACCCTTTCCACGTAACTTTACTATTTTACGCTCCGATGAATCGGAGCTACTCCTTTCCCTGCTCGCAACTTGCTGTATGGCCTTATTGATTGCGCTTTTCTAACTCTACTCTAATCTCAGAAAGCGTCCATTTTCTACCATTAATGGTCTTGATGGTGTGGATTCTTTCCAATGTGTCTCTTCTGTCATAGAGCCGATAGCCGCCCTGAGTGCTTGCCACTACTCTTAAAAGGCCGACGTCGGTGTAATACCTGATAGTGGAAACCAACACTCCCGCCTCTCTAGCCATCTCTCCAATCTTAAGAAGACCATTGGCTAATCTCATTGTCCTGGTCATCTTTTCTCACCTCCTTCACGCAGACTAAAGTCTGCTACTCCTTTACTAATTTACTAAAGTTAAAGTGAACTGCTTACTTCTTGCTTTGAGACAAAAAAATCCGAGCTACCGAAAAAGCCAAGGTCAAATCGCCTTGGCTATGCGAGCCTTCGGCAGCTCGGATCACTCATAGCCTGGGCCTCCCTCCAACAAGCCCTAATCCCTATAGGAACTTTAGGAGGCCCCAAACTATAAAATGCTCTTATTTCCCCAAAAAAAGCATTGCGCGGTATGGCAATAAACTTATGCCCGGTGCAAGGCACAAATGGACACCGCCACAAAATCATACCTATCTTTCCTTTCAAAGGGAATAGGTTGGGGATGCCATTAGCTTACCTTAAGGGCCTATACTTATATAGGACCTTTTCTAGGCATAAGTATACCACAAGAAATGGATTTTGTCAAGCATTTTCTCAAGTAAGCAGTCTACTTTAACTTTTGTTACATATGATCTAAAACGCAATCTTTGCTCTCAGTCAGCTGTCATCGCGAGTCCCCATTGAAAATCGCGATTTCAAGATTTCCAAATAGTAGGAAATTGTGGGTAACTTCTTCCCAAATAGTATGAATTTTATTCTTTATTTCCTCTTTTGATAGCTTCTTTCTGTAAAAAGACCTTGAAAATGGATAGTGTATAAGATGGTAAGCTATAATTCGTTCAGGATTTTTAAATATTCATCGGGACTTATGCCAAGGAGTCTCAGATTGTTGCGAATGACAAAAATTGGAATGTCTTTATCGGCAGGGATAACAATGGGGCGTTTCAAATCAGCGCGTCTATATATTCTATGGTCACCCTTTTGTCTTACAAACTCACAGCCTATATATTTCAGAAATTGGTCAAATTTTTTATAATGTACAGGAGAAAGACGACTCATTATTTTGTATATTTTTAAGCGGGTATTTTTACTTCTTGTTCAGTTTGACCAACAATAGTTGGCGGGACCCAATGCTTTTGGGGATAGGAGACTTTTTGCCAACCACAGTCTTTAAGTACATCTTCCAATGTCCCCATCTTAATTGTTTCTTCTAAGAAGACATCAACCGCTTCAGCGAATCTCTTTTTAGCTTGTGCAAAAGTATTGCCATACGTAGAAAGATCTAGTGCGGGAGAATAAGCTATAAATTTTTTACCTTCTTTAAAAAATATTACCCCCAATTTCGTTTTAATCTTATGCATATCTTTCACCTCCAGTAAATAAAATACCACAGTAGAAAGAACAAAGTCAAGGGAAATCCTATTAAAGCCCAAGAAATTTTGCTAACCTAACGTAGAACCGGCTCCAAATACTTAATCTATTTAACCCAATTTTGTCTTCCGTAGAAAATTTATGATTATATTTTATATTTTTCTAATAACATAGGAATTATCTTCTGTGCATTTATAACTAAATCAGCTTCTTTTTCGTCGAAAAGGAATGGCCTCAAAGTCTCAGCTTGCCTCTTTAACTCATATTTTGGTAAGTGGTATCAGGCAAGCCCAAGCCTCCTGCGAAGCTGTTGATAAGGGATTGCTTTGCCAGCTCGGTAGGCTTTACGACCTTGTCGTATCTCTTTCTTTAAGCGGGGCGAAGCTGATTCAAAGAGGAAATCCTCCAACACTTCCCAGTCTTGGAGGAGTTCTTTTTGCATTGATTCGATGTGTTCTAGTTTCTTCAATATCTTTTGTGTCACAGCACTCATTACTTTTTCACCTCCAAGCAAAAGTTTATCATATGGAGGGTAGTAAGTCAAGGAGAAAAAGGGACAACCACGCACTTTTGGCTTCCTGAGGTGGATTTCAAGCCAAAAGTGCCGGTTTGGATCAATTTAAGAAATTGAAGGTAACGTCGCCATCGGGACGACGAGTCCAGACTACCCATTACAGGTAAATGGGACTATTGCACCAGAAGTTGCTCACCAGGATTTAGGCACAAGCAGCTTGCCTTGGGATCTTATATAAGATGATATAACTCTGCTAATGATTTCACTCGCAGTGACAAGATTATAAGGCAGAGCTTCGCTGTAGCTAAATTTAGGGACTGTTGCTAAGGTACGATACCTATCTCTGAGATAGCAATCCCTAAAGTTCGATTATCCCTTACTTTTAAAGCTAATTTCGGTATAAACGTCTCCTCAGGCTTAATTGTCACTTTTAGGACCTGTTCATGATTCCAGAACTTAAAGCATAATCTTTGCCACTCTCCTGGCCTAATTAAGAATTCCCCAACTCTTTTCCCATTTATCCATACCCCTCCTTCTGTCTGGAAATGAGAGTAAGCCTCTATTTCTAAAGTTTCCTCTTCTCCACCGGGAAGGGAATTTTTCAAGAAAATTATTCCATAGTTTGTGGTCCAGCGAATATTTCTTTCTGACCAAGTTTCTACATCATACCAGCCAAATCCAAGATGTGTGGTGTCATTTTCACCCATTTTCACCCAGGAGTGTAAACCATTTCTATCCACTGTCGCCTCATACTGCACATCATAGTTTGGTAGTGGCGCCTCTATTATTCTCTCCACTCTTTCCAGCATAGAAATAATTGGCTTATCTTTAACAACTCTTTTCATCTGAATTTTTACTCTTCTTATCAGGGTGTCTGGGAGCATAATCAAATTCCAGATTAGTGCCTTCAATCTGTAGTAAGCCAATCTAAGTCTCTTTCGCCTGAGATGGCGATATATCGACTTAATGTCGCTATATAGACTTTTTGGTAACATCCACCCTAATGTTACCAGTGACATATTCTTCAGCATCATCCTTAAGCGATTTCGATGGTCAATATACTCATTAAATATATCTTTTCGGAATGGCCTATATTTATGATAGACTATTGCCTGAGGAACGAAATTGACCTTGTAGCCAATCCACCAGGTGCGTATGCTGAAATCGAGGTCTTCATAATAAGTGAAGTAGAGTCTGTCAAAATAGCCTATTTTCTTAAATAAATTCCTGCGGATGAACATACCTGCCCCACAGGCACCCAAAATTTGCTTCTCCCTATCGTATTGTCCGCAATCAAGTTCCCAGGCTCCTCTGTCTCTTCCCAGCAGTAGCTCATTGGCAATAATTCCTGCGGTATTGATTACAGATGGCTCATTAAACATTGGCATCTTAGGCATACATATCCCGATACTTTTATCCTTTTCCATGGTGTCAACTAATCTATTTATACAGTCGCTTTCCACTTTGGTATCAGGATTGAGCAAAAATATATAATCTCCTTTTGCCTGCTTAATCGCTCTATTATTCCCCTCCGCAAAACCGTAATTCTTATCTAATCTTATTATCTTCACCGAAGGGAATTTTTGTTGAACAAAACCCGCACTGCCATCAGTTGAAGCATTATCAGCGAGGATAATTTCAACCTGAGGATATTTCAAATTCATAACTGATTCCAGACAGTCTTTCAAATGTTCCACATGATTTCTGGTAACGATTATTATGTTAACTAAAGAGTCGGTAGATTTATTTTCCATTCGAATTTCTATCCACAATCGCAACCCAATTGGAATGTCAAACGAAAGTTTGATTAGGTAAAGCTTTCGCTTTACACTCCATTATATCATTAGATATGATATAAACTTTGCTCATCGGGAGGGTGAGTGATAAAACAATGTTTGCAACAATCAAAAGGATTATCGGTATTCAATTTCTTTCTCATCTCTTGATAAAGTTCGTTATTCCAAATTTCTCGAAATGGTTTCTTCTTAACATTGCCCATTACTGGACAACCGGTAACACAACACGGTGAAACATCTCCATTCCAATTGATGATTGCTTGTTTCCATAAAAATGGACATATTTTAAATTCGCTTTTTAAATTATTCTTTGACCTCCTGCCCTGCACATCATAAACCGTGTTAAATAATGGAGGAATATTCAAATGGAGATTTAACTCATTGGCCTTTTTTTGGGCAACCATCATATAATAATTGGCAAGTTCTTTATGGTATACCAATGACTCTTTTTTCATTTTCTTCTGAAGGATAATTACATGAGTCATAGTTACCGCCTCCGCTTCCAGTTCTTTCGCCAATTTCATAAATTGCGGAAGTTCCTCAATGTTTCGTCTCATTAGCACATATAAGAGGGCCAAACGAGGTCGTTTATCCTGCGGTATCTTTCTTCTAAAGGAATTAAATTTCTTGATATTTTTTATCACCTGTTCAAATTTTGCACCGATTCTGATAGACTCGTATGTTTCCTTCGTTGCTGCATCAATCGATACATGTAAGTAACCAAGTACACGTAAAATTTCCTCTATTAACTTATCATTGTCGAGGAGAGTCGCATTGGTAACCAGGTCTAACTTCATAGAGTATTTTTTTATAATCCTTAATTGTTTTCTAAAATTTTTAGCCATAAGTGGTTCCCCTGCCGTAGTCAACTGTACCCTTCTCAAATAAGGAAAAACTTCTTCAGCAACTCTTCTGAATATTTCAAAATCGTAACTAAGTGAATTAAGGGTTCCTTCAGGAGCCCTTTGACGAATGCACATTATGCATCGCAAATTACACTGATTATCCATGTTCATAACCATAGACGTAGGCATTGCCCTATCTATAGGAGAATGTCGTCTTTGTTCTTCCTCCGCCAAGGTTTCATTATAGGCTTTGAGTTTCATAGGGTCGTTCTTTATAAGAATGTGCATTTTATAAAGATCCCCTTATCGGTTATCCAACGGTTAAATTTCTTTATTTTGCGATATACGTAATATGCTATGTAAAAGAGTATCGGGACCTCTCTTAAAATCTTTTTTATGGCATCTTTCAGGTCCATTATAATTATTTTTGCAGTACTAAATATTTCTGGAACTACCAAATTTTTTCTAATGACTCCCTGCTTCCTAATAAACGCTCCGATTCATCGGAGCTACTCCTACTATCCTTACACATGGCCAGATTGAGAGTCTCCTTAAAACGCTCTGTAACAATGTTCCAGGTATATTTACCACAAGCTTTCTTTTTGCCATTTTAGCTAAGCAAAATCCGGACTGCCATCAGTTGAAGCATTATCAGCAAGGATAACTTCAACATGAGGGTAGTCCAAATTCATAACTGATTTGAAGCAATCTTCAAGATGTTCGAGATGATTTCTGGCAAGTATAATTATACTGACTAACGGTTGAGGCATTATCTTTTCCAGATTTTTTTATCAGATGATTCTATATATTTCCCAATATGGGTATACGTTTGACTCTCGTACCCCCAAAACAAAATATGATAGAGAGATTAAATTTTGAGGTAGGCAGCATCATCGTGTGGAGCAACTATGAAGCAATTCTTGCAACAATCAAAAGGATTATCGGTATACAATCTCCTTCTCATTTCCTGATAAAGTTCATTATTCCAAATTTTTCGAAATGGTTTTTCTTTAACATTACCCATTACCGGATGGCCAGGGACGCAACACGGTACAACATCTCCATTCCACTCGATGTATGCTCGTTTCCATAAAAATGGACATATTTTAAATTCACTTCTGAAGTTATTCTTTGACCTCCTGCCCTGCACATCATCAACCGCGTTGAATAATGGAGGAATACTCAAACCGACATTTAACTCATCAGCTTTTTTTGTGGCAACTTTCATATAATAATTAGCAAGTTCCTTATGATAAACTAGAGATTCATTCTTCATTCTTTCATTATAAATAACTGCATGAGAACATTCTACAAAGTCCACTGCAAGCCCTTTAGCGAGCTCTATTAACTTTGGCAATTCTTTGATATTTCGCTTCATCAACACGACCTGGAAATGCAATCTGGGCTTATCCATAGCATAGAGCTTCTCTCTAAGTCGATTGAATCTTCTAATGTTCTCTATCACTTGCTCAAATTTTGCACCAATTCTAATAGATTCATAGATTCTCCTTGTAGCTGCATCAATTGATACATGCAAACAGCTAAGAACTTGTAAGATTTCTTTTATTAAGTCATCGTTGTTGAGCAAAGTTGCATTGGTAACCAAGTCCACTTTCACGGAATATTTCTTTATAATTCTCAATTGTTCTCTAAGATTATTAGCCATAAGCGGTTCACCAGCTGTAGTCAACTGTACCCATTTCGCATAGGGAAAAGTCTCATCAGCAACTCGCTTATAGATTTTAAAATCATACCGAAGCGCATTTATCGCTTCTTGAGGATATCTTCGACGGACGCACATTATGCAGCGCAAATTACACTGATTATCCATGTTCATGGTCATAAACGTGGGCATTGCCCTGGTTAAGGGAGAATGTCTCTTTTGTTCTTCTTCCGCCAAGGCTTCATTATAGGTTTTGAGTTTCACAGGATCCTTCTTTATAAGAATGAGCATTTTATAAAGAATCCACTTATTGGTTATGGGGTGCGTAAATTTCTTTACTTTGCGATATATGTAATATGCTATGTAAAAGAGTACTGGGACCTTTCTTAAAATCTTTTTTATGGCATCTTTCAGGTCCATTATAATTATCTTTATAATTATCTTTGCAGTACTAAATATTTCTGGAATTACTAAACTCTTTCTAAGGATTTCTCGTCTCCTATTATGTCTCCATATGGCCAGATTAAGACCCTCTCTAAAACGCTGTGTAATAATATCCCAAATCTTTTTTATCGTATCTTTCATGTCCATTATAATTATTTTTGCAGTACTAAATATCTCTGGAATTGCCAAACTCTTTCTAAGGAGTTCTTGTTTCCTATTATGTCTCCATATGGCCAGATTAAGACCCTCTCTAAAACGCTGTGTAATAATATCCCAGGTATATTCCTCACAAGCTTTCTTCCTGCCATTTTCGCCGAGCTTTCTTTTCAGGTCTCCATATGTGAGAAGTTTCAGTATGGCACTCCCTAATTCCTGCTGGTTGCCATACTCCACCAGCAAGCCATCCTTCCCCTCATTGATAAGAGAAGCCACTGCACCTATTCGGCATCCGATAACCGGCTTGCCTGATGCCCACGCTTCCAGATAGGTTATCCCAAAAGATTCTACTTTTGATGGCATGGCAAATACGTCAGCGCTAGCAAAAAGGTCTGGTTTCTCACTATCTTCAAAATTATCTATCAGAATAATGTTTCTTCTTTCTCTCGCATCTAACGAGGAGACCTTCTTTTCTATGACTTTCGAATAATATGTCCTTATCCCTGCTACGATAAGTTTAGCTTGAGGAATTTTTCTCCAAACCATACTCATAGAATCAACCAATGTATCAATTCCTTTCCCCTCTTCCTTTCTTCCCACAAAAAGAACCACAGGAGCATTACCAATATCATATCTTCTCCTAAACTCTTGTGGATTCGACCTATTGAAATCCTGTGGGTTAATTCCATCCCCTAATATGGAGATACGTTCTTTTTTGACTCCATTAGTTATTAGGTAGTTCCTTTCGTAATCTGTATTCGCTAATATCATCTCGGTATCTGACAAGACTTTGTACATTATCCTCCTATCGAAAGCCCATACATCCTCTGTGTGCAGGCAAGGAATAATTGCCATTGGGATTCCCCTGATTTTTTTTGCTATATAGGCATAATACATATTTAAAAATGGAAATGGTATGGCAACAATAATATCGGCTTTTTCTTTAAGAATGTGTGGTACCATATTGAATATGATCGGTCCATTCCATATAACCTTTACAATATCGTTAAATCGCAACTCGTGCTTACAGAAATGCCTATGCACACTATTCAGTAATGGTCGCATCCCCTGGTAAACGGGAAACCTTCTTACTCTCACACCATTTATGGATGCACTATTGGGAGGCAGCAAAGGAATTTCAGGATGGATATATGCCTCGGTGGTCTGGGCATTAGAAGAAAAGACAGTAACTTCTTCCCCTGATTTCACCAGTCTTTCTGATATCTCCTTTATTTTTTTCTCCGTTCCACCAATGGCTGGAAAATAATTATGACTAACAATTAATATCTTCATTGCCTTACCACTGGAGTGTGAAACGAAAGTTTCACCTTAGGTCAAGCTTTCGCTTGACACTCCTTGTCCCTACTTGACAGTCCAGTCATTTTTGCGATTTCCTCGTCACCCTAAAGGGTCACCGGACTTTTCCAGGAGAGAATCGTAAATTTCATTCAGCTCTTGGGCATTTTTTTCTATCGTTTTAACTTGCCTCGGAGCCTCTGACAATTTTCTCAGCAATTGGGGATTATCAATTAGACTTACCATCTTCTCAGATAAATCTTCTGGATTTCCTAGTTCAAATAGAAGACCGGTAACTCTGTCCTGGACAAGTTCAGCCATGCCTCCCATATTAGAAGTGATGATTGGTATTTTAGCAAGGAGCGCCTCCAGGATAGCAATTGGCTGATTTTCATACCAAATTGAGGGAAAAACCAATACATCTATCTTAGAGAATACCGAAGAAATCTCTCTATTATCAAATAGACCATAAAAAGTAACTCTCGAATCTGTTTTTAACTCTCTTCTCAATTTGCTCAAATAAGATTGATCATAAGGTCCGAATATGGATAAAGATGCATTATCCCTTTTGATTTTATTAAATGCCCTTATGAGAACTCTTATCCCCTTGTGCTCTGAAACACCACCAAGAAATCCAAAGCGAAACTTATTTGAAGGTTCTTTACTGAAATTAGCAAGGGGTCTATGGTCGATACCATGGCCTAAATGGAAAATTCTATCTTTCGCTATTCCATAATGAATAAATTTCTCTCTTAGAAATCTCGAAGGTGCAAGAATTACGTCTACTTTGTCAAGCATATCCCTTAAAAAACTCGACCTTTTTGCTATCATATTTGCTCTCATATTGAGAGAAATAGAAGATATAGGAGGTTGGGTTTTAAGAAATTTCTCTTTAAGAGTCGTCTTCATCTTCCAGGGCAGCAATTTCTTTGCTGTTTTCAAAGGTTCAGGAGGATATTTTAAAAATTTTCCTATTCTACCATGGAAACTTTGCAATTTTCCGTAAATATAAAAAATCTTCTCGCAGTTCGCACATTTATCCTTTGAATCCGGACCAGAACAGACCTGATTATCATTAGTCAACAGCTGGACCTGTGGGCAAAGAAACCAGAAATCATGCAATGTTAAAATCGCGGGGATGCGTCTTTGCTTGACGATCTGTAACATCGAAGCGGATAAACCCATGAGATGCTGAAAATGCACGATATCCGGCTTGATTTCGTCAAGAAAACGTTCAAATTCTTCATCCACAAAAGAATTTCGATAACTGGCATCAAAAATCAAAGGCAGGTTGAAGTATAGCCTCCTAACCAGCAATCCATCAAATAATTCATCTTTAGAAAAGTCTTTCCTAAAAGAATCCTTCCTTTCCCGGCAAAAGATGTAAACTTTACTTATTTTTTGTAATTCTTTAGAAAGATGGTAGGTATAATTCTCCGTTCCATGAGGATATCCGGGTAGAAAATCATGAACTACTTGCACAATTCTTCTCATTTTGGTGCCAGAACCTTCGCTACTCTTTTCCTGTCCCGATGAATCCATCTCCTGCAAAAATCGAACCTTAGGGACTGGATGAATCGGGACTTCGGTCGTGGAGTTTATCCCGCACATTTAGTGTGCGGGGCTTCCCCGCAATGACACAGTTATAACGCAGAGCTTCGCTCTGCACCTACACTCTTACTAATTTTTCATAAATACTGAATAGTTCATCACATTCTTCGTTTACAGATCTAACCCGTGGAATATTCTCCCTGAATTTTTGCACCAGCCCCAGTTCATTTATAACGCGTTCCATTTTCTGTTTTAGACCTAATACATCGCCTCTCTTAAAAAGTAGCCCATTATGTTCATCATGGATTATTTCCGGAATGCCCCCAATATCTGTTGCAATAACGGGAACACTATTGGCAAAAGCTTCCAAGATTGACAAACCATAGGCTTCGTAACAAATGGAGAGCATAACCAGTATATCAATACCAGCTAGTATCTTTGTCAGCTGTGTACGCCCAAAGTTTTCCATTAAATCAATTCTTTCGTCACTATTAACCACTGGATCGAGCTTTTTCACATATTCTGTATCTGGAAAATTCCCATATAATTTCAGATTTACATTAGTGGCTCTTATTTGCCTGAATGCTTCCAGCAAAACGTGTGCGCCTTTGTGTTTACTCCCACCTCCAAAGTAGCCAAAAGCAATATTAGAAATCCGACCTCTTCTTGAAGGTAACTTCGGAGGAGATATTGTCCCAGGGGACACAACTGTGAATCCATTGTGAAAGGACCTTTTATCAAGATATGCTTTCCTTAAAAATGACG
>JABUBN010000559.1_pt1 | contig 10948 bp, 7 predicted proteins | sample 7240341 | NCBI WGS metagenome assembly JABUBN01 (sample SAMN07256345, study PRJNA390944) | subsurface metagenome | isolation source: Methane hydrate marine sediment | place: Pacific Ocean: Eastern North Pacific, ODP site | reverse complement strand
CAGAGATAATCTCAATGAAACGAAAGGTGAATTTCAGGGAGCTATATACGAGATCACTTCCTAAAATTGAGCCATATTTATTTCTTTTGCCCTTTCTAGTTACTTTTTTTATCTTTTTCCTTTGGCCAATTCTGTTCAATCTCGGTATGACTTTTACAGACTGGCACGGGGCTCGAGGGGGTAATTACATTGGGATTAAAAACTACGTTGAATTGGTGAAATCTACAATGTTCCGAAAAGCCGCCTTAAATACGCTTTGGTACGCAGTGGTGGGCGGCGGAGTTTTGCTACCATTGGGATTTGCAGTCGCCTATCTTCTTAATGGGTCGATTACAGTCGGAAAAAAATTCTTTCGAACTCTCTTTTTTCTACCCGTGGCTGCACCGCCGGTTCTTATGGCACTTGTTTTTGTTATTATATATGACTGGCACTACGGGATACTAAACTATTTGCTATCAATTGTGGGAGGTGCTCCTCAAAATTGGCTTGGTGACGTCGCATTCACAAAACTTTCGGTGATAGTAGTGTTCATATGGAGATTGCTTGGCTTAGTCATGATATACTACCTAGTTGGGCTTCAAGGTCTGGATGTGAACATGATTGAAGCCGCCAAGGTTGATGGAGCAAACGGCCGGCAGACCATTCTCTATATAATCCTACCGTCATTGAAACCAGTCATCCTTTTTATTAGTGTGGTAGTAACCATAGAGGTTTTTCAGATTTTCCAAGAACCACACACTCTCTTTTCATTCGTATTTATGGGAGCGAGTGGAGGACCCGAAGATTCCGCTCTGAGCATGATGCAATATATACACCGAATTGGATTTTCTTATCAGGAGTTGGGAAAAGCGGCCACGGCAGTTGTATTTCTATTCAGTGTTGTTATTGTAATTACTATTCTGCAGCTAAAACATTTCGGTTTTTTCCGTAGAAGCTAGGTAGGCGACCTGATTGAAAAAAATAAAAGAAGGGCATAGATTACGAAAAACTCTAAAGAATCGTAGACTCTTTTTACGGATTCTGCTGCACTTATGTATGATCATCTTTGTATTAATACTATTTTTTCCATTTATATGGCTTGTTAGCAGTTCCTTAAAACCCGGGGATCAGATTTTCAACCTGCCACCAAAACTTGTACCTGCAGGGCTTTACCTCGAAAACTTCACTCGGCTAATTCAAGAGCATCCATTCATTCTTTGGTATGCCAACAGCGGTTTTGTGGCTGTTATGCGCGTAGTTTTGTCCCTTTTCTTTTGTTCTTTAGGTGGATTTGCGTTAGCTAAGTATAGGTTTCGCCTCAAGAATGTCTTTTCAGTACTCATTATAGGTAGTCTCATGATACCGTTTCAACTACTTGTCATCCCAATGTTTGTCACTATATACTCTTTAGGCTTAGTAAATACTCGTATGGCTGTCATACTACCATGGGTAGCTTCTCCTTTTGGTATATTCATGATGCGCCAATACTACCTCGGTATCCCAGATGAGTTTATTGATGCCGCCCGAATAGATGGTGCAACAGGTTTTTGGATTTATCGGCACATTATGTTACCCCTAGGAATGTCTGCATTAGGAACTCTAGGTGTTATATTGTTTATCTGGACGTGGACAACTTTCCTTTGGCCGCTTGTTGTTTTATTTTCTCCTGAAAAATATATGTTAACAATAGGACTAGCAAACATGATAGGATCTCTACAAGTACGACCGCTGTGGGGAGAGATAGTAGCAGGAATAACTTTAGCTGTTTTACCCGTAGTAATTGGGTTTATTTTTGTGCAAAAATATTATATCAAGGGGCTGACCGTGGGTGGCTTAAAATAGATACTTGTTTTATTGTGGTTAAGCGTGTATAGTTCAAGTTGAATTAATCTTATAACATCAAGAAAAAATTTAGGTTCTTTGACGCTAATTGCTAATGTACAAGAGGGCGCCAATTTGTCATCTGGTTTAAGATGAAAAGAACAATCTTTTCTTATACCTTATTCAAAGGACATTACCTTGATAACCCTATATGTCAGCACTCATGAGGAGATTGGGTTTATAACTGTAATACTGTTTTTTTGTTTTTGGTGTGATAACGTGTTATTTCGTATCGATTAGTAAGGAGTGATTAATTGGTACATACAGAAATATTGCCAAATCTTCACGAAATAGATAAACTGTATCCACAAGTTACTTTTACTCATCTTTACAAATGCTCACATGACTGGAAAATGACGCCAAGGGTCCATTCTGATTGCCATGAATTGTTTTTCATCCTTGAAGGAAAGGGAAGTTTCAATATTTGTGGAGAAAACTATCAAGCTAAGCCACAAGATATTTTTTTAATTAAGCCAGAACAGAGTCACAGTGCAATTGCTGATGCAGCTTTTCCATATGTATACTACAGCTTGCATTACAGACTTCCTGTAGAAAAAAGTACAGCAAATAAATCACTCGAAGAAGAATTACCGCTTTTAGAAAGATTTTATACTAAAACATATCCTTACATTTCCAAGATTACAGTAAAGTATATTTCGGATATTCGAGAAATTATCGACAAAATGGAAATAGAGCTTGCGCATAAGAAAAACGGATATCAAACAATCCTTATGACTCATATGCTACAGATTTTAACTTTGATCGCCAGAGCATCCTTCCAAATTAATATAAAGGGGAATAACTACGGTAAGCACCCTATTAACAATCGAAATATGCTGTTGGCTGAATCAATCAAAAAATACATTATTGAAAATCTCACAGAAAAAATTGCTCTAATGGATATTGCCGAAGAGGTTTTCTTGAGTCCCAATTTTTGTTGCTCAATTTTTAAATCAGTAACTGGTAGTACTATTTTTCAATATATTGAGAAATTACGAATTGAAAGAGGAAAGACTCTACTTTGTAGATTTCACCTCAATGTTTCAGAAACAGCCTATGAGTTAGGCTATCAGAATATATATTATTTTAGTCATGTGTTTAAAAAGAGAACTGGAATCTCACCGAAGGATTATGTAACTTCACCTCAGGTAGAGGAAGCCTAATCGTAATATTATATAAATTTATAATAAAATATTTAATGGATTAACACTAGCAGTTTTAGATATTGTGTTAAAGTTATTTTATCTTTTTTAGATGAAATGGAGAAGATTAACTAGTTCATTGGGGGTGGTTTTGATGGCTAATTGTTATATTGCTTGGACAATGGATTGCGAGCGGGTGATCAACGAGTCTCCTTTACTTGGTCCTAAAAATGAAGATGAAAGCGAAAAAAGCATAACTGGATTTGTCGAAATACTTGAATTTAATGATTTGAAAGCAACTCTATTTTTTGTTCCCGATAGTGTAAATGTGCACAAAACCTTAATTCCAAATATTAAAGAACATGGTCATGAAGTCGCAATGCATCTCCATCCTGAGTCTTTTGGTGATGGTCACTATAACAAACCCTTAGGAAATTACTCTTATGAAGAACAACGTAGGATTATTTCCGAGGCCTTGAAAGCGTGGACAGATTCGGTTGGCGACCATCCAGGAACTTTTCGCCCAGGAAATTGTTCTGCAAACAATGATACATATAGAATATGCAAAGATGAAGGATTTGTTGGAGGTAGTTTCTCTATACCAGGAAGAAATCGTCCTGAACTATATGCAGTATGGGTAAACGCATCACGGTGGCCACATAGAGTAGACTTCAGCAATAAGATATTAGAAGGGAAAGAAAATTTTGTAGAAGTGCCAATAACGTCACTTCCGGGTTTCAATGTGGAGAATCTTCCACCTACAGGGCATCCTTTCCATCTCCGAATTGAATACGATACAGGTAATTTCCATGACTTCGAAAAGGTAATATCTTCTTCACTTGATGCACAAATGGATCAAGGGGGCGATTCCTTCTTGTGTTGTGTAACTCACAACTATCATCCTTATTGGGATTCGTCTTCGTATGTTCGACAAAATATGTTGAGACTTATTAATACCATACGTGAACTAACTGAAAAAAAAGGCTGTAAGATTAAGCCGTTTACCATTATGGATACAGTTACTCGATTTTGTAAATAATGTAATCCACGACAGTCTCCCTATATATTAAAATTCATATAATATTTTCAGAGTATAGAGTTAAGTCTTTTTATTCTTTGAACTTGGGGTCCATCGTTCTTTTAGCAAATAAGCAGCCATTTTCGGTTGGCGTTGCCGTGTAAACACACCTTTTCGATTTCCAACTACACGTCTTATGTGCTGTTTAGTTGCGAAATCAGCAAAACTCCATATATGCTCACCAATAATGAAATCCATTTTATCAAATACACGATGATACCGATCAAGAAATTCTTTTTGAAACTCTTCTGTAAACATAACCGGAGGATCTTGATGAAATCCAGTTACGGCGTCTGCTCCATATTCTGTTATTATTATTGGTTTTTTAAACTTTTCGTACCAAGCATTAAGTTCCTTTTCAAGCTGGTACTCAATTAGATCGAGTTTACCACAATCACTATACCATCCAAAATATCGATTAATACATAAGACATCTGCAAGATAACCAACTCTATTATCTTTCGGCCCTATATACTCAACAATAGTTACTGGTCTTGTAGAATCTAGACGTCTAGTTTCTTCAATTACCCGTTTAAAATAATGAAAAGCTCCATCTTCCTTTGTCATGGCTTCGTTTGCTACACTCCATAAAACAACACATGGATGGTTCTTGTCTCTATTTATAAAATCTCTCATGACATTTAGATGATACTGCAAAGTTTCTTCTGATATGTGTTCATCGCAAAACACCGGTCCCGATATAGGATCATCATCATGAAAACGCATACCTACAGCGGGTGCTTCATCAATAACAACAATTCCTCGTTCATCAGCTAGTTTAAGTATTTCCTCGCTGTAGGGATAGTGCGAAGTACGAAAGCTATTAGCACCCACCCAGTCCATCAAGTTGAAATCTTTAACGTTAGTTACATGATCGAGACCTTTGCCTCTTAGGTCGACGTCCTCATGCTTGCCAAAGCCTCTGAAATAAAACGGTTTACCATTTAGTAGGAAATGATTTCCCTTAACTTCGACCGTCCTAATACCAACGTCTTGTCGATATATGTCCTCGATCCTATTATCGATACTTGTTTCAATTTTAAGCGAATATAGATATGCATTACCAGGTTCCCACAATTTAGGATCTTCAATTTTCAAAATACCTTTTAATCCATTATGAACACATATTTCTTTTTCTCTTTTATCTAATAAACTAACTTTTACCTCATGTTGCTTCCCGACTACTTTTACTTCGTAGTTAACCAATCCAAAATTACCCTCAATCTCGGTAGATATTGTTAAATCGTCTATGTAATTTGTGGGCATCGAATGTAATTTTACCGGTCTATGAATACCACTGTAGTTGAAATAATCATGAAAATACTCCTGAACTTTATACCCGGGCGGGTGCATCTCATCTTGAAATTCTCTTATGTATCCAGGAGGTAATGTTGACCAATCAAGAACGTTATTTACGACAATCGTTACCCTATTTTCTCCACCTAACTCTAGTAAATTTGTAATATCAAATTCAAATGGCAGATATCCTCCTTTATGTTCTCCTAAATATTTACCGTTAATCCACACGGCTGCCTTGTGGGTTGCGCTCCCAATCCGTAGAGCTATCCTTCTATTGTTCCAATGGGAAGGAACAAAGAAAAATCTTTCATACCAAACGTCACCAATATGGTCACGTATGTTTGAATCTTGTGTAATGTCGTTATAGCTGGAAGGTACGGGCATTTCTATCACATTTTTATCTAAAGGAAATTTATTCCATTCTTGTTTTCGCCCAATGTTGTCGTAATCTACCTTAAATTTCCACACTCCCGATAGATCCTTCACTTCTCTAGTTTCTGATTCCTTGGGATACAGCATCTTTAGCAATTCTCCTTTTAATGTTATTATGAGGTTTTGTCTAATTTTAGGTTTCTTTGGGCCTTAGAATTACGAGGAATTGATGGGTTAGGGTATAGGTAATCGGAAGGGACACTTGATACACCTTTTTCATCAACTGCAACAATTCTAAAAGCCATTCCACTAGTTACCATCTCTTTTCCCATAAGCCATTGGGTTTCTTTTACACTATCAAGATAACAGTCATCAGAAACCGAGAAACCTTGCTCGGTTAAGCCATACACATGATATTTCATCGGCCTATTCCCGTTTTGATTAGGAGACCAAGTTAAGTAAGTATTGTCTTTGTACTTTCTAATTTGTAAATCAATCGGATGCCTTGGTCCATGAGGGATAAACGAAAACGTCTTGCTCCATCGACCCCACACGCCGGAGATATTTTTGGCACGGACGCGCCAGTAGTAGCGCTCGTCTGGATTCAAAAGGTTGGAAAATTGCGGTCTCCATCGGGTTTGGCCAGTAAACTTAGTGCGGCTATTATATCGATCAAAGGTAGGGCAAACACACCATCTAAAATCCGAATATCTACTAACCTGAATATGGTAATCATCTACTTGATCCTTTTTTCTGTTCGGTTGCCTCCACCTAAAGTCGAAGTCAAGGCAATCTATATGTATTCCATCTGCAGGAAATATTGGAATAGGTTTAGATGGCGGACGCACTGTATGATTTTCACGCCAACCATACGTCAATCTCACTTTGTGAGGGCATATTGTGTCATCACGATATGATACGCGATTACTACCAGAGAAAAGTGACGGCAATGAACGAGTTGCACATTGGATGTCTGTATCGAATACAATTGAGTTCAAACCTACAGATGAAACGTCAGATCCTGCCCACATGGCTATCTTAATAGAATATTTATAGAGTGGAGCTATACGCCATTTCCGATCTTTCTCTTCATTCCAATCGTTCAAGGCAGGATTGACATACAAATCAAGATTAATTGATTCTGACATTGCATTGCCTGTAGCTACCCAAATAGAACGCCAATTGTGTCCGTCTTTTGAAAATAGCATCTCCAAACCGTCTACAGGAACATTTGCTTGAAAAGAAAGTTGAACCAACGCTCCCGCAATAGCATAAGGTGACGCTATCTCCCATATCACTTCAGAGGTTTCTCCAGGCTTCTCAGGGTGTATCGCCACATGATTACGATTTTTGTTGTGAACTATTTTGTACATTTGATAGATTCCATTAATAGAAGTGCTATCGTGCAGATCAGGTTTGTATAAAAACTTACCATTAGAAAAACGTACATTCTTGTGCAAGCGAGTTCCACGTACAACACTTTTACCTATATTACTCCAATAGCGTATCAACTTCTCTCCAGGACGTAGCCGAAGAGACATAGTATGCGGATCAGGATACTTCCCAGGCAAATGATTGAAAAAACCAGAATTGTCCATCCATATGCCATCTTTGCTAGGTGGCGATAAAAAATTCCTTTCTAGAAAATAAGTATCGTAATATGTTTTTTCTTTCATATCACGACCGCATAGTCCTAGGTTTCTATGCGATCTGCGAAGTAAGTCTATGTCAGAAGCAAGGTCTTCTGCACTGGCAATCGTATTATTATCATGCTTTAAAAAAAATACCATTTGATCCGTATCTAACAAATGCCACTCTCCATCTACTCGTACTTCTAATACCGCATGTAAACATTCGCGTCCGCGCCCATATCCGTCAAGAATACCACCCAACCATATCTCTCTCGCCTGAAAGCCTAATGATTCGGCGAGACGTCTTCCTGCAATAGCATTTGCAACACATCCATCAAAGCCATATACATTTAGTAACTTCACGGGATCAGCCATCCCATCGAACCATGATAAACCGCAGCGACTATCGTATACCTCATCAACGAGAAATCGCCAGAGGGAAAGCAGTTTCTCCCTTTCTGTTGGTTCACCAAAGGGAAGAATTTCTTTCACTATAGTGTCAATTGACCACCAATCTCTCTTTTTCCCGACTACTATCCATGGGTTTAGTACATCTACGTTTCCTACATTCTCTATCACCACATACATGTTAGGTTCAAAAAATTGATCGTACGGTGGCATACTATTATTTGGTCCTGGACAGTATGTTTCTGGACCCTTTGTGACCGTATTCGACTCGTCTAAGTATCCTCCCATTACTATGGTGAATTCTTCATGTTTCTTTGTTATAATAATAGTTCTTTCTTTTGGTACCTTTGGAACGGTTGCTGGGACAATCCATTCCTGGTCGGTGATTAACTTTTCATAACTATGATATGGTCCCACCCAGGGAACAGCATAATAATAATAGGTTTGACCTTGTATTACATTGAAAGAGTCTTTATAAATTGTAGCGAAGGCCACTCCTATTTCTTTATAGGTTCCTGTGGGTTTATTTGCTCTTAAGATCTTTGCGGCTTTTATTTTATGAAGATGCAGCTTCAATGTTATCTGATTTATTTCAACATTTACTACATCGATTTTTATATGCATCATATGCATTCTACCAGTATTGATACCTGCTGTTATCTGCTCGCTCATAGTATAGTAATTATGTAATGGAACATAGATTCTCTTCAAAAATAAATTCTACATAAATTGAACTATTCATAGCTTAATAGGTAACTTGCCATACTCATTAATTGTTTCCAAAATTGCGAGGAAATTTTTTTTCCATGTGTTAGTTGGAACATTCTCTGTTATACCTAATATAAATTTGTCTCCTGGTGCAGCTTCTTTTATTATTTTTTTCGTAGTCTCGATAATGGCGTCTCTATCCATCAAATGGACTGACGAAGGAAAGTTAATGAATAGCACTTTACCAGGCCAAATCCTTCTTGCCTCAGAAACTGTCATATCTGAATCAGGAAAAGGTGTGAAACCTTCAATCCAGTCCAATTCTGAGTCGCCTATTTCTTTAGACCACAGTCTATTATTTCCATCAAGATGACATCCAACCATTTTATTTTCTTTGTGTAAAATCATACATACCTGCTTCCAGTGTGGCAGAATATAGTTTATGAATCTCTCCTTTCCAAGAACCTCTGGAGTATAATTCTCACCACATTTTACTATTTCTGCTGGAGATTTTGCTACAATATGATATATCTTTTGATTGTTCTCAGAGATTGCTTCGTATAATCGCTTTACTTTTTCTTTTCTTTCATTCCATTCTATACTGAATCTTTCAATCCCCATGATATCATACATAATTTCGTGTAATGCAGAACCAGGCGCTCTAGTGGTAACAAATGCATCCATCCCAACTATCTTCCGTCTTTTAGAAAATTGTCCATAATCATCAATGAATTTCTTGTCTCTTATCATATACTCTATGGCACCATAATCGTTGGAATCTTTAAATATATAGTCTTTCTGCCAGTATATGGTACCAGAAGTGTCTGTATTTTCACTCAAATGGAAGAGAGAGTCTATTGGGCCTCGTGGTGTCTCAATTAATATCTTTAGAAAATCATTGCCGTCTTTGCTATAATATATTTTTTTAGCTTCAGTGTTCTCACTTACACATTTATATACAGGTATTGAATCAACGATACAGAGACCTTTATTACGTAAAACTCTTTCACATTCACTTTGAGGTATTCTCCATCCTTTTAAAGCAAAAGGAATCGTTTCAACAAGTTTTCCTTTAAAAACTGATTCTATTACATCATAACAACTCATAATTTTCCTTATCTAGACATTCCTTTGTTATTTACTATTATATATATGTCAAATATTTCTCAATTTTAATTTAGCACTACTATAGTGTGCATAATCTGACTGACCGTTTTTTATTTGATGATAGTGTTGCTGCTTCCAAAATTTTACTTGTTTCCAATCCCATCTCGCCCGTGCAAATATTCTTTCTTCCTTCGTTAATACTTTTTGTGAAATTTTCTATTACAGGCAGATGTGTAGGTAGAACTCTAGGTAAATGATAACTACTATGCGATTCTTTTGTGCAGACAATCAGATCGCCAGTTTCGAGATCGCAGGTTTTAACATAGCCTTCAGTTCCATAAATTGCAAATTCATCAAATGACCCATAGATGTTCCAATTGAAGGTAGAACTGAGTTGAATCTTATTCTCAAATTCAAGTATAAGTACACATGAATCTTCAACTTGTAGATCTATATAAACGCTACTCAAATATGCTGAAACCTCCTCTGGCTTTCCTAAAAGAAAAACTAACAAATCCAAACGATGCGAACCAACATCCCAAATCCAGCCACCACCCGACAGACTTGCATCACCACGCCAATTATGTTTTTGTTTGGATGTTGGAGAATATAGACTTCCTGAAAAAACACGAGCTGTTATCAACTTTCCAATCAATTCCATGGAAATAATTTCCTTTATCTTTGTTACTACTGGATAAAAACGTCTATAAAATGCTATCATTAATTGAACTTGATTAGCTTTAGCGGCGGTTATCATTTCTTTCCCTTCTTTAACATTCAAAGCCATTGGTTTCTCACAAAGAACATGTTTCCCGGCGTTTGCAGACATAATTGTTTGTTCAGCATGAACGTAAGTTGGAGTTGCAATATACACTATATCTATTTCTTTGTCTTTTAAGAAATCATCAATGCTTGTGTAGGATTTTTGTATATCATATTTTTTTGTAAACGCTTCTACTTTGTCCCTGTCCCTTCCGAATACAGCTGTAACCTTGGAATGTTTTGTTTTAATTATCGAAGGCATGAATTTACGTTCAACAACATCGCCACAACCAATAATTCCCCAATTTAATTCTTCTTTTCGCATTTGTATGATCCAAATAGGAAGATTTATGTAGATAGGTATTTATATTCTTATTTTATGCAAGCTCATTGAGTATTCCCTTTACAGCTTCTACGATGATCTCCATATCGTGTATATTAAGAGTTGGGTCTATGGGAAAAGTAACAACTCTTGAAGACAATTTTTCAGCAACCGGAAAATCACCATTTTTGTAGCCATAAGTCTCTTTGTAGATTGGGAAAAGATGAACAGGAGGTGAATACTGATGAATACAATAAAC
>JABUBN010000557.1_pt1 | contig 10974 bp, 9 predicted proteins | sample 7240341 | NCBI WGS metagenome assembly JABUBN01 (sample SAMN07256345, study PRJNA390944) | subsurface metagenome | isolation source: Methane hydrate marine sediment | place: Pacific Ocean: Eastern North Pacific, ODP site | reverse complement strand
AGCCAAGGATTTCGAAAGGGGAAATGAACTTACTTTCTACGAAATTAGACGGTTACTCGATGACGCCAGCAAAATGGGCCTCTGCCTCCTAAGCATTACGGGTGGGGAACCGCTTATCCGGGAAGATCTCCCCGAAATCATTACCTATGCGAAAAGAAAAGGTGTATCGAGCACGATGTTTACCAATGCTTCTCTCCTCACGGAAGATAAAGCGCGCGAACTCAAAAAGGCCGGTCTCCTGCGCCTTTTGGTCACATATTACGGTGGTGATTCGCGAACCTGGGACAGTTTCACAAAGAGCCCAATTCCTTTGGACCAGGTACAGAAGAACGTACAACGTGCGAAGCGAATAGGACTTTACGTCAGCCTCCAGATTGTTCCCACTGAGGAAGACCTCTTGGGAGGTGGGCTTGAGGACAAGGTTGCCTTTGCTCGTGAAAACGGATTGACGGTCAATTTTAATTTTCCTGCTCGGTGCGGCGGTTGGAAGCATAACAAGAGAGTACCCCTCTCCCAGGATAAGCTCACCAAAGTGTACAAACTCTTCAAGGAAACGTGGGTTACCAATGATACGCTCAATTCCCTGGGAGGCAAGAGGGAGTGTCCGGCTATAAAGAGGGTGGTCTATATCACCGCTCAGGGGGAGGTGATACCGTGCGCCTACGTGCCAATCACTTGGGGCAATATAAGGGAAATGCCTCTCAAGGAAATTATTAGAAATATGCAATCTTCTCCCGTTTATAGAAAGAGTTACGATCATTGCATTGCCGGCGAAAATCCAGCATGGGTCGACCGATATATCGACCCCGCATACGAGAACGTGGGTGACGGCCGCCTCCCGATTCCCGTGGTACACCATCCGTTAAAGGATGAGTTGTGGGGAATAAAATAACGAGGGATTAAGAATGCCAAAAAAGTCATGGCTTGTCGAAAAAACCGGTGACTTGAAAGATTTTCCAGGTGAGTTCGAAGATATTGTCTGTAATTTCTGCGGGAGCACGGAGCGGGAGATTCTCGCCAGGATAAAAGATTATGAGACCTTCTATCCAGGTTTTTTTACAGTCGTTCGTTGCCTAAAGTGTGGTTTCATATATCTTGCGCCGCGGCCCACCCAGGAAACTCTGATCAAATACTATTATCCTGAGGAGTACACATGTTACGGCAAGCAGTCGTGCAATTTTTTTGATAACTTGCGAATTCTTGTCATATGCAGGCCGAAGGTTCAATTGATCCGGCAACTCGTAAACAACAGAACAATTTCTGTTCTTGACGTCGGTTGTGGTGACGGAAAACTGCTGGGATATATGAAGCATCATACTAACTGGGATCTTCAGGGAGTAGACCCGAACCCAATTGCCACTGAGCTTGCCAGGGAGAAGGGCTTGGAAGTAACCCCAACGACCCTTGAGGGTGCAAATTTGCGAGATGGCGCATTCGACGTGATTACGATGTGTCAGGTGATCGAGCATGTCCCGTTTCCTTACGAGACCATGAAGATAGTGCATCGCATACTCAAGAAAGGGGGGTACTTTATTAGTGAAAATCCTAGCTATGGCGGACTCGAATGCAGGTTTTTCGGAGAGCACTGGTGGGGTTATCACGCCCCGCGCCATCTTTATCAGTACAGCTATGAAACATTTAGCAAAATGGCCGAAGCCGCTGGGTTCAAAGTCATAAAAATTAAGTCCAAAAGACGGCCAGGTGGAATTGCCTGGTCCTTTCAGTGCCGGCTGCTCGATCACGGGCATTCGAAGAAAGTCGCTGCTTTTTTTGGACTGAACAATCCGCTGATGGCGTTTGCTTTAGCCGGCCCGGAAATTCTCATAAGCCTTCTTGACCGGACATCTATGATGGAGGTTGTCTGTCAGAAGGTCTAGGGGTCTTAGTGCATTCGAAGGGGAAAGATTGAAGGCAATTAGAATAGTTCCTTTAGCAGAAGAGCATCTGAATCAAACTTCGCAACTACACCTGCGAGAAATGCCCAAGGATCTGGCCTCAAAAATGGGAATACGCATTGTCCGAAATGTTTTCCATCAAGGGATGCTTGTATATCCGCAGTCTATCGGACTGGTTGCTTTGGATGGTAATCATGTAGTTGGTTTTGGGTTTGCACAGATTGATTTTGCCGGATTCTCCAGGCACCAAAGAAAGAGATTTTTAGTTTATTATCCAGCTGTTAGTTTGGCTCTGTTAAAAAAGCCATGGCTTTTTTTTGAAACTCTTTCTGCGCTAAAGTACCTTAAACTCGAGACTGCGTTCACAAACCTAGGACCTTTAGTTGTCGAGGGGAAATATCGATCGCTCGAATTCTCCAAGCAAAATAAAAATTCGATTGCATCCATGCTGACTTCAACTTTGTTCGAGCAAATAAAAGAAAAGAACCCGAATCTTAAAGTCCTTACCATGATTCGACCGGATAACCTTCCGAGTATTGCAGCTGTTTCTGTTGGAGCCCGGTCGCAGGGGTTTAGCTTGTTTAAAAAGAGTCGGATATGGTTTGGTTCTGATGAACGAATCGTATTTAAGTATAGCCTATAAAAAATCTTGACCTTAAAGGAAACTAAAGATGAATTCCTTCATTGAATTTGTATTGGTTAAAAAGTTTCAAAAGAAACTGAAAAATTCTTTCTTTTCATTTTTGGCCTCGTCTATGGATGCTTTGGAGATGACATATGGGAACGATTATTTAATAGACGCAGAAAAATATTTTCAGCTCCTGAAAAAGACCTTTCCATCCAAGAATTTTATCGAGTGGGCGCTTGATGGTTTTATTACTTTTAATCGAGAAATCTTAAAGGAAGAAAAGGTCTTTAAAGAAAAGGGACACTACTCCGCAGGAGTGTACGATTTTGAGCGAGTTTGTAACGAAGTGTATAAAAATCCTGACATCATGAAGGGGTATTATCTTGTTGGAATGTTTTTAAGTTACTTTTGTTGGCAACATCATTACGAATTGCTTTCTTTCTACCGAAAAAAATTTTTAGAGTCGACGGACTCAATCCCACATACGGTTATGGAATGGGGCGTCGGACATGGGTTATTAACTCTATTAGCGTTATCAGCTTGGCCAAAGGCTAAATCAATAGTTTATGATGTCAGTCCGTATAGTTTAGAGTTTTCTCAAAAGCTCTTTTCTACTGCTGGTTATGATGCAAACTGTGAATATCGAATTGGAGATGTCCTTAAAGAAAGTGTTCCTTGTGTTGACCGTTTGATTTGTGGTGAATTACTTGAGCATGTTCCTGACCCTAAATCTTTAATGAATAAAGTTTATCGAAACTTGAGACCGGGAGGATTGGCATTTGTGACAGGAGCGGTTAATTCAGCTCAGCATGATCACGTCTATTTGTTCAGGAGTCCTGAAGAAATTTATAATCTCGCTAATGAATGTAATCTTAATATTACATCTTCAATCGCCGTTGTTCATCCCAGCCGCAAGGGGCACGAGGTAGAACCAACGGTGGTGGCTATGATTTTAGAGTCAACAAGGTGAGAAATTATGGCTTTACCCTCGTGGTTTAAGAAAGATAGGAATGGGCGGCTAAAGATCGAGGCCAAGGCGGATCAAATTTATGCTTTAGGGCACCTGATTCGCATTACGGAAGAATCTCTTTTGGATTTATTTAGCCAGAACTTGTTATCAGGAACTACTCATACTTGTATTGGTCAGGAAATTTGTCAAATTGGGGTGGTTCGGGCACTTAACCATCCAAAAGATTTCATTTTGTCGAATCATAGAAACCATGGACACTTTTTAACGTATTGTGGTAAGGTGGGGGAATTAATTGCAGAAGTCATGGGAAAACAGATGGGGATTTGCCAAGGAAGAGGAGGAAGTCAGCATCTTGCTTTCGAACGGTTTATGAGTAATGGAATACAAGGAGGAATGACCGGAATTGGAGCGGGCTTAGGATTGGCGAAAAAGCTGCGGGAGGAAGGAGGAATTGTTGCGGTATTTGTCGGAGATGGAACAACTGGTCAGGGACTTTTTTATGAAAGCTTAAACATGACTTCTGTATGGGAAGTTCCTGTGCTTTTCGTCGTAGAGGACAATAAAATCGCCCAAACAACTCATACAAAGTACACCATTGGAGGAGCAATTCAGGAGCGTGGTCGGGCCTTTGGACTTTCGACCTGGTTATTGAGAGACCGGGAACCTCAATTTTTGAAAAAAGCAGAGAATATTGTTTCCGTAATTCGGTCCACGAGAAAACCAGGTTTTTTGGTTATTGAAACAGTCCGCCTTGGACCTCATAGCAAGGGCGATGATACCCGCACCAAAGAAGAAATGAAGGAAATCTGGTCCGATGATCCACTTAGGATATATAAAGAACAGGTGCCTGTTGCTTTGCGGGAGCAGATTGAAAAAGAGAATCAGGCATTTGTAGAGGCTGCAATTGAAAAAGCAAAAAGGGGCCCAAATTCTTTCTTTGAAAAGGAGACACCGAAGCATATTTTTGTCCTACCTCGTGAGCGGAGTGTAAGGTCCAAAGCTGTCCAACATGAGTCCGTTAAAGTGCGAGTAGCACTGAATTCTGCACTAAAGACCCTGTTGCAAACTAATCCAGACGTTCTTCTGTTAGGAGAGGATTTACAAGATCCTTATGGTGGGGCATTCAAGGTTACAAAGGGGCTTTCGACCGAGTTTCCGGAAAGGGTCATTTCTACTCCCATCAGCGAGGCAGGCATAACAGGGGCAGCTATTGGATTGGCTATGGCTGGCTATAAACCTATTGTCGAAATCATGTTTGCAGATTTTTTAACTCTTTGCATGGATCAGATTTACAATCATGCAGTAAAGTTTCCGGGAATATTTCCAGAGGTTAAAGTCCCGCTGGTCATACGGGCCCCTTCAGGAGGGCATCGTGGCTATGGACCAACGCACTCCCAGAGCCCGGAAAATATTTTTGTGTCTATCCCTGGGCTGACTGTCATTTTTGGTAGCCACCGACACCAGGTAGGCGAACTGCTCGTCAGAGCAACTTTGGATTGGCCGTATCCCGTTTTATTCCTGGAGCATAAACTTCTGTATACTCAAGACCAAGAGTTTCTTGATTATGAAATATTGCCAGCGAGCGATAAGGATATTGCGGCCGATCTCTTTCCTACGTTGATTCGGAGGAGAAGAACGCCAGACTTAGCAATCTTGACTTACGGAGGATGTTTGCAGATTGTTGAAGAAGTTGTAGAAGTTCTGGAAAATGAGGAAGAAATTAATGTTGAAACCCTGGTACCAGCTCTTCTTTCTCCTTTTCCAACAGAATCTGTAGTTAAACGACTAATGACTACTCTGAAGATTGTGATTATTGAAGAAACTCAGCAACCTTTTGGGGTTGGTGCTGAAATTGCTGCCAATTTGGTTGAAAAAGGATACCTTGGGCAAATAATTCGGATTGGTTCACCTCCTGTACCAATACCTTCTGCTCGTAGCTTAGAGCAAGTTATTCTTCCTCGGCCGGAATCGATTATAAATAAAATAAGACAAATGTTTCAGAGTTGAGTAAAAAAGGAGAAGTAAATTATGGTTTATGCAGTTTATGCACCTCGAGTGAATGCCAACGAAGATATTCTTATGATTGGTCGTATTTTAGTTAAAGTAGGCCAAAAGGTAAAGATTGGCGATGCTCTTTTCGAAGTGGAAACGGATAAAGCGCTTATGGCCATTGAGGCAGAAAAAGAAGGCTGTATTCTCAAAGTTTCCTGCAGAGATGGGGATAGAGTCCCCGTTGGAACTCCTCTTGTATGGCTTGGAGAATCACCGGATGAGACCATTCCAAAATTTGAAAATCAGAGGGATAAAAGATTGAATACTTCGAAGCAAAAACAACCCACTATGAAAGCATTAAAGCTTTTGAAAGAAAAAGGGTTATCTCCAAAGGACATTCCATTTAAAGGGACTCGGTTGACCGCGAAGTATGTGGAGAAATTCCTTACTGTTAACCCATCTTTAAATTTACGAACTTCTGAAGAAATAAGAGAGGAGTTAAGTCCAGTAGAAAAAGGTATGCTACAGACAGTCACCTGGCAAAAAGAACAGGCTGTGCCAACCTATTTGGAGATTATGTTCGACCAGGCACCCTGGGAGCGTTATGCCAAAGAGGTAACAAATAAGCATAAGTTGCTTATGGATCCAATGCTGGGAATAATGGCCTATCGGCTTGTCGAGTTAGCCCGAGAGCACCGCTTTGTCAATGCGACTATTTCGGAGCAGGGAAAGATATTGTACCGCTCGGTTCATTTAGGTTTTACGGTGCAGGTGAAAGAACGCTTGTACTTGGTAGTGATAAGGAAAGCTGATGAGTTAGATCAAGTTGCATTTTTGGAAAAGTTGGGTGAAATACAGAGGCGTGCTTTTTCAAAGCATCTCAGCAAAGAAGAAACTACAGGTGCCACAGTTTGTTTTACCAGTATGGCTAAATGGGGAGTAAGCCGGCATATCCCAATTCTTGCTCCGAAAACAGCGCTGATTGTTGCTCACTCTTCACCTAAGATTCAACTAACTGCAAGCGGAATAGAAAAAATAGGAGTTTTGGGTGCAACTTATGATCATCGGATTTTGACCGGGCATCATGTTGCTCAGATTCTTCAGAGGATGTCAATTCCACCAACACAATAGTAAATTGAGTAATATATGGGAGTGGATCTGGAAAAAGTAAAACAGGCAATTCGAGCCAAAGTAATAGAATTGGCCGGTATTATAGGACAAGATGCACCAGATTTGAAAGATGATGATGTGATTCCTGAAATGGGCTATTTGGACTCAATGGCAATTATTGAATTTATTGTTTGGTTTGAGGATTATTTCAAGATTCGATTAAACCAGAGTGAAATTACTATTGACAATTTTGGAAGCATCAATGCAATGGCAAAATATCTTCTGACTCATCGAACAAAAGCTATTTAAGGACTCATCCGTTTTCTGTTTTACGGAAAATATATTTTATGCAAACTAAAACTAATATAAAGGTGAAAATTCCCTGGGCAAAGCCAACACTATTTGGAAACGAAAAGAAATATGTATCGGATGCTTTGGACTCAACATGGATTTCAGGTGGACCGTATGTTGAAAAGTTTGAAAAGGAGTTTACGCGATATAACGGTACGAAGTATGGTATTACAACTTCCAACGGTACTACCGCCCTCCAATTAGCTCTTTTAGCACTTGGCATCGGTCCAGGGGATGAGGTGATTGTTCCCGGTTTCACATTTGTAGCTCCGGCCAATATGGTCATTGCTGTGGGGGCTAAACCGGTCTATGCTGAAATTGACCCGTTGACCTGGTGCATTGACCCTGTTTCGGTTGAAAGAAGCATTTCAGATAGAACAAAAGCAATCATTCCCGTGCATATCTACGGAAATGTTTGTGATATGGATGTCTTGAAGACCATTGCCGGCAAACATAATCTTGCCATTATTGAAGATACGGCAGAAGCAGCCTTCTCAAAGTATAAAGAAAAATATGCGGGAACATTTGCTGATATCGGCTGTTTCAGTTTTCAGGCAACCAAAACGATCACAATGGGTGAAGGTGGTTTTGTGCTGACAGGTAACAAAAAATTGTACGAAAAAATGTGCCTCTTCCGTGACCATGGGATGCAAAAGGATAAGCGCTACTGGCACGATGTTATAGGTTATAATTTTCGCCTTACTAATCTTCAGGCCGCTCTCGGCTGCGCTCAGCTGGAAAACCTGGATAAAATTATCTCTGAGAGGCAAAGAGTTTTTCGGCTTTATCGTGAGCATTTAACCGGTGAGATAGGTATTACGATGCAGCACTTTACGCCGGAAGTAAAGCCGGTCATTTGGGCAATTGCGCTTAAAATCGATTCTAAAGTTTTCCAAGGTGGCAGGGATTTTCTTATTAAAGCTCTATCCGAAGTTGGAATCGAAACAAGACCGGGATTTTATCCTTTTGGTGTTCTGCCACTGTATAACGCCCCAAGACTACCTATTTGTGAGGAAGTGGGCGCAAATGTAATTAGCCTGCCTTCTTTTCCTCAGCTTACCAAGGAAGAAATTAATTTTGTATGCACACATTTGAAAAATTTGAGGCGGTGATGATTAAATTCGGGGGAATTATTTTTTTTACTTTGCGTAAATGTGAATCTTAAACATAATGAATAAGAAATATCCATTTTTAATCTACCTATTGTTAGCCTTTTTTTATGTTGTAATACGTTTACCGAATATATTGTCCATCCAATCGTTTTCAAATTTGGTTTTTCCCCTTAACTCATTGTATGTTTCACAAAATTTATTATTTTCTGGTTGGGGGATGAATCCGGAATTGGCTAAAACAGTTCTTTCTCCATCCAATGGCAGCTTAATCTGCCCTCCTGGAATTTATATCTTAACCCGGGTTTTGGGAAATGTTCGTAATATCTTTATTTTCCATTTCTTGTATCAAATGCTCGTTCCTCTTTTAACTTTCCGCCTTTTTCGCTCGGTAACCTCAACCACTATCGCAATCTTGTTCTCCCTTTTATCTATCTTCTATGTTACACAGCCAAACTGGTGGGCGCCGGATTGGATTATTCAACCGATGATGCTTGTTGCCTTAATCCTTATTATAACCAGGGGCATAAAAGAAGAAATGAGGGGTTCTCAGTTGATAGTAATTGGTCTTTTGACTGGTTTAATTACCATCTTTAAACATAATATCGGAATTTCTTTTGCTATTTTATGCATTACATTTATTTTTTGGAGTTCATTAAATTTTAGAAACAATACAACTAATAGTTATCATCGTTTTTTAACCTTTCTGCATCTATTCATTTTCTTACTTTTTGGCCTGATATTTTCTGCAAGAATACTTTATTTTGATGAATTTATTTTTTATCTTCTCCCCTACTTTGTTTTTTTGGGTTCAGCTTTTTATTTCCTGGGCAAAAACAGTTTTGTAACTTTTAATCTTTTAAGTTTCTATAAAAAAGTTTCATTGTTTTGTTTTTCTGCCTTATTTCTCCCTGCGGCTATTTTCCTATGGGTAGGCAGTGTAATAGGCTTTTCACGTTACTGGTATTCTCTATTCCGGATGGGTTTCAAATACTTGCCAATTTGGGATTATGGGATAGTAAGCGTTACTAAACATTACGTGCATTTCCAGGGTATTGCATCGGTCAAAAATATTTATCATAGTCTTAATTCTCTGGTTATGATGCTTATGTTTTTGTCTCCTTTTATTGTGAACTGTTTTGTGAATCTGCGGTTTTTCCAACTAATACGAAATAAAAAAATCATTGATTTCAAAAAATATTTTCAAGTTTCTTCAATAAGTATGATGGGTATCTTTCTATTTTTTCCTTTGGAAGGATACCACATTCTTGCCACAAAACTTTTTATGTTCTACTTCGTTTTTTTGTATTTTGTCAAAAAATTTTCATTAAAAGTGAATTCCTTTTTAAAATATATATTGATTCTCCTGTTTATATTTGTCAGTCTGCCATATATTAAAAGAGTTATTACTCCGAAAATAGAAACCTGTTTTTCTTCTCATAAAAGGGTACAGGAAATAATAGGGCTGCCAATGGAAAAAAGATTAGCTGAGGAGATAGACAAACAGGTTGCGGTAGTGGAACGTTCCGTCAAAGGGGCACCGTATTGCGTTGTTGACTCTTTTGGAGCAACTTTAGCGACCCTGATAACACTGGTAAATAACCATTATCCCCAATACTATCTGGAGATGAGAAAAGGTATCCTTAACCAGGAAGTTACAAATGCAATCATAAGTTCCTTAAAAGAAGTTCCTTTCGTGCTGGTGAACTACAATGACTACCGGAAGTATTTATCAAAAGAGCAGGAGGATTTATTTATGAGACAAATATTAGATTTTGTTGATAAAAATTATGTTGAGATTGACCATTATGAGGCACCAAAAGATCCATCCCTGTCGCACATTCTTAGTTTTTCAATTATGAAAAAGAGGTGAAAGGATGAATATCGCGATTGTTTTTGCCAAGGGTCCGGAGAAGGGAGAAAGGAATATAAATCTGTATCTGATAGAAAACCATCCGGTAATATATTATTCCATCAGTGCTGCTTTAAGTGCAAAAAGGATTAACAAGGTCTTTGTTGCCACAGATGACAAAAAGATAGCAGAAATTGCGGAAGGTCTTTCCTGCGAAGTCATTAAAAGACCTAAAGAGCTCAAAACAATGGGGGAAGCGATTGTCTATTCGGCAAGAGAGGCCATTAAGAAAAATCCTTCCTGTAAAAACTTAATTATTCTCTCCGGGAACAACAGTATGGTTTCTCCCTACTTAATTGAAAAGAGTATTGATGCATTAGAAAAAAGAAAATATTTTTTGAAATCAACCAAAGCACGATTCCCCCCAATATGCCTTAATGATAAGAAAAGGATTCCTGGCGCCATTTTCGGAAAAAGGCACCAAAGAAGACATCTATTTTTATGATGGGAGTGTTATTGCTCTTCGTTCCGAAACAATAGAAGATGAATGTTTTAAGGATGAAAGATGGTGGAGCAAACTGCCAAACTGCGTTCCTCTGGTTCGTCCCTGGCCAACCGGAAGGGATATTCATGACAGCTATGGCTTAAGTCTGGCGAGGTGGTGGGCGAAGAATGCGCTTGTTGATACCGCACGGGAGGCAAAATGAAGAAAATCAAGGTTTTTGTTTCAACCTTCCCTTTTGCGCGAACAGACCCAAAAGCAGCCGAGTTGATTGTCAATCAGGAATGGGAACTGGAATTTAATCCTTACGGAAGGAAGATTACGCCTCAGGAGCTCAAAGTAATGCTCACCGGAGTTGACGCCTTGATTGCCGGAACAGAGAAACTTGATCAAGAAACCTTGGAACTTGCTGATAATTTAAAACTTATCTCCAGGGTTGGGATTGGTCTGGACGGAATAAACTGGAAGGAGATAAAAAGAAAGAAGATTGAGGTTGCTTATACTCCAGAAGCACCTACTCTTTCGGTAGCAGAACTTACCTTGGGTTTCATGCTTGATTTAAGTA
>JABUBN010000556.1_pt1 | contig 10992 bp, 7 predicted proteins | sample 7240341 | NCBI WGS metagenome assembly JABUBN01 (sample SAMN07256345, study PRJNA390944) | subsurface metagenome | isolation source: Methane hydrate marine sediment | place: Pacific Ocean: Eastern North Pacific, ODP site | reverse complement strand
TATAAGAATTAGAAAAAAACAGGATAATATGATACAGATTCTTTTCATCTACCGTTTATTTATTCTACTCAAAAAGTATGCCTTACTTGTATATTTTCTTCTTAGGTATTGTTGCAATAAAATCTTTCAGGTAAAATGGCTCAAAGTAAGCTGAGTTTTCAAAGTTTTTTTCTTTATATGCTTTATTCGATAGCGGGATCATAAAACGTGCTGACGGAAGAACATCGTCCAGGAAAAAAGCATTGGGGTGATTCAGGACAGATTTGGATTTATCAGATCCGGTACCAAAAAACAAAACCTGTCTTTCAGACAATATATCAGAAAATGAATTATTATCGATAATATTTGCTGAAACAGGACGTTTAATTTCATTTTTATAGTTATAGAATGCAGAATATACCTCCATCCTCCGGGCATCGATCATAGGGCAGTACCAAACCTTTTCTTTATCTGAGGAAATGCTAAAAGGATTTTTAGGATGTGATATTGCACCGAAACTTAGTGCATGCAGTGTATTTACCGAAATAAGAGGGATATCTGCACCATATGCAATTCCTTTAGCGGTTGAAACACCTATGCGAAGCCCTGTATATGAACCGGGACCTTTGCTTACTGAAACGGCATCAAGATTAGCCGGGTTAAGATTATTTTTTTTCAGGATACCATCTATAAAAACTGCTAACAGGGAGGCATGGGATTTTTCCTGATCACTTTCCCTGATATCAATCAAATGCGGTCCGGAAGAAAGGGCAACCGAGCACACATGAGTTGCCGTCTCGATGTTTAAAATCATGGATTATTTGTAAAAAGTACCTGTATCAGGCTTATTTTTCTTTAAATAATTCCTTTTTAGTAACTATTTCAATTATAGAGCTATCGGCAAGCTTCCTTGAGATAGCATTATATGGGGCTATCACAACATCATCTTCAAGAGACAACCCGGATAATATTTCAATATAGTTGTTATCCTGTATTCCGGTCTCAACTATTTGTGACATAACATAATCATCAATTACTTTAAATACAACTACATCAGGATCTTTATCAGCAACAACCAGATCACTCTGCTCCTGCCCGATGGTATCAAGACGGGTTGTAACTGCCTGAATAGGAATTGTCAAAATATCATATTTTGTTTCAGTCTGGATATCAACTGTTGCAGACATTCCGGGTCGGAACGGATTAGGAGTTTTTTCCAAAAGGTTCTGGTATGATTCGTGTAAAAGGAGGATTTTAACATTAAAACTGGTAACCTGATCGGTTGCCATCCCTGATGTTGTTGCAGAATTTGCAATTTCTGTTACAAGTCCTTTGAAATCCTGGTCCATGTAAGCATCTACTTCAATAATAGCAGTATCACCGGTTAGCACCCTGATAATATCATTTTCATTTACCTCAACAATTACCTCCATACGGCTAAGATCAGCAATTCTCATTAGTTCAGTTCCGCTCATCATTTCGGTACCTACAACACGTTCTCCCTTTTCTATAAGAAGTGTCGAAATTGTACCTGCCATAGGCGCATATATAGAAGTCTTATTGAGATTTTCTTCGGCTTCTTTGAGAGATGCTTCAGCGCTTTTTACACTGTATTTTGCCGCATTGAGATCAGCTTCAGCCATTTTGTATGTAGCCTCTGCAGATTCATAGTTTGATTCAGAGATAGTTTCTTGTTCCCAGAGTTTTTTATTCCTCTCGTAAGAAAGTTTGCTTTGAACATATTGAGCTTCAACCTGGGATAATCTGGCTTTGGCTGAGTTAAGTGAAGCCCGCACCCTGTTACGCATGGAAATATATGTATCGGGCTTGATTTTCAGTAAGAGCTTGCCTTCTTCAACATATTCTCCCTCTTTAACGAAAAGATCTACGATCTCACCTGAAACATCAGGACTGATCTTTACTTCCGTTTCAGGTTGAATTTTACCATTTGCAGTAATGGTTTCTACAATAGTACGTTTTTCACCTTTTTCTACAGCAACTTCAAATGTTTCTGCTTTGCCAAACCATCCTGCTTTCTTGCCAATAACAGCCAGAATAACAACCAGAACGGTAATAACAATGACAATACGGAGGGTTTTATTCATTTTCATTTCTATTTGTTTTATGATATTATAAACTTAGTTCTTTTCCACGATAAAAATCAAGTACTTTAACTTTAAAAATATATTCATATTTGGCCTGTAACAGATCTGATTGGGTTCTGGCAAGCTGGTTTTTCGAGGTTTTATAATCAATAGTATTAACCAGGCCGACATTAAATTTTTGTTCAGTATATCTGAATGATTCTTTCATTGAAACCAGGGCCCTTTGAGATGAATGAAATTTTTTCAAAGATGCCTTCGCATCAGCATATGCTTGCTGAATATCTTTATATAACATGTTTTTTTGGTACTCAAGATTGTACTGTGAGTGTTCTATGTTAAGACGGGCATTACTAATAGCCTGTTTAACCTGCCATCCGTTGAAAATAGGAACGGACAGACTTAGTGACAGACCGTAATTCACGTTGTCCTTCAACTGATCCATGAATGGATATTTTCCATAAGCAGTTGGGAAATGAGTAACTGGGTCAACCTCAATAACTTTTTGCCTGATATCTGAATAACGAGTGTTGTATGAACCATTAAAACTTAACCTGGGGCTCCGTGCTCCTTTGGCAATATCAAGACCCATCTCTGAACTTTCGAGTTGGAATTCGGCACCTATGATCTGAGGTTGAATTTTTATTGCTTCACTATAAACGGTCATAACTGGTTCTATCAATTCAGCTTCATCCGGTATTTGCAACTCAGGAACAATAATATCGAAATCACCTACAATATCCAACTCCAGTAACTGGGTTAGGTTTAGTATAGAAAGATCAAGCTGGTTACCGGTATTGACAACCTGTAATTCTTCAAAAGCTGCCTGTGCCTGTATTTCCAGAAGACTTCCCCGTGCAAGGCTTCCTGCAGCAACAAGCTTCGATGTCCGTTCGATTTGTTCCATTGTGATATCATACTGGTTTTTAGCAACTTCATAAAGCTCTTTGTTAAGTAATATCTGAAGGTAGGCAAGAGCGATACTAAGAGATATATCATTCTTTATTTTTTCAACATCCTGAATGCTTGCCTGTAGATTATACTTGTTTTGCTCAATACTTTTACGGTTTGTGAATCCGTTAAAAAGAGTTACTGAGCTGTTAAGTGAAAAATAGTCGGACAATACAGTTTCATTATCGGTAAACTGATAAGTTGATTCATCAAGTGCTCTACCAAATGAGTAAGAATGTCCGGCACCTCCATTTAAAGAGGGGGCAAGATTATATTTTGATTGCTTTAAAGCATTCTGTTGAACATCAGCAGCAAGCTCCTGCTGTTTAACCTGGATGTTATGCTCAATAGCGTATAGAACACATTCTTCAAGGGTCCATTTATTATCCTGCCCGGGAGAATTATAAACAACCATCAGGGTGCCGGCCAGTGTCAATACTATAATAGGAATAATTTTTTTCATAAAACCATGTTTTAAATATCTTTACATATAATTATGACGGGCGAAAGTAGTAAATAATTATTTTATAGGGTAATAAAAATATTAAGTTTATTTTTCATGATAGAGAAGACGGTTTTTGTTGATGGAATTGGTAATGTAATATTCATTAAAAAGCGCAAAGTTAAGAATATTAATATTAGGTTGTGTACTGATGGCAGGGTAAAGGTAACTTTGCCGGCTTTTTCATCCTGGTCACAGGCTGTAAAAGTCGTTAGAAGTAAGATTCCATGGATACTGAAACAAAGAGAAACACTAATAAAGCGTGCACGGAAACAACAAATAATTATTAATAAAAACACTGTTTTTCCTTATTTAAAACACAAAATTGAATTAATTCCGTATGAAAGTACCGGGGGCGGGGGGCAAATAAAGATATATAACGGGATACTTAAAATTTTATACCCAGGTGGGATAAATATTGAGAATAAGCATATTCAGGATTTAATACGGAAGGGAATTACAGAAGCAATGAGAATTGAAGCGAAAAAGTTTCTTCCGCAAAGAGTAGAAGAGCTGGCTGGTAAATATGGATTCAGTTACAGGAAAGTGTTTGTTAAAAATGCAAAAACATTGTGGGGAAGTTGTTCGTCAAAGAATAATATTAACCTGAACCTTAGCTTAATGCGCCTTCCGGAAAAGTTACAGGATTATATTATTATTCATGAACTGGCACATACCGTGCACCGAAACCATGGACCGCAATTCTGGGGACTTCTTGATCAATACTTTGGAGATGCTCGTTCGATGGCAAAAGAGCTGAAGAGTTATAAGATTGATGAATTGTGAGGAATGAATCGCAGAGACGCAGAGACGCTAAGAAAATGGGAAGAGGAGAAAAGGAGAATATGAGAAGAGGAGAAAAGGAGAGAAAGAGAATAAAAATTATTGAAAATATATTTTCCAGTTCGAAAACGTTTGAAATAGCCCTTCCGTGATATTTGTGTTAATAAACACCAATCATCCTGAAAATAAACAGTATAAGAGGCTTGAGAAATGAAAAATTATCAATATTTTTGAGAATAACTAATCAGTCAGCAGTCAGCAGTCGGCAGTCAACAGTCGGCAGTCGGCAGTCGGCAGTCGGCAGTTGGTAGTTGGCAGTAAGAGGTTGTCGCAAAAGTCTCTGTGGTTCTCACTTTTGATACATCCCCTGAAGCCTGGAGCATTCAATCATTCCAAACAAGAAGAAAATAGAGAAAATGAAAAAGACAAAACCAAAATTAAAATTCTGGCAAATCTGGAATATGAGTTTCGGATTTTTAGGGATACAATTCGGATTTGCCCTGCAAAATGCCAATGTCAGCAGGATATTTGAAACACTGGGAGCCAGTGTTGAAAACATTCCTATATTATGGATCGCGGCACCGGTAACGGGATTGATAGTCCAGCCTATTATTGGTTATATGAGTGACAAAACATGGGGAAAAATGGGGCGCAGGCGTCCATATTTCCTGATAGGAGCTATTTTTGCATCCATAGCATTAATAATAATGCCCAACTCTCCAGTCCTGTGGATGGCAGCGGGAATGCTTTGGATAATGGATGCTTCAATTAATGTTTCAATGGAACCGTTCAGGGCATTTGTTGGGGATATGCTTTCCTCTGAACAAAGAACAAAGGGCTTTGCTATGCAGAGTTTTTTTATTGGTACCGGTGCGGTAATTGCTTCAGCATTACCGTATATTATGACAAACTGGCTTAATATTTCCAATACCGCGGAAGAGGGGATACCTCCTTCAGTAAAATTTGCTTTTTATACCGGTAGTATTGTTTTCATTCTTGCTGTATTATGGACAGTTTTAAAGACCAAAGAATATTCTCCTGAGGAATTAAGGTCATTTTCTGATTCTGAAGAAGAGGGCGATTTTGAGAGAGAAAAACAGGGGGACGGGATGAAATTATCGCCCGGGAAGTTTTATAAACCCGCGGGTTTCTGGATTCTTGGTGGCCTGATATTCAGTTTTATTGTTTATTGGGGATCCTTCGAAGCTGAGCTTTATATTTTGTCTTTAGGTTTTATGGCATTTGGGGTGATTCAGCTGATAACCGGGGCCTTTGTTTCAAAGGGAAAATATAAAAGCGGACTGGTAGAGGTGATCACCGACCTTTTTAATATGCCAAAAACTATGAAGCAACTGGCTTTTGTTCAGTTCTTCTCCTGGTTTGCCCTGTTTTCTATGTGGATATATACAACTTCAGCCGTAACAAGCCATATTTATGGTACAACAGATACAACCTCTGAATTATATAACGACGGTGCAGACTGGGTTGGAATATTGTTTGCTGTTTATAACGGGTTTGCAGCTTTAGTGGCATTTTTATTACCCGTGCTGGCAAAACTGACAAACAGGAAAATAACTCATATGATTTCTTTGTTTGCAGGAGGAGTAGGACTTATTTCAATTTACTTCTTTAACGATCCAAACCTTCTTATTATATCTATGGTAGGAATTGGTCTTGCATGGGCGAGTATTCTTGCAATGCCGTATGCTATTCTTACCGGATCGTTGCCGGTGAACAAAATGGGTGTATATATGGGAATATTCAATTTCTTTATTGTAATTCCACAGATCATGGCAGCTACCATCCTGGGGTTGATGGTAAAAAACCTGTTTGGTGGTGAAACTATTTATGCGCTCATAGCAGGAGGGGTTTCAATGTTCATTGCTGCAATATTTGTGGTTTTTGTTAATGATGTTGATGAGATACAAAACAAGTAATTAGAGTCCGTCAATAAAGTCCGAAAGTTTAAATAAATATAAAAAATCACAAATGACAAGCACCAAAATTCAACTGAACGAAGTGATCTCATGAACACCTTTGAAAATTAATTATTATGTGAGTAAATAAATTACAATATTCAAAAATTCAATGATCAAAACAATTTCGGTCATTTGGTAATTGATATTTGGATATTATTTGTTATTTGTTTTTTGAGATTTGTTATTTACCATTTGGTGCTTTAATTCAGAATTTGTTTGATTTTATGGACAGACACTAGTTATTATTTGGATTAAAATAAAGATAGTATTTAAAAACAAACATATAAACTTATTTAATGAACTCGTATATTAAACATAATGAATGGCTGATTATTGAGGATGGGTTTGACCCGGAAAATAATCTGGCTTCGGAAAGTATTTTCTCTCTTGGTAACGGACAGATGGGCCAAAGAGCAAATTTTGAAGAGAAATATAGTGGTGAAACTCTCCGGGGAAGTTATATCGCCGGTGTATATTATCCGGATAAAACCCGCGTGGGATGGTGGAAGAACGGATATCCTGAATATTTTGCCAAAGTACTTAATTCAACAAACTGGATTGGAATTAATGTAAGGATAGATGATGAAGAGCTTGATCTTTCCAGGTGCAGTGTTTTTGATTTTAAAAGAGTGTTGAATATGCATGAAGGATACCTCGAGAGAACCTTCAGTGCAAAATTGATTAGTGGTAAAATTGTTCGTATCAGAGCGAAAAGATTCCTCAGTATTGTTGATACGGAAATTGGTGTTATACGTTATTCTGTTACTCCTGAAAATTTCAACAGTAGTATAATTTTTGAACCATACCTCGATGCTAATGTTAAGAACCAGGACTCGAATTACAATGAAAAGTTCTGGGATGAAGTAAGCAGGCATTCCGGAAAAGGAGAAGGTTATATAATGGTGAAAACAAAAAAGCTGGATTTCCATGTTTGTACCGGAATGCGGTATTTGGTGGAGAAAAACGGGGGAATTCAGGAGCCAAAACCGATTGTAAGCGACAGGGAAAAATATGTTGCAAACAGCATAGATGTTAAGGTAAAAAAAGGTGAAAAGATTGTAATATATAAATATGCTTCAAGTCTTTCCACACAGAATTATACCCTCGGGAATATAATGGAGAAAACGGCGGAAGTATTGAATACAGCAATTGGCAAAGGATTTGATAATCTGCTTAAGGAACATGCCAAAGCATGGATGGAAAAATGGGAGGAAAGCGATATTGTTATTGGCGGGGATATTGCAGCGCAACAGGGTATCAGGTTCAATATTTTCCAGCTTAATCAAACGTATACCGGGACAGATGAGAGATTAAACATTGGTCCCAAGGGCTTTACGGGAGAAAAATATGGGGGAAGTACATATTGGGATACTGAAGCTTATGCATTGCCGTTTTATTTAAATACTGCAGGTGCAGAAGTTGCCCGGAACTTATTGTTGTACCGGTATAAACATCTGGGAAAAGCTATTGAGAATGCTGCTAAACTGGGATTTAAAGATGGGGCAGCTTTATATCCAATGGTTACCATGAATGGAGAAGAATGTCATAATGAATGGGAAATAACGTTTGAGGAAATACATAGAAACGGGGCAATAGCTTATGCCATATTCAATTATATAAATCATACCGGTGACAATACCTATATGACGGATTGGGGTTTGGAAGTATTAATTGGAATCTCAAGATTCTGGAGCCAAAGGGTCAATTTTTCTACTAATAAAAATAAATATGTGATACTTGGTGTAACCGGTCCTAACGAATATGAGAATAATGTAAACAATAACTGGTATACTAATACTATTGCAGTCTGGACATTGGAATATACTCTTGAAGCCTTAAATTATGTCAAAAACAAAACTCCGGATAAATACACCAGATTGCTTGATAAATTGAATTTTGATTCTGAGAAGGAGACAAAACACTGGAAAAAGATCGTACAGAATATGTATTTACCCTACGATAGTAAACAGAATATTTTCCTTCAGCAGGATGATTATCTGGATAAAGAACTGTGTGTTGCCGAAGAACTTGATCCGGATATCAGGCCATTGAACCAACACTGGTCATGGGACAGGATCCTGCGTTCATGTTTTCTTAAACAGGCAGATGTTTTACAGGGGATTTATTTTTTCGAAGAGCGGTATGATGTTGAGACTATAAGAAGGAATTTTGAATACTATGAGTCGAGAACCGTACATGAATCATCTCTTTCAGCCTGCATTCATTCTATTCTGGCAGCAAAGACCGGTGATATTGATAAAGCATATGAGTTATACCTGCGTACTGCACGGTTTGATCTGGACGATTACAATAATGAAGTTGCTGAAGGATTACATATCACAAGTATGGCCGGAACCTGGATGGCTATTGTTAAAGGGTTTGGAGGTATGAGAGTGCGTAATGGAAAACTTTGCTTTAACCCGTTGATTCCTGAACAATGGAAAAATTATTCTTTTTGCATGAAATTCCGGGGAAGATTATTGATAATCAACGTAACGAAAAATGATGTATTAATTAAAAACAAGTCTCGCGAAGGTGTTCCCGTTACTGTATATGGTGTTGAATATGAGCTTCAGGGGAATGATGAGAAAGTATTTCCAAGACAATAATTTCGACTTTTAGTCCCTTTTATGTTATCTTTGAAAACTAAATAGAGTACGTCAATAAAACCTAAAAGTTTAAATAAATATTAAAAATCACAAATGACAAGCACCAAAATACAAATAAATCTCAATGACTCAAATCTCAATATTCAAAAGCTATTTCGGTCATTTGATAATTGATATTTGGAATTTATTTGTTATTTGTTATTTGGTGTTTATTTAAATAAAATGATGTCTTTATAGACAAACACTAAATTGTATCACATAAATAATTAATAAAAAAGGAGTTTATAATGAGTAACGGAAATTCAAAATTCAGATCCGGAGTTCTGTTTGGAGATGAAGTAAAAGACCTGTTTGAATATGCTAACAAGAATAATTTTGCTATCCCTGCAGTTAATGTAATTGGGACAGATTCGGTAAATGCTGTACTGGAAACAGCCTGTGATGTAAATTCACCGGTAATTATTCAGTTTTCAAACGGCGGAGCAAAATTTTTTGCCGGAAAAGCACTTTCAAATGAAAATGAAAGAGCTGCAGTTGCAGGTGCAGTTTCAGGAGCACAACATGTTCATATTTTGGCAGAACAGTATGGAGTGCCGGTTGTGTTGCATACCGACCATGCTGCAAAAAAGCTGCTTCCATGGATTGATGGGATGCTTGATGCAGGAGAACAGTTCTACGAAGAAACCGGACAACCACTTTACAGCTCGCATATGTTAGATCTCTCTGAAGAAACCCTGGAAGACAATATCTCCATTTCAAAAAAATACCTTGAGAGAATGAGCAAAATTGGAATGACACTTGAAATTGAGCTGGGTGTTACGGGTGGTGAGGAAGATGGTGTGGATAAAACAGATGTAGACAGCTCAAAATTATATACACAACCCGAAGAAGTAGCATATGCTTATGAAGAGCTTAAAAAAGTGAGTGATAATTTTACAATAGCTGCTGCTTTCGGGAATGTTCATGGAGTTTATAAACCGGGGAATGTTGAGCTGACACCCGTGATCCTGAAAAATTCGCAGGATTATATTATGAAAAAATTTAATACAGGTGAAAAACCCGTGAATTTTGTGTTCCACGGAGGATCAGGTTCTGAAAAACACCTGATCAAAGAGGCTATTGATTATGGGGTAATAAAAATGAATATTGACACTGATATGCAATGGGCATTCTGGGATGGTATTCGTAATTATTATGAAGAAAAGAAAGATTATCTGCAGGGCCAGATCGGAAACCCGGAAGGTGAAGATAAGCCTAATAAAAAATTCTATGACCCAAGAGCCTGGCTGAGGAAAGGAGAGGAGAGTTTTATAAAAAGACTAACGGAAGCTTTTGATGACCTGAATGCGAAGAACAGGAATTAAGGAATAGAGGGGATAGAGGGAATAATGGAATTTTCCAGAAAAAGAAAACCATGAAAAATATTATCAAATTATTTGCTATCAGTATTTTGGTCCTGGTACTGACATTTGGATGTAATTCATCAGGAGAAGAACAACAAAAGGAAACCAATGTTGATTTTAAAGCTCCTGAATGGACGAAAAATGCAACATTGTATGAACTTAATATAAGACAGTATTCTGAGGAGGGGACTTTGAATAAAGTTACTGAAGACCTTGAACGTATAAAAAAACTGGGGATTGACATTATCTGGTTAATGCCAATTCACCCGATAGGAGAGAAAAACCGAAAGGGTACACTGGGTAGCTATTATTCAATAAAGAACTATAAAAAAATGAACCCGGAATTTGGTACGGTTGAAGACCTGAAATCTCTGGTGGAAAAAGCTCATGGAATGGGTATGTATGTGATGCTTGACTGGGTAGCAAATCATACTGCCTGGGATAATCCAATGACAGAGGAACATCCGGAATGGTATGAACAGAATGAGGATGGAAACTTTGTTTCACCTTACGATTGGACCGATGTAATACAGCTTGATTACTCAAATAAGGGATTATGGGACTATATGACCGGTGCTATGAAATATTGGGTGCAGGAAACCGATGTTGATGGTTTTCGTTGCGATTATCCGGGCCAGGTTCCGGCTGAATTCTGGAAAAGTACAAGGATTGAACTTGAAAAGG
>JABUBN010000555.1_pt1 | contig 11008 bp, 15 predicted proteins | sample 7240341 | NCBI WGS metagenome assembly JABUBN01 (sample SAMN07256345, study PRJNA390944) | subsurface metagenome | isolation source: Methane hydrate marine sediment | place: Pacific Ocean: Eastern North Pacific, ODP site | reverse complement strand
CTCGGACACAAGCACATTTCCAGCACGCAGATCTATACGCACCCGAACGAACAGGACAAACTCGATGCTATCGACAGGATGGACTCCTAAGCCTGACAGGAAGGAGAGACATTATGGTGCCAATACGAACATTTTATTCTAAAGACAGGAAACCGTTAGTCTGGAAGTTTCAACCCGGTAACGGTAGAACGGAAGCCCAGTTTGAAATGGTGCGGACCATCACAGAATTGCCAGCGTTCGACTACATGACGGATTACAAGAACCCGTTTGGCAATTCTTTTAGAGAGACCAGTTCGTTAACGTTTTGCCACTACGACAGGGATGGACTTCTCCACACCACGAGAATCGGAAGGGGCGGATATGTAACAAGGCATGTTGTCACTCCTTCCACGAAAACTCATTGACATCGAGAGTGATTATCCTGATACCGAACTTTGCCGCGGCCTCGATGATATCCCCATCGCAGGTTGTCGCTATGATAACCGCCGCGGTCGGCAGTGACTTCGCAAACTCTCTCGAATAGAGGAACTCGTAAACAAGCACCTGGCCAATCGCCTGCATATTTGCGTACGGTTTGACCTCGATGATCCAGAGCTCCGTTTTCGTTCGGCCGATTACATCTATCCGTTTCCTCGAGACGGCGTCTGCGTGTGCCTTCATGTATTCCGGGGATCCCGCCTGGACCGCCACCGCCTGGCCCACGTGGACGTTGTACCAGACTTCCTGCAGGGGCATCGCGTTCGACTTGAGAAACTCCGTCCATGGCCCCATGTCTTCGGCCATCATTTGCTCGTATCTTCTCTGGACTTTCGGACTTCGTCCGGCCCCCAGAGATCTGCTTTGCCCCGGGCGCTGCGTTGTTTGCCTGTTTATCATATCAGCCCCACCGGTTTGTTTAGTCGCTATTTAACTCCTTATCGAGAAGATCCTTCGCTCTTTTCAGTTGCGCCCGTGCCCAGTCCACGTGTTCGTCAGACGCCGCCACACCCGCGTCTGTTATAAGACTGTTCAGTTGGTATATTAGTTCTTCTAGCTCCATGTTTCTCTCCTTAAATGTTCGGTATCTCCTTATCGAGCAGCCACATCAACTCTTTTTCTGCATCCACGGACACATTGCTTTCTGTGGACATTTTCCGCATCCGTGCTTTATCGAAACCAACGGCAGTATAACAAACGCATCGAAGACAAATATTCCAATCAAAACCAGATGCATCCACGAAAAGCTTCTTATGATTATGGGGACACCGGCCACTATTGGCAAGAACCACAAAGGCACAATCACCGGTATATGCCTCTTGAACTTCTCTTTGAAGCGCTTTGTGTTGCATTGTTTCCTTAACCTTGCTGCTATTCTGCCGTAACCACAGGGACATGATCTTGAGTTCCAATATCTGCAGTACGGGCATACGAACATCATGATCCAAAACGCCCCAACCGCTCCGTATGCCAAGTAAAGAGCCGGCGTTATCAGTCCCCACTTCGAACCGACAAAACCCACCGCGAAAGTTGCGGCCCCGACTACTATCATTGCAAAGTAAGGTATGTTGTTAATAAGCTCTTTTGCCAAACCATCCTGCCTAATCTTTAAGAAACTCATCATCTAGGAGCTCCTTCGCTTTTCTCAGATGCTCGCGTGCTTCGTCCTCGCCGCCACCGTCCGCAGCCAGATCCGCGTTACCTATGATTTCGTCCAGGCTGGCTATCAGTTCAACTAGCACCATTGGTCTCTCCTTCACTCTTGTCTTTAATTTTGACCTTGCTTATTATCACCGAACCGTTACCCGGCTCGTGTTCAATTATCAGGTAGTCCCCGCGTTTCGCTCCCAGATGCCTCAGTGTCGGTTTAGTTAGTGTGACAACACAACTGCTATGCGATCTATATATCCTGCGAATCTGCATCTGTGTCATCGTTACAACCTCGGTTATCAGGTGGGGGGCGGCCCACCCCTGCGATACCTTATCCATTTTGACAATGCCCGTCAAGATTTGGAATTTGACTCTGCATCGATTGACCATAGCATCGTTTTGTCCGTCTCTATCGTGACCATGATCACAGCAGGCTGGCCTATCTTGTCAAACGCTCTTTTCTGAACGTATATTGTCCTGCAAATCGCTATCGCATCCGACTCTTTTGCAGCATACCGCACACTTTCTTGGCACTCTTGATCTTTCAACATCTTGACCGTGACTTTGTCATTTGCCATGCTCTTTACCTGCCTTTTTGCCGCCGCTTTCGGCTGGCCCCAGGACAGCCAAAGCCGAAAGCGAAGGCCTTTTATCGGCCCTTGATTTCTTACTAAACTCTAACTACTACAGTCCTTACCGGTTTCTGGGTGGTTACCTCCCCGGTTTCTGTGTGGATCCTCCCCAATTTCTGGGTGGAACCTCACCGGTTTCTGGGTGGAACCTCACCGGTTTCTGGGTGGTTCCTCCCCAATTTCTGGGTGGTAATCATCTGTCGATACCGGATTTTTCGCAGGAAACTTGCTGTATCCGTTACTTTGCCCGACTTCGTGAGACTCTTTTGCCATTCCTGCAGGTTCTCCCGTACCCCTGGAACTTTAATCGCCCACAGCCGCCTGCCATGGCCGTTCCAGCCCGTCACCATCAAATCGCCACCCTTGTAAAGCCTCGTGATCGAATCGCTGATTGTGTTTCTCGAACAGCCTAGCTCATCCATAATCGTTTCGTTTGTCATGGAGCAGTAACCCGGTGCAAAACTAAGCACCCTCATGAATAACAGCTTATCGCCTTGGCTGTATCCTCCACTCATCACGCACTCCACCCACGGCTGCTTCCAGTACGGCGTACGGTCTTTTTCTTGCCCCGTTTTGTTGGCTTGCTTTTTGCCTGCCATATCTGACTCCATTCAGATTATCTGATATTTTCTCAAGAAAGGCTTTACTTTTCCGGCAGGATGGCCGATGATATGCTTATGCTTATCGGCATACCGTTGGGTCTCGGCATTATCCTGCCGGGGCCTTTCGTTTTGGCCCTATTGGTTCTTATCGTCATACCGCCCCCTGATTCTTTAGTCAAGTCCGGACTTCGAGCTCAGTGTCACTTGCCCGCCTGCCGATGATATTCCGGAGGGGTTTGGGATCCGGATGTTCGGCCATCCTTGCTTTGTCGGTCTGCAGGTGCTCCGCCCTGTTAATGGCCCGGGCGGGGATGGCCGGTATTATCCTATCCGGCCTCATTGTAAACCGACATTACTAATTCTCCCTCGAGATTAGAGTGACATACTGTCACATCGTTGTTTCTCTTTGATTATCGCAATGTCACCCACTTCGAAGTCGAGCCTGGCCGGCGGCGATCCGGAGCGATCCAGAGCGATATCGCCTCATTGTAAACCGACCTTTTTTGTAGGATTATCCTCTTAGCTCCAAATCGACTTGAGTTCTATCGGGTAGCATCCGCGTTCTTCCGTATAAGGTTCTTTGGCCCCGTCCCTCGCTATTCTCCTGTCCATGTAAAGACCCGGTGATATCTGCCAGAGATACATCGTCCACGTGGATCCGAAACTGGCCCACTTCACTTTGATAGTACCGTGCGCTACTTCCACATCGTGCGGCTCTTGCTCAGGCATTATCCAAATGTCCTCCCATTCAGTATCGCCCCTGATCTTTTGTTTTGTCTGCTCTCCCGTCCAGATTGTCTCTGTGCAGCCTCCGTAAATCGCCGTGCCTTTGGCATCCCTCTTGAAGATCTCCGCCCTGATCAGAGCAGCCGGTCCACCGAACCACAGTGTAGTCTCGCTATATGATCCGTTTACCGAATGGCCGGTCTCTTGCCAGAACCCTTCCGGCCTTCCCCTTGCCGGGCTTGCCGGTAACCAACGAACTTCCTGTCCTTCGATATTGAACCCTTCGAACAGCTTCATATTTCATGCCTCGATCATAACATTCTTCACTTCGTGCTGCGGTTCTACACACCATTTTTCTGTCGGCTTTGTCCAGCCCGGTTCCGATTCACCTACCCACGTAGGATCATATCCCTCGATTAAAGTATAGTAAGGAGCCCCCACGTTCTTCAGCAGACCCACGTATGATGCTTTTAATTGCGTCCACGAAATCGTCTCGTAATTCGGGAAATCCCAGCCCGATTCTATCCATGTCCCGTAAAACTGCATCAAGTCACCCGGTACAACCCAGACAGGGACACCTCCACGCGGTCCATACGTGTTTTTTACCACAACTCCCGGAATTGGTTCACATCTTGTGAACATATCCTTACCCTTCATCGAGCAGCCAACCAGATCCGCCCACCACAGCTTTTCCTGATATCTCATCAGCCATCGACCGCGTCCCCACGTAATCGTTCGCGTTCCCTTCATCTTTGGATTTATGATCCACATTATACCCATGAACAGCATCAACATTGCCGCACCTACCGCCAGCATCGTCAACGCTTTGCTTGCCGCAATGACTGTGGTCAGCTCTAAAATCGCCGTCTTTACCGCCGCCGTCAGTGTGATCGCTTTGCCCGTCCACACTATGCCTTGCTTGCCCAGAAAGTGAGACATCATCTTGAAACACATATACAACGTCTGCAACTTTGCTTCTCTCTCTCCCAGAATCGGCATCAACTGTTCGAGTATATCGTAGTAAAACTTTGCGCGTTCGGGATCCTCCAGCCACCACGTCAGGAACGGAGACGCTCCTACCGTCTCGTACACCTGCTGATCGTCCGAATCCATATCCAGATTGATAGCCGGTCTCGGTGACGTTATCAGCTTGCCCTTTAGCTCCCATGCGATATACAGTTTCATCGTGTTTTTCTCTTCGAAAAAATCTTCGTCTCAGACCATTAATCTGTTAACCATCCTTCTTAGCGTTATTGACATCGTTGTCGCCTTATCGTATCGAAGGCTTATTATAGCCCCAGCCGCCCATGGCCGCAACGCCAGCGCCAAATTCCCCGCGGTTCCTCTGCAACGCCTGGCCAGGCGCTCGCTTCGCTCGCTTGTTATAATCGTTATTGGCCTCGCAGGGCTCGGCCTAGCGCTCGCAAGGCTCGCTTACCGGGGGCCACCGGCCCCCGGAACCCCCTCGCCCGCCCGCCTCGCCGCCTCCGCCTGGGTGCAATTTCCCGCACGGCCGCGACTGTTTCGCGCCGGTAAAGACAACCGGCCCGAAATTCGTCGCAGCCAAATGAATCGACGGCAAACAGCGCCGCCGATGATTCTCAATCGCTGCGCTCCAGGAAGTCGGAGAAAACCGGCGTCGAATTGGTAGCTGCTGCCAGAGACATTCAGCGCCGGTTTTGCCGGTTCTTACTTGCGGGGTTTCGCTCGTGCAGGTTTGCCGAAGGTATGATTCACCGCTCGTTCGCTCGCTCTGGCTCGCTCTCTCTCAAGCCTTGGCTAATCCGCAGATTCGGAAGAGGGCTGTTCTTATGCGGAATCTCATACCATCTCAAAAACCTTTAAGCCTCCGATTCACCCGTCACGCAGACCGAACAGATGGCCTGCGTGACACCCTCTCTCCGGACTTCGCATACAACCCCGCAAGAACCGGCCGAGGCCGGCAAACATATCGCCTGGTTAGCCGACAGCCCAGTCACTCTGTTTGCAAACGTCCGCGGCCGGAAGGATGCCCTGGTTGGCTGATGCCCAGGGCGGCGTGCTGAGCACGCCCCATTCTATTGCCCGACCACCCACCCCAAAGGCTTCGCCCCGAATCGTTCACGTGGGGCGAATCCTGTCATTTCGCTGGCATGGCCTGATGCGAACGTGCCTGATCCAGCCACGAGGATCCTCTTGGCGCTCATAAAGCCGCAAATGGCCGACCCATTAGTCCGGCCCCAGGGAGATCGCCGCTTAGAACGGACGTGGCGCTTTCCGGTTTTGCCGGAAATGGAGATCCGCCCCACTTCTTGAAGGGACTACGACACGGCAGTTCGTTGGACTAGGACTGTGCTGCCGTGCCGCGCTTGCCCAGGCTGGAGGCCGGAATCGATTTTATGCCTTGCCCGAACTGTCGTCAATGTTTATCTCGATGGATCCGTGGAGCTCATCTTGCCCCGGGCGCAAATCTCTCCAGCGCCAGACTCCCCGGGCGCGGCGTATGGCGCTCAACAGTTTAAGGCCCCTGCCCCCACGCCCCGCCTGTCAGTGAACACACGTCGGTCATGGCCGTATAGTCAGTGAGTACGGGATCATTCACAGGGCCAGGTTTTCCTCAAAGATCCCTCTCCCTCCGCAGCCTGGCCCTGTCTTATTTTTAGCCCCGTAATGGGTTTATGTCCCTTTTACACCTTAATGGGACGCTGATCGCCGTCCCGGCTGCGCAGAGATCGGAATAATGTCGGTTTAATTGTGTCGGTTTTTCTCTTGGCAGGGCGTCCGTTTTGCTGTACTATTCGAATTTGAAATGTCCGTTTTTCCTTGACCGGCCATGTTGCCGGTGTAAGCTGAATATTGATTAAGGAGTACGCCCATAATGAACGCACCTAAAACCTTGACCGCCGATGAGTGCAAGCTGCTTCTCGAAGCTCTCTTGTGCCGGAATAGATCTCCCTACCAGTCCCACAGGGGAGTCCGCAATCACTGTCTTGCCCTTGTCATGCTCGATGCTGGCCTTCGAGCCGGTGAGGTAGTCCGTCTCAGAGTCTCCGATTTGATCTTCAACGGCCAGCCGGTGACATCGCTTGTAGTCAGGCCTGAAATCGCCAAGAACCAGCACGAGCGCCAAATACCGATCAGCACAAGGCTCTGTGAGTCCCTGAAAGAGATGGATCTGTTCCACTGGTCGCCCTGTGTAGCCAATTCAGGTGTTTTTGCCTTTACCTCCGGAGGCGGCAACAAGCCCATCGTTCGAAGGCAGGTCCACCGGATCATTACCCGTGCCGCAATCCGCAGTCTCGGCCGGTCCGTAAACCCGCACATTCTAAGGCATACTTTTGCAACCAGACTTATGAGAGTGACAAACATCAGGACCGTGCAGGAACTGCTCGGACACAAGCACATTTCCAGCACGCAGATCTATACGCACCCGAACGAACAGGACAAACTCGATGCTATCGACAGGATGGACTCCTAAGAAAGCCAGTGACATAGGATAAAGAGCATGACCAAAAAACAAATAATCCTTAATGCTGCATGGTGGGTCGTTATATTGGGAGCGTTGATATTCTCCTTCTGGGTTTTTTTCAACCTTGATTCATAGGTAGCTTGTCGCCTTCGATATTGATTATCGTGACATCGTACCTTGCCGCGGCCTCGATGATATCCGAATCGCATGTTTCGGCAACGATAACTTTCCTCGAGCGCAGATTCATCGCGAACTCCCTCAAAAAGAGGACCTCGTAAACGAGGACCTGCCCAATCGCCTGCATATTTGCGTACGGCTTGACCTCGATGATCCAGAGCTCGTTTTTCGTTCTGCCGATTACATCTATCCGTTTCCTCGAGACGGCGGCGGCGTGCGCCTTCATGTACGCCGGGGATCCCGCCGGGACCTCCACCGCCTGGCCCACGTGGACGTTGTACCAGACCTCCTGCAGGGGCATCGAGTCCGACTTGAGAAACTCCGTCCATGGCCCCATGTCCTCAGACATCATTTGCTCGTATCTTCTCTGGACCTTCGGACTCCGTCCGCGCCCCAGGGATCGCTTTGCTTCCTGTTCTTCCATGCTGGCCTTTCCTATTGTTGAAACCGCCTAAAGCGATCTGCGCCGACGGCCGATATAACATACATGCTCGCTTTGAAAGGACATCGGCTATGATATATTTTCTCGTATTGTTTGCTGTCTTAATCTTCCTCTGTGTTTTCGTCTTGCCATACTGCTTGAGATCATACGCCCGGAATCAGGCCGACCGCTTCCTCGAAGGTGAACTGCACATCAACAAAAAGCGTATCGGTCGTTTTATCTCCATCCTCTACTGGACGAACAAGTGGATCACAAAGCGGCCTGAAATTGATTGGGATAGAATACGATCACTTGAGACACTTCTTGAAGAGGCTCGGTGACATTTTTCTAATCCTTGAGAAACTCATCATCGAGGAGCTCCTTCGCTTTTCGCAGATGCTCGCGTGCTTCGTCCTCGTAGCCGCCGTCCGCAGCCAGATCCGCTTCACCTATTAGTACGTCCAGGCTGGCTATCAGTTCAACTAGCACCATTGGTCTCTCCTTCAATGTTCGGTATCTCCTTATTGAGCAGCTTCTTTGCTTCTCGCAGATGCTCTCGTGCTTCGTCATCTTTGCCGCCGTCCGCATCCAGATCCGCCTCACCTATGATAAGGTACATCTTCTGTATCAGTCCATCGAGCTCCATTTGTTTCTCCTTTGTATTTCAATTATCTTAGCCCCTTTGCCTATCATTATCTGGAACACAACCGCGGCTCTATACAGGTTCCGTCGATCCCTGCGTGGATATCTCGGCGGCAGCTCTATTTCGGCCATGTCCTTTGCGAACGGCTCAAATCCCTCCAGCCAGGCTTGAGTGCAATCCTCTACCAATGGCGGCCAGCCCCAGTGTCCCTCCATCAGCATCTTTTCCAACTCCTCTGAAACCTCCGTTTTCACGACTGCCTTAGTTGTCACTATGTCCGAATTGTGAGTCAGGCCGAAGATTATACTTTTGCCTGTTAGCTCTCCGAGCTCCGCCTGGACCTCCTTCGGAATCGTGAGCTCGTACGAGCCTGAGGATTTGCGGACCATGCTTGTCCCAAGCATCCTGCCCATGATCGGCAGGCCGTCGATATCACGCTTATATACCGCCGCGCACTCGTCTATTGCAAAAACGCCCGGAATTGCCGTGAGGCACCAGACGACAAAATTGCCTGCGACAACTCCGATCTTCCTTGCCACGTATGAAGGCAGCGTCACTTCTGTTTTCCTGCAGTGCACCCGCACCGGCCGAACCGGCATATCCCATCCCCTCCTGTAGAGACTTTTTATCGCACCGGTTGTCATCCTCTCCAGCCTGCGATGACAATAATTGAGGTGCGGTTTTGCCTGCAAAGCTGTCTTCATGTCTTTTACCTATATTAACAGGCCTACCTAAAATCAAGCAAAAACCTTCTGCGTCCCCATACCCCGTACCCTCCCCTGGGCGGAGGCCGAGCAACCACCTGGTGAGGATACCAGAACAGCCCGGCTTTGCAAGGTCTTGTACCAGAGAAGCTCGACCGGGCCCCCGTACTCCAAACCCGGCCGAGCCCGTTTATTTGTTTATCTTTTCTCTCATAACCCGAGATTTTCTACTCTTAATTGTGGCTTTAATTGAACATGCTTTGCATGCGCCTGCCAATCCATCATTTTTGCTGACGTTCCTGTAGAATTCGCTTTGGTTCTTCCACTCTCCACATGTGCCACATCGCTTCTTTACCCGTACGCCCCTTCCCTTCATCTTTTGCGCCTGACTGATACCTGGAGCTCTTGCCGGGTACATCCTCCGGCTACGCCCTTTATTGCCTGTTATGGTCAACTCTCCTCCGCTCTGCAGATTGTTGATCGCCCTTCGGACTACGTTGTTCGTGCTGCCAAACTCCTCCCCTATTTCTGTGTTAGTCATCCGGCATCCTTCAGGCCCGAAACTTACTATCATCAGAAAGAGCAGCCTCTCTTTATCGCTGTACGGCCCCGTCAATACCCTGGCAACCCACGGCTGCTCCCAGAGCTCTTCTTCCGGTAAATATGCCCATTCCATCGTTCACCTGCCTTTCCTGTCTTTTTGCCGCCGCTTTCGGCTGGCCCCCGGACAGCCAAAGCCGAAAGCGAAGGCCTTTTTTCGGACTCCTTATTTCTTACTAATATCTAACTACTATGAACCTGCCCGGTTTCTGCTACCCCACCTGCCCGGTTTCTGCTACCTGCCTGCCCGGTTTCTGCTACCTACCTGCCCGGTTTCTGCTACCTACCTGCCCGGTTTCTGCTACCTACCTGCCCGGTTTTTGTGCAGGTACTATCTGGCGAAACTTGACTTTTCGCAGGAAACTCGCCATATCCGTTACTTTGCCCGACGCCTTTAGCGTCTTCTGCCACTCCTGCAGGGCCTCCCGTACCCCAGGGGCTTTAATCGCCCACAGCCGCCTTCGATTGCCGCCCCAGCCTGTCACCAACAACTCTCCTCCCCTCCACAAATTCGTTATTGCTTTGCTCAAAGTGTGCTTGCAACAACCGAGCTCATCCATAAGCGTTTCGTTGCTCATGGAGCAGTAACCCGGAGCAAAACTGAGCGTCCTCATGAACAGCAGCTTATCGCCCAGGCTGTATTTGCCCTTCATTACGCACTGCACCCACGGCTGCTGCCAGTATGCCTTGTGTCCTTTTCCTTGATCCGTCTTGTTTGCTGATTTTTTACCTGCCATGTTCGCCTCCTTGCAAAGTATCTAAGAATCTCAGAAGAAAGTCTGGACTTATCTGGCAGGATGGCCGATGATATGCTTAGTTGATTCTGCGTACCATCGGGCCTTGGCACTATCCTGCCGGGGCCTTTCTTTTATTCATATATCCGTATTATCGGAATAACACCATCCGGATCTTTAGTCAAGTCCGGACTTCGAGCTCATGGTCCCTGTCTTGCCTGCCGATGATGTTCTTTAGGGGATGTGGCATCAGTCAGACGGCCGTCCTTGCCCGTTGGAAAAGCCTGGTCAAGCTCCTTTTCTGCTTTACGGCGAGGATGGCCGTTATTATCTGGCTTGGCCACACCATAGACGCTGTCCGACCTCTGGCAAAAGCGACATATTTCCCATGGTCCTCGATGTTCCCCCGGACTTCGTGACATCGTTGTTTTTTGCCTGCAAACGCATTGTCACTCACTTCGAAGTCGAGCCTGGCCGGCGGCGATCCGGGGCCGGTCCCGCCGATATCGCCTCATTGTAAACCGACCTTGTTTGTAGGATTATCCTATCAGATCCAAATCGACTTGAGTTCTATCGGGTAGCATCCTCGTTCTTCCGTAAAAGGTTCTTTGGCCCCGTCCCTCGCTATTCTCCTGTCCATGTAAAGACCCGGTGATATCTGCCAGAGATACATCGTCCACGTGGATCCGAAACTG
>JABUBN010000554.1_pt1 | contig 11012 bp, 9 predicted proteins | sample 7240341 | NCBI WGS metagenome assembly JABUBN01 (sample SAMN07256345, study PRJNA390944) | subsurface metagenome | isolation source: Methane hydrate marine sediment | place: Pacific Ocean: Eastern North Pacific, ODP site | reverse complement strand
TGAGACTTTAATATAGTATCTAATAATATGTTTAAATATTGATTTAAAAAATTTTATGGTAATTAAAAATAAATTAAGGGATATTCCTAGTAATTGAAACTATACTTAAACTTTAAAATTTGCTTTCAGATTAAAAGTACTTTTTATCCTTTTCAATCGGGTAATTTTATTCCTCAATCCTTTTTATATACCCTTTTTTTGTTTTAATTAAAACAATTTAGTGAAAAAAAAATGAAAAAATTAAGTAAAATTCTCTTAGGCACATTTTTTCTAATGATCCTATTTTCGACGATTACATCTTTCAATGTCGTAGCCGTTGGCAATCCAGATGATACTTTTGAAGTTCCTGGTGATACATATCAAAAACATATACAAGCTAACACTATGACCATGTTTCGATTTAGAGCAAGAACTCAGTTAAGACTTAACGCTAACGTTAATTTAGATGTAAACTTTGATTGTGAAGCTTTAAAAATCGGTGCTAAAGATTTTGCGCTTGAAATTGAAGGTAGCGGCGATCTTCAAATGAGTATGACTTGTACGGAGGAACAAAAAGAATTAGGTTTATTAAAGGGCAATACATACCAAATTAGAAATCGCAATCGAGTTCAATATCAAGAAGGATTTGTAGTTAAATTAGAATGCAACGGTACTTTCACGCGAGCTAGATTAAGTATAAGGGTAACTAACGAAAATCGCATAGGTCAATGGGCTTATTACGACGAAGCAACGGAAGAATGGGTTAGCGTTCCAACAACCATAAAAGGTGATTATCTAACCGCTGAAGTATCTCATTTTTCAACATGGACTATACTTATACCTGACTACACAATTTTAATCATTGGATTGAGTATTGGTGGCGTTGTTGCTTTAATAATTATCGGATCAGTAATCTATGTGAAAAAGAAAAAATCATCAAAAAAATAATTATATCTAAAAACCAATATTTTTTTTTATTTTATAATTAAAATAATCTAACGATCAAAAAATGGATTATCTAAATGTTTAAATTAAAATTAAGGAACAAATCAAATTTCAGCGTTCTTATATTACTTTTAATCTTTATTAATTTTAGTTTCTTAATATCTAATGTTTTATCTCAAAGAACTGAAAGTATACCCGGTTTTTCTACTCAAGATCAAATCTACCCAAACGAATCTGTGAAATACATTTTTTCTAACAATATAATTTTTGAAATCTCGACAGATTCTTTTATTGACTTAGAAATCCAATATGAAAATAAAATTGAAAATCGTCAAATTCTCTTTCTTATTAATAATATTAATCCGATTTCCTTAAATATCTCCTCTAAAGTAACTATGCAAAATTTTGGGATGGTTAGATCGCCTCAAGGACCAAAAAAAGGAGATGCTCAATTTCAATACAAATATGATTGCATCTTTCAAATAAATATTAACACAACGATAGAAAGTATGACTATCAAAGGTCTTAAAAGATCTCTATACGGCTTTAATCCAAGTAATAGTTATTCTTTAGCTTTATACGAGCCTTCGCAAGAAATGTGGGAAGTTATCAGTACAATTGAACAATATAATGAGTCAAGTTCTGAATATTTTTTAGAGGGGTCTCTTAATAACTTGCAAGCAGACACTGAATATTACATTACTTTTTTCGAGATTATTGAAGGTTTTGATAATTGGATTTGGGTAATTATTTTGATAGTTGGTGCTATTGGGATAGCATCGCTTGTTATTTTAATTTCAAAAAAAGATTATTTCCAATACTTAAAAACTAGAACGATTCCAATTGAGAAAGGCGCTCATCGGCTAAGCTTAATAGACGTATTAGAGAACGAAAATAGGAATAAAATAATCGATTTAATTCTAAATGAACCTGGTATTCATTTCAACGAGCTATTAAGAAAAATCGAAATAGCTGCCGGTAATCTCGTGTGGCACCTCGATATATTAGAAACCTACAAGGTTATTGGGAAAAAGCGTATTGGGAATTTTATAGCGTATTTTCCGTATTACCAGAAGAATCCCATTTCAAACCTTGATCTTCAATTAAGTAAGAGCAAATTAACGTTAGAAGTCTTACAACTGATCGAAAAAGAACCGGGTCTATGGAATAGCATTATAACAAAACGCTTTAAGGTTGACCATAAAACTATTCAATATCACGTTAAAAAGCTAATAGATCTTAATTTAGTTCATTTCAAAAGCGAAGGAAGAAAAAAAAAGATATTTCCCAATCTTAGTTCAGAGTATTTCAATAATAACAAGAAAGAATGATTCTTCCTAAAAATTTTTTAAACAATCATTTAAAGAATTAATATTTCATTAAGATTATATTTAAATGATATTCAGATTTTGTAGCTTTAATTAGAACTAGTAATAGATGTTGAAATATTGAATGATTAATCCCGAAGAATTTTTAAAATTTTTAAAAAGTAGAAGGAGCATCAGAAACTTTCTCGATAAAATGATTGCTGATAAGGATCTTGAAATGATTTTAGAGGCAGGAAGATGGACTCCAAGTGCTTCTAATAAGCAACCATGGGAGTTTATTATCATAAAAAAAAAAGAATTTTTAAAGGAAATTTCAGAATCAGCTATTTATAGTAAGTTTATGAAAAGAGCTCCTGTCGCTATAGCTATAGTTGGAAAAATTAAAGAAAATCCTAATTGGTACATTCAAGACACAACATTAGTTTCAATGAATATGATGTTGATGGCTTGGTCTTTAGGAATAGGGACTTGTTGGATTGGTTCAATGGATAGGGAAAAAGCTAAAGAATTACTTAGTCTAGGGAAAGACGATTTTCTTTTAACAATCTTACCTTTTGGATATATTAAAGGAAACATTCCGAAACCGACTCTAAGAAAACCTATAGAACAAATAAAAAAAGAAATTTAACTTTTTATAAATCTTTTTTATTATGAAATTATAAGGTCGTCAAGTTCTTCTGGAGCTTTGGTTAATTTAACATAACCATCATCGGTTATTAAGACAGAGTCAGAATGGCGAAAACCTCCAAGTCCCGGAATGTAAATACCCGGCTCAACGCTTATTAACATATTTGGCTCGAGAAGTCTATCATATCCCTCAGCTAAATACGGAGCCTCGTGTCCAGTGATTCCAAGCCCATGTCCAGTGCGGTGAATTACGTAGTCGCCATATCCTTTTTCAGTTATAAACTTTCTTACTTTACTATCTATTTCACCCATATTTGTTCCTGGTTTTAAAAGGCTATAAGCAAGCTCTCTGGCCTGGAACATTGCTTCGAATGGTTTCTTAGCCTTTTCTGGAATATGTTCTAAAAAGAAGGTTCTTTCTATTTCAACCCCATAGCCATCTACCTGAGCGTATACTATGGAAACATGTGGACCTCCTTCTTCCATTTCAGCAAAAAGTTTTGGAATTATATGCGGGTCGTGAGAAAAAGAGGGTGGCCAAACTGCTCCAACCGTTCTACAGACGATGAAATTTGCACCGGGTATATCTGCGAGGATCTTCGAAGTCATGAATCCTGTGACTTTCTGATATAAAGCAAATTCTGGCACTCCAGGACGGCAAATTTTAAGCAATTCTTTATGTCCTCTATTAATAATTTTACAAGCATGGACAGATCTTCCGATTTCGTAATCTGTTTTTACAATTCGCACCTCATCGATAATGTCTGTAATTACCTTACTTCCAGGAGTTTTTTCAGCAATCCCCGATGGCATTGCAGCCTCAATTCCAACTTTTTTATCCTTTTTAATAAGCGTTTGATATAAATCGTACCAATTTTCTCCTTCGGGAGCTGGAAATTCGAAATAACTATGAAATTCAAGATCACAAAGAGTTCTTGACTCTACATGACTCTTTTCTAAGAGTGGAACCACCATTTTAGGGGTCCTTTCTCTTTCGATAATTAGAATAAATGGACGCTCGTGTACATTGTTTGCAAAGTTAGTTAAATAATATATGTTAGTTGGATCAAATGACACATAATAATCCAAATTTTCTTCTATCATCATAGCTCTTACTTTCTCTAATCGACTGGAAAGCTCATCTCGGCTTGGTGGAGCCGTAATCCCTTTTGGTTTACCATTCATGATAAATTCTTCAAATTATATCTCTAAAATTAAAAAATTATTAATGTAAAAGAAATTCAGAATAAAAAATTTATTAGTTTTTTGGGGTGTTATATAATAAAGAACAAGGAAACCATAGAGAAACCTTTAAAAAACAAGAGCAATCTATTATTAATTAGTATAATTTACATATTTAAAAATACATTATAAAGAGGAAATAAAATTGATAACATTTGAAGATTATTTAGCCCGATTATATAAAATGAAGCCAAATATTTACATTGGTGACGAATTAGTAGGTCGGGATGACCCTCGATTACAGGGTGGCCAAAATATCATAAAAGTTACCTATGACTGCGCTCACAGCGAGGAATTTGAAGATTTATGTGTAGTTACCTCTCATTTAACTGGAAAGAAGATTAACCGGTTTTGCCACATCCATCAGAGCGAAGATGATCTTTTAAAAAAGCAGTTAATGACGCGATTATTATGTCATCGAGTAGGGGGGTGCATTCAAAGGTGTATGGGGTGCGACGCTTTAAACGCACTTTCTGTAATTACATACGAGTTAGACCAAGCGCTTGGAACCGATCACTATGAAAGGTTTAAGAAGTATTTAGAATATTTTCAAGAGAACGATTTAGTCGCTAGTGCGGCTCAAACTGATGCTAAAGGAGATCGTTTGAAGAGGCCTCACGAACAAGAAGACCCAGATCAATATTTAAGGGTTATTGAAACGAGAGAAGATGGAATCGTTGTTAGAGGGTGTAAAATTAGCATAACAAACACACCATACGCAGATGAGCTGATTGTAGTCCCTTGTAGATATATGGGCCCAGAAGATAAAGATTACGCCGTATCATTTGCATTACCTACAGATTGGGATGGAGTTAAACTATTAACGAGACCTGCTAACTTTAGAAAAAGTAAACACATGGAATTTCCTGCTGGGAATTTTGGAGACGCAGAGACTTTTATTATCTTTGACGATGTTTTTGTTCCCAACGATAGGATTTTTTTAAATGGTAATGGAGATCCTAGGCAAACGGCATACGCTGGCTTTCTAGCACTTATGTTTGCTCACTTTCACCGCCATAGTTATACTGGCTGTAAACCTGCCTTAACAGAAGTTATAGCGAGTGCTGCAGCATTAGTTGCAGAATATAATGGCATTGAAAAAACATCTCATGTTCAAGACAAACTTTCTCACCTTATAGGTACTGCGGAACTCGTATTTGCTGCCGGCGAATCTAGTGCAAAACACTCTGAAAAAGCACCTTCTGGAACACAAGTTCCAGACGAGATTTTAACCAACGCAGGAAGGAGACTTGCAGGAGAAATGATTTACGATGAGTATAAGGTTTTAGCAGACCTTTCTGGTGGTCTTATTGCAACACTACCTTACGAAGGATCTTTCTTCTCTGAAGATGTTGGTGAACTTGCTATGAAATATATGAAGAGAAATCCAAGAGTTAAACCAGAAAATATTTTACGCTGTTTTAGAGGCATTGAAGCTTTCGCGGTTTCAGAATTTGCTGGTCTATTACAAGTAGCTGGCTTACATGGTGGAGGATCGCCGTCAATGGAAACTATAACTATGATGATGCGATACGATCTTGAGAAACTGAAAAATATTTCTAAGTACCTTTTTGGAATTAAGTCCAAATTGAAAAGATACGAAAGACCAACTGTTACTCCCAGAAAACAACTTGAGAAATTTCGCAAAGCTATGAAAGGAAAAAAATTAGAGAAATAAATACTTACTTTTAGTTTATTTTTTTTCTATTAAATTATTTTTAAAAATTATTAAGTTATTAAATTAGTAGTTTATGAAATTATTATGAAGGAAATTAATGAGAAAGATAAAGTAGTAATAGACAAACTGCTTGGAATTGAGGATTTTAAAGAAATTGAAGTTAGAGTCGACGATACTGATTTGATGCAAGTTGTCCATTCTAACAAATATCTTAATTATTTTGACGATGGCTTTATAAGTTTTGCACAGAAGCTTAATAAAGATTGTGGCGCGTTACACAAAGAAGGGATCGTTTTTCCAGTTAGAAAGGTGGAAATTGAATATTTAAGATCGGCTACTTTCGGCGATAAAATTCTTATTCACACTCGAGTTATAAAAGTAGGAAACACCTCTATAACTCTAGCAATGGATTGTTATAAAAACAATAAATCAAAAGATACGCTCCTTGTCAAAGGTATTATTGTGAGGCTAATTATGGATATGAATAATAATAATTTAATTAAAATAACTGATTTTTTCAGAGATTACTAATCAATAATTACAATTCTTTACTCTTTCTTAACAAATTTTTCAAGTCTTTTTCTAAGTTCTTCAGACTGCCCAGTTGTAATCATTGCTATTGATTCGCGTGCTAAAACGGATTCAATACTTAAATCTTGGTTTTCATTTATAAACTTCTTTGTATAACGAAGAGCAAGGTGACCTCTTGAAACTATCATGTTCGCAGTTTTTTTTAGAATACGATTTAGGCCTTCTGGTTTACAAACTTGATTTACTAAGCCTATATTTAGAGCCTCTTCAGCAGAGATCTCATTTCCAAGAAGCATAATCTGTTTTGCTCGAGTTTCGCCGACAATCCTAGGCAATAACTTTGTAGACGCGTTTGAAAAGAAAAGTCCAACTCCTACTTCTGGCAACATGATTCGTGTATCTGTTGCGGCAATTTTCAAGTCACATATAAGTGTATGCTCAAAACCGCCCCCAATTACCCAGCCGTGATATCCAACAATTATTATTCCCGGATGTGCTAACATAGCTCGAGTGAGAATTTGCCAAGATTCAAGAAATTCAATGGCCTCAGCCAATTTTTCTTTGTTAGTAAGTAAATCATAACCATATTTCAAATCAGCACCAACAGTAAAGTGCTTCCCGTTAGCAGCATAGATAACGCATACATCGCCATTTTCAGCACTTTGTTTGAAGTAGTCTATTAACTTTTTGAGAACCTGTATATCTATTGTATTCCTTTGTTTTGGCTTATTTAGAGTTATCTTTCCAATATTCCCTTGTTTTTCATATAAGACAATATCTTCCATTATCTTTTCCACTTCTTTTCTTTCATTTAGTTAGCAAAATATTATAAGTACCTCAATTAATTTCGGCATAAAAAGTTTTTTATCAGAATTGGTAAAGGAAATTAATTTAAAAGGACTCAAACCTTTCGAAACGTGTTCAATTAGAAGGAATTTGCTTTTTATAGTTAATTATCATTATTGCGATCATTACAACAATCCCTCCAACTATATTCCATAAACCGATAACATCATCGCGCTGAAAGACAATTGATAAAATTAAGGTCAAAAACGGTTGCAAGTACAAAAACGATGCAACATTTGAAGATTTTAGCTTTTTAAGAGAAAAATTCCAAATGTAATAACCGATTACGAAAGCTCCTAAAGCGAGGTATAAAGCGCACAGAAACACAACGACATTTAAGATATTATTAAGAAACACATCAAATTGATTACTAAGAATAACTAATAAAAATAATTCTAAACATCCAAATATAGAGATATTTTTAAGATTTTGAAAATCAGACTTGAATCTATTGTATTTTTTCAATTTCTTTATAACGATCGTATAACTTGTCCAGCTTAAAGGAGCTAAAAGAGAAAGGATATATCCTAAAAAATTGGGTGAATCAGGTTGAAGAACTCCTAAATCACCTCCCGTTATTAATAAAAATGCTCCAAAAGAGGCTATAGCGAAACCTATTATTTTTTTCTTGCTTAACTTCTCTTTGAAAACAACAAGAGCAATAATTGTAATAAGTATGGGGTTAATCAAGCAATCTGAAAATACCGGTATTGACGGACCTATCAAATCAATAGCCGAGTAGATTATAAAAAGATATAGAGACACTCCTGCTAAACTTGCTAAAAATATAAATAGCCAATATTGCTTATTAGAATTCACATCTTCTCTTTCTATTAAAGAATTAGTCATGGGTTTTTTTCTTTTTTTTCTTAAATACCAATCAACAATAATCATAGAAATTGCGGCAATTATTAGCCTATATAAAGCAATTGAGATCGGAGGTACAAAATCCATAGCGATATCAACAGCTATAAAAGAGAAACCCCATAAAAATATCATAAGAAACAATAAAAGATACGTTAACAGCATATTAAGCTAATAAAATTATTTTTACTATTCAAAATTAAAAGATTTTGCATTAAAATATATCTTATGTTATATAATCTATTAACATAAAAAACTATAATAAATAGCTAAATAAAGGATAATAATGGTATTAGAAAATTTAAAACCTAAAATTGTATGGGATATTTTTGAAATGATATCAAATACCCCAAGACCTTCTAGACATGAAGAAAGAATCCGTGAAGTGATAAAAGATTTTATATTAGAGGCTGGCAAATCAAATAATATTGATTATAAATTATTCCAAGATGAAGTTGGAAATATTTTAATTAAGAAACCAGCTACTTCAGGATTAGAATCAAATCCACCAATACTGCTTCAAGCTCATCTTGATATGGTTTGTGAAACTGATAAGCCCGAAGGTTTTGATTTCTTTAATAAAGGGATACCACTACGCATTCAAACAAATAATGAATGGGTTGATGCTGATGGAACTACACTAGGCGCTGACGATGGTATTGGAGTTGCATTCGCGATAGCTATTTTAGTTGATACTTCAATTGAATCCCACGGACCCATTGAAGTTTTATTAACTGTGAATGAAGAAGATGGTTTTGATGGAGCAACCTTATTAGATCCTTCAAAACTTAGTATAGAAAGTAAATTAATGATTAATTTAGATGGTGGACCTCTCGGTGAAATTGTAATTGGTTCTGTTTGTGGAAGAAGAGTAAGGTTTTCAAAAAAATTTACTTGGAAAGAATATAAAGAAAGCGATGATTTGGAATTCTATGAACTTTTAGTTCATGGACTATTAAGTGGACATTCGGGAGGAGATATTCACTTACCTAGAGCTAATGCAAATAAGTTAGTTAGTAGAATTTTATCAAAAATCCATCAAGAAATTAAAATTTATGTCTGTAAATGGAAAGGTGGTACTAAATCAAATGTCATCCCTGCTAAATCTTTAACAAAATTTGGGATAAAAGTAAAAGATCACGAGAAATTTGAAGAATTGTTAAATGAAGAAATCTCATCTATTTATCAATATTATGAGAAATTTGAACCTAACATTAAAATTGAAAATAAGAAAGTTTCTCCTGACAACTATTTGTCAAATGAGGATTCAAGATTATTGATATCGACTATTCATATAATCCCTCATGGCGTGCTTAAAAAATCCCACATTTATGAGGGATTTGTAGAAAGTTCAAATAATCTTGCCATCGTTAACACTGAAAACGATAAAGAAATTATTTGGCTTTATCCTCGTAGCATAATAAGAAGTGAATTGGATTCATTTTGTGTTTCTATGAATCAACTAGGAGAACTTGGATGTTGGAGTGTTTTTTTAAGACCTATTTTACCAGAATGGTTACCAGATCTAGAATCTAAGTTTTTAGAATACGTTAAAAAGCAATATGATACCTTACTGGAAAAACCCGTAAAAACAAACGTTATTCATGGGGGATTAGAAACTGGAATGATTAGTACTAGGATTTCAGGACTTCAAATGGTATCACTTGGCCCCACAGTGGAGGGTCTGCATTCTCCGAGCGAAAGATTAAAGATTTCTGATGTTGGAAAAATATATGAATTACTCAAAAGAATTATTTCTGATATCAAAGAGTTAAAGACTAATTAAATAAAAATAGAATACATATCAAACCGACCAACCCTTCAAAAACAACTTATAGAAGAATTTGAACTTTAGTTAAATAAAATTGATTAAGCATCTTCTAACTCAATAACCTTTCTCACTTTTTCTTGAACTTCTATTTTCTTTTCCTCGGGAAGCTTACACTCAGCAACTTTCCAGAACCTATATTCGTGGTTTAGATACGCAGGACATTCTATTCGCACTTCTTCGGGACAATTTGCAAGGCGCCAACATTGGAAGGCTTGTTGCTCGTAATACTTATGAAATTTCTTTGGTAACTTTTCGTAATCAAATTCAGTTTCTCTAAGATATTTATCCAAATCGTTCGAATTATAAGTGTTCCAGAAAAGAACTTTCTTAGATTTATTTTCTTCTTTTTCAAAAAAATCTAACATTGCTGCCATCGTTTTTCCCGTATAAGTCGTTTCTAATTTGAAGCCTAGCTTTTTCCCCTCTAGTTCGTAAACTAAATCTACCGCTTTTTGCCCCTTAACTGTTTTTACGCCGTAATTAGAACCCAAATATCCCTTAATCATATCAAAATCACCTTTATTAACTTGGACATCCGGTATAGATTTATCTCGCTTTCTTAAATATTTAATAGCTTTTTTCGCGATTTTAACAATAGCTTTTGGATTTACAACAATATCTTGAGAAACATTTACAGCATAAACTTTAGTTTTTAGTCCTAAGAGCTTGCAACCCGCAGTTAACCCTGCCGATGTTCCACTCGATCCTGCTGCTACAAAAATAATATCTGGTTCAGGTATAATCCCTTCATCTATTTGTTTTTTTAATTCAAAAACAGCGTTTATAAAACCGATTGATCCTAAAGGAGTCCCAATTCCTAGAAATGGTGACCCTCCCCATAACATTAAATAATATTTTGGATGAAATAATCTAAAAAGTAAGCTTTTAAGAAGTCCAAGTTCAAAACTCTTTGTAAAATGTAATTTTGCTCCAAAGTAATCGTATAATAGAAGAGAGCGTTGAACATGCCAAGTTAACGGTTGGAGGGATAAAAACAACTCACATTTTAAACCAAGTTTTTTCATAATTAATTTTTCTAAGTTATTATAGATTACTTCTAAACAATAGACTACTCCATAACCCGTAAATAATTCTTCCACGGGAACCCCAAGTTTTACCATACCAATCTTTTTTGGCGCTA
>JABUBN010000553.1_pt1 | contig 11013 bp, 10 predicted proteins | sample 7240341 | NCBI WGS metagenome assembly JABUBN01 (sample SAMN07256345, study PRJNA390944) | subsurface metagenome | isolation source: Methane hydrate marine sediment | place: Pacific Ocean: Eastern North Pacific, ODP site | reverse complement strand
CGCTTGGGCAAATGGGTAAACAGCCTGGAGAAATCTGCTTATGCTGCTATAGCAGAAGAATATCATTGCCTGGAAGTATTTGAGTCGGCAAAAACCGAACAAGTAATACAAAAAAGAATGGATGCTTACTTTGATGCAAAATCAAAAACAGGGCAAGCGATAATGCTTTATGAAATTTACAAATTCCTTTACCATTGTATAATTAACCATCTGCAAGTATTTGACAAGGATGGTAATCCATGCGACAGAAAAAATGCCGAAGAAAATATACGTATAGCCCTGGATTACATGATCGGCTTGCCTATCAATAAAATTAAGAAAGAAATCAATACAATTTATAATCTTTTAGATGACCTTCTTGAATATTTAGACACAGCAAGGAAAGTGGTCAGGAAACTTAATACCATGAGCATCCCACAATACATTATTCAGGCTTTTTCATTAGCATGGCAGGCTCAAAAAAATGCGGCTAAAGCCAAAAAATCTGAAAGGCGAAAGTATTTTGTAAACAAAGAAAAAGAACAATTAGAAATGATTAGAATGATACCAGGCAATGATTTTGAAGCGGCTAAAACAACTGTGTTTGTCGAACTGGATAAAATCATACAAAGCTCCGCTATTGTTGAAAACATAAATTCAATTGTGAGGGCATTCCTGAATACATCGAGAAACAGGATCAACCAGGAAATACTGAATTTAATAATGTTTTATCATAATCATCGTAGATACAAAGCAGGGAAAAGAAAAGGAAAAACGCCGATGGAATTACTAACAGGGGCAAAACAAGAAAAAAACTGGCTGGAAATGTTGCTGGATATAGAAAAGGAACAAAAGATACTTTCCCTGGCAGCATAAGACTTATTGCTGACTTCTGAAAAAATAATTGATTTTTGCAGGAATGGTGTCTCTTGAAACGTAATGCACGTTATATTTGTTAACTACTTTGGTGGCATTTTGAAAAATGCCTAATTTTGAGATATAACATTCAATTCCTTTAATCTATGGACAATAGTTCTTATTGAAATACCGTAATATTCTTTTATCGCTATTAATTCTTTAATAGCCACATAACTTCTATGCAAGCCTCCAATCATATTAACCAACATTTTACTTGGTATTAAAAAGCAACTTGAAAAATAATGACATAGTTTTTCAATATTCTTCTTGTCTCTTTTAATTTTATCTTCAAATTTTAATAGTAGGTGTGCCAATTCATGTATAATGGTAAACCTAATCCTTTCAATTGACTTTGATCTAGTATTGACAATAACAACAGGGGTATTCTTAGAAGCAAATAAGGAAAAACCATCAATTTCATCCACGTCATCAATTAATAGAATTTTAACACCCCTTAATTCAAGCATTTCTACCATATTAGGAATTGGGTTGTTTCCAAGCTCCCATGCTTCTCTTAATTTAGCAGCAGCAAATTCTATATCATTTTTATTATTGATATTCAAATTTTTAAGAGGATTTTTGAATTCAATTTCTAATCCTAAAATATTTTCTATTTCAAAGAACCTTTCAACATAATCTCGGGCTTTTTCAACAATCGAATCTTCAACTTTCCTTGATAAACTTACTTTCTTTCTAAACGAGATATCTTTTAATTCGAGCGCTTTCTTCTTCAGTAAATAATCAGGTTTCACATTTAACGATTTGGATAAAGCCAGCAAAACTTCGCTAGTCGGCTTCATCAATCCTCGTTCGTATTTGTTTAAGGATTGTTTAGTTACCATGTTCCCCAGTACGTCAGATAGATCCTGCAATGACATTCCAGCCATTTTTCTGGCCAGTTTTAACCTGATTCCGAAAAAATTTTGATCTGCTGAATTCATAGAGTAAATAATTTGGTTGACAAATATAATATATTTATCTGTTTTGTCAACATATTTTATAAAAAATTAATCAATATTTTGTAATTGTCCTGAAAATAATTCCAATTTGATATCCTAATTGATAGTTGGAGCCATATTTTAATTCAAATAATTAATTCTAAATTTTTTTACTATTTTGGATGCAATACTGATAGATAGCAAGGCATTGAGTTAATTTTCTTGCGTGTGCCGGGAATGTCCACCGGGGCATGATATGCAAATAGGTCAAATGGAGCAACCTGTTGAAGGCAATATTTGTCCACAGGATGCCTGGAAATCCCGAAGCCCTTAAATAGTGGGGGGCTTAATCCAAAGGTTCACCCCGTGAAATAAGCCTTTGGCTTGCTTCGCATTTCACGGGGCAAAAGGGCGTTGTCCGTGAGGGCAGGTCTGAAGCCCGCCTGCCGTGTAATACTTCACAATTTTGGTAACAATTCTATTAACTTTCAGAATTTATTTAAGGCTTTTATTTTCACATTTTAATATGATTTTAAAACTACTCGTAATTGAACCATTACATCCTTACCCCGAAGGCCTGCCTGCCGGACAGGCAGGGGTATAACTTTGAATAACCACCGGTGAAACCGGTGGGATATAATGCCGTATTCCCACCAACCCCGGATGGGGTTGAACTTAAAATTATCGTTATTTAATTCAACCCTTTCAGGGTTGTGGGTTAATCCTTATCGTTATTACCCGGCACTTCGTACCGTGTTATTCAAAGTTAAATCCCGTTCGGGATTTCTCAACTTGTTATCCTTAACATTCTTCACCATTTTTTAAAAAAAATCAATGATTGCTCTTGTTTTTGTTGTACTGATAATTAAAAGTTAAAACCGTTACCTTTATTGTGAAGAAACACACGGCAGGCAGGAGAGACCCGTACACAATTGCGAGAGCAATTGCGGTGTGCCTGTCCCGTAACGTTTACCCCGTAACAAAGTATACGGGGAAGTGTACCGGGGAGAGGCGTACTGGCGGGGCTACAATCCCGTCAACCGCCTTCGATTGTGCGTTCGTGTTTTTTTTTCTTTCCTTTTTTGTACACTGTCGTCCTGTATTTTTATGTCATGTGGTTGGGTATTTTAAGAAATTTCTTTTCTCTTTTTCACGTTGGCTTTATAAGCACTTTTGCAATTTTTGCTTTGTACATTTGCTTGTGTGAATTGCAATTGCAAATGTGCTTACAAAAGTGTTGGCTTAATCTATTTCAAAGTCCTCTGGTCTAAAGTCCAACACTCTATTAACTATTAAAAGATTCTTTTTCCTGTTTGACAACCATCTTTCCTTCCAATGGTCAACCAGTTTTTTCTTTGACCAGTTGTGATATTGAAGTCTCCTATCTGTCCCTTGCAGAAACTCAATGCTGTTCTTAGCCAATGGGATGTAATAAATTGTCCTACGGAAAGAGTGTTTGAGTAAAAAGTCAGAATTGAAATCAAGTAAATCCCCAACTTTCCTGATTATCCGCATTCTCCAACTTGGTCCGTCACCAAACTTATAACCAACATCAATTTCTTTTTCTGCCAGAAGTTTTCTCATTAACTCAATGGTCGCCTCTGTCAAGTGTAGCGTCCCATAGCCTTTTGTTTCTCCTATGGGTTGATATAGAAGCTCATTGCCGTATTTGAGACGGTTGTATTGTGAGCTTCTTCCGTACAAGCTGGTTGTAAACAGTCCGGCCAAGTCGTTGGCTTTTCGTTTGTTTATTAATGTAACCTGCTCACGATACTTGTCTTTGTATATCTTCCGCACCTCGTTTGATGCTAAGATGTAGGAAACTAATTTTCCTCCGAGCAAGTGATTATATGGTGGCAATGCCCCAATAACATAAGCGTCCATTGCGTATATCAAATTGCTTGTCCGGGTTTTTATGTCCCACCCGATAAAGGCGTCTCGTTCGGGAATATGAATTATTGGACTTCCTAAAGCCGCAATTCCAATTACAGGCTTGTTTGGCAATGCTCCATCCCTGATTATTATTCTTATTCTCCTACCTACATATTCGCTATATGGGGAAGACCAGTAAAAGCGTAGAATTCTAAAAAGGTGATGTTGCTTTTCCTTTTCGCAAACTTCAATTATGGGCTTGATTTTCGATTGAAGAACAGATTCGCCATCCGCTAAGTTTTGCCGTGCGTAGGTGATATATTTACCAATCCAGCTTATGTTGTTTTGAATTATCTCATTTCTTTTAATTGCCATTGATCGCCTAATAATTTCCTTATCATAATACTTTGGTGGTATGATTTCAACCTTCCCATTATTAAACTCAATTTCCCAATTCAGTTTCCAAAGGTCTCTCAGTATGGATAGCTTGACCTGCTCCTCAATAGATTTGCCTTGAAGATTAAATTCGATAGTCTCACTTCTTTCAAGATTTGTGGCCGTATTTAATTGAAGTGCTTCCATCATTCGGCACCAAACTTTTCAGTCCACTTATCTGTCGGGGCACAATAGTAATCGGTCTTTCCTTTCTGGGCATGTTCTCCTCTTCTAATAACTATATTGCAATCAAACAATTTCATTAATACAGGAATAAAAAGTTGGTCTTCTCGCCTCACCTCATCATTAAATTGTTCCTGGTCTTTGACATTTTTCATTAAATGATACAATTGGCCATAATAGATACCTGTCAAATTTTCATCATCAAAGGTGATAGTTGATAATGTTGTGTTTTTCATTTTTGAGAATAAAACCTCTGCTAATTGCTCATTTCTTTCTTCTGATTTCTTGCGAATTTCAACTGCGGGTGATTCGTCAAAAGGAGAAGCATCCTTGTCGGTAACTATGTTGCTTTCATATAGTGCCTCAAAATTTCTAATTCGCACCGGCAGTACGAATGGTTGTTTGGGAGCGCTCCACATGTAGCAGTTGCCAGGGATTGGCTCACCGATAATATGAGCGAGAATATCATGCGAAAAGTGAGAGTTATAGCGACCCAATGTCGAAGCATCTCCTTCAGAAAGAAGATGAAAGCTGAACCAATTGTCTGATTGGCTCATTATTTCGGGAGCCATTGACCCCGGTTGTTGAGTGACTAATATTGCACCCAAATCATATTTACGGCCTTCCTTCACCCATTCAACAAAAGGGCTGGATTCTTCTAACCTTTTACCTAAAACGCTTTGAGCTTCTTCAATAATTACATTAACTGGAATAGGTGAACTTCCGCCCGTAAAGTTTTCTTGGTTATAGTTGAAGATTCTGCGCATTAGTAGCCCGGCAATATTGTGACCTGCTGTTGAACTGAGTAAACTGATGTCAACTATGACTATTAGACCATCCCTAAGCGCAGTGAGTGTACCGGTGATTAACCGGCTATGCGGGTCGTGCAGATGATTAACGACATTGTACATATTGCTTTTTGCTGCTGCAATTTCCGCAGTAGCTGTTCCTATTTCACTATACCCCATTAATCTGCCCACAGCTTCTTCGTCTGCCTGTAGCCCATCTCTATTAATCAGGTCAACAAGGCTTCTCCAGTTATTATTGGATAGGCTTTTTAATTTAAGAATGTTCTGTTGGCTTTGGCGGTCGATAGAGATGGCGATACCTATTACATCCCTTGCTGGCAAATCTCGAATATCGAGTTTCACTGCACCTGCCTTCCAGCTATTGTAATATGGGTTTGCTGCTGTACGGCTTGTAAAGACAACTACTTGATTTCTTAAGTCGGGGACATCACAAAGTCCCGGTCTTCCTTTATGGTCTGGCCAGAAATATTCACCATCAGCATCAAAGATTAATGTTCCTACTTTATCACCTCTGTCTGTTACCGCTTGCTTACCATTGTTCTTGTATAGTTCTGCAACTAGATACTTAATTAGATTTGATTTACCGTAGCCTGCGCGTGCAAAAACCACTGAACGCTTTGAAACCAAATTGTTTATGTTGAATTTGACCTTGAGTTTAGGATTTATATGCCTGAACATTTCCATTGAATGGCTGGTTCCACCGGAATAGACAAATTCACCTAAAACATAGTCTCCCAAGTCCGTTTCTCCTTCACTTAAAGAACAAATTTCCCTTAGAACATCATCACTCGGTAGTGCCACATTTGCTCCTAAATGTGGGAGGCGTCTTTGTGATGGAACGAACATCACTTTCTCATTACCGTTATCTTCTTTAGCTACCTTAACTGCACCAAGAAGTTTGATTTCTACACGGTATTTCAGTTTGTCCTTTTTTAAGTCGTCTGGTACTTGCTGTTCCCTTCGTTGCATAGTGTTCATGTAGTCCTCACCTTCGGCCGTTGCCAAAAGTCCAGAGGGAATAAATTTGGTTATTCGTCCTAACGATGCTTCCTGTGGGTCGCCAAGTTCGACTAGGATCAATTGGCCGAGTTGGGGCTTTTCAAGCATGGTTGCATCATAGGGAGTTACAATTTCTGCAGCAAATTCGTAGCCTCTTTCAGTGAACCCTTTAAAGGTTCCCATCAAATTTGATTTTGCGAATAATTCAGGCATTTTTATATCTTCTATTAGTTAAGTTTTGACCAAGGTATCGCATTCTTAATATGCGCTCTTTTTCCTGCGGTGAAAGATTTTTAGTTATCCCGTTAAACAATATGTCTTGTAGTACGGATATTTCAATTCCATTGACCTTTGCAAAGTCATGTGCTTTTTGAACGCTTTGCGGAAAATCAGGAATTGGAAAGCCTGGCTGTGCGTCATTTAATAATTGGCCTATTATTCTTGGAGCATCATGAACATCCCACTCTGCTATGTCAACGGGCCAAACTGGGTCAAATGGACGGTCACCAAATTTGACTAAATACAACTTTCCCATTGATTGATAGAGATAGTTGCCATCTTCGTTTGGTTCACTTGTTTCAAGCGTGTCCAGCCAAGTTCGGTCAAAGCTGTAACATTCGGCTTCTATATCCGATGGTACTTTAACGTAACATGGGAAGGGCTTGTGAAATGTTTCTTCCAGTTCCAATGCTACCGCTAATCTGCTCAAAACCGCACTTTGTTTTGCAACAGCGACAATCGAAACATTCACATGCTTCTTTTTATGCTCTGCACAAACTTCCCTAATCTTTTGGTCAATTGCAGGAAACACTTGACGCTTAAATGATTTTGTCCGAAGCAGGCCCTCTCTAATAATAATGGTGTCGGATCCCCATTCTTTGTGAAGCAATTCGTAAAGAACTGCCCACTCTATAATGTCCCGATAAGTCCGTACAGCTCCTGTACTCTTTCCTGGCTCTCCAAGGCCTTTCAGCAGATATGAAAGTTGTGTAACTGTTACGTTCAGGTCTGAACAAAGTTTTTGCAAAGGAGCGACCATCAGTGGATTTCCTGATTCCCCTCTTTCATCTAAACTCTCATATTTTGCGTTACCGGCAATAGCGTCAAGTGCGCATTGATTACCTCTGGAGTCAACAACACGAACAAGCTCAATAACTGCTGGATTGAAATAAAGGCGATTATCTCCACCGTCTGCTGAAACAAAAGAAACAGCATTGACAGAATAAGGTCTGATTGGCTTTACGTCATTCCTAATTCTTTTCGCAAAATCTCTGAACTTTTGAATAATCGGTTCTTCAGTTTCATAAGCAGATTGTACTCTCTCTCTTATTTGGTCGAAATTGTCTTCAGCTAATGCCATGTGTTATTTTTAATTTGTCGGTAAGGTCGCTAAATTATATTAATAATTCCAAAATCTGCGGGTAGTCGATTTGGTTCTTTTGCAAGCTTGGGGCGTGTGATAGGTAGTGCGGCTTGCAAATGTGCCAAATGCGGGATGACAGAAATTTTTAAAAATGCGAAGCGGTGGGATTTTTTATTTTCCTTTTTACTCGCTGTCTTAGTTGTCATAATTATATTTTTAATTTGTTCTCTTTTCTTCTTTTGCATGACGCACAACGCTGCGCTAAACCAAATTACGTTTAACGCTACGATTGGGGTGCGTTTTTCCCTTTTCAAAATGGTAAATCGTCATCTTCATCTTGATTTACTTGAATAGGTTCAGGTAAATCATACCAACCTGATAATTGTAAAGAACAGCGCTTTTCTGTTTCTCCATCTCTGTCCCACCAACGTGCTAATGAAACTCTTACAAGTGTTCCTGTTGGGATTGATTCTACAGCTTGTGAATAACCTACATATGGAAGGCTTCTCCATCCATTAATATTAGGATAATTGTAGCGTGTTTTCTCGTAAAAGATTCTTTTGATTAGGTTTTTATCTGAAATCCAAAAGCCAACGCTACGTTCGGGTATTTCTCCATTTTCAGGGATATAACCACTTCCACTATCCGTCCATTGTAGTTTGCCATCAAAAATTACATCAGGACTACCACGCCAAATTGGAGCATTGAATCGTTCAACAATTTGTAGCATGGTGATTTCATTCTTTAAAGTACCTTTACGTTTCTTAGAAGTTATCAAAACATCTTCAACGTGTGGAGGTGTAGTTTGTTCTCTTTCTTCAAATTCAATTTTCCATACCTGTCTAACTTCAAAATCTGTATCAGTAGGTTGGTTATAGCCGTCTTCATCAAGTAATCTTAGAAATCTACCATTAATTGCTAAAGCACCTATACAAGCAGCATTGGACATATGCGTTTTGGAAACGATAATTATTTGTGTCATAATTTATTCTTTTAACCAGTCGTTTGGAATTTCATCTTTAGTAGAAATGGGGTTATTGACAAATATTGGGGATAAGTCAATAAACTCTTCCTCTGAATAATGTGCATTTAATGGCCAACGGTCAGAATTTATAACATTATATCCTTTCTTTCCGGTTTCATACCAACTTTCATCTAAACATATTTCATTTAATAGATTTTCAATATCGGAATTAGAGATATTTAATGGAAAACGTAATGGATAATCACAAAAATAAAACTTGTAATTATCTCCATTTTTATTTATTGAAGGAGGTAATACTAAATGTTTACTCCATCTAAATTCAACAAAACGAAACAGAGAATATTCACTATAAGTATTATCGTTTGGACAAAAGGCTCTTGTTAAATTTGGTTTTGAAGGATATAAATGGTCTTCTGCATAAAAAATAATGTGAAAGCCTCCACTTGCAGAGCGTACAACCCATTCATAATTATCAGGTAAATTTAACAATGACAAAATTTTCAAAATAAACTTATCAGCACTTCCTCCTAATGCTTCATCTACTATTTTTGAATTAGTGTGTGTGTTTTTGAATAATAGAAGGTTTCTGATATCCAAAATCAAAGTCTAAAGCACGTAGATTATTGAAGCCAAGAACTGTTCCAATGCCTTTTGAGTTTTCCCAATCGAAGCCTTGCATTTCAGAAAGTGATTGCCTTAAGTTTTGAATTTTATGCCTGTCATTTAGAAACTTAATTAAACATACCCATTTATTACTCGAAGTAAGAATGAATAAGTCTATTTTATCTACCCTATATGATAATGTGGATGTGTATGTGCCATCAATAATAAACTGACTGTTGGAAACAAGTTTATCAAGAGCTGCGATATCCTCTTTTAACAATTTTCGATTACATCCATTGTGATATAAATAGTTGTCTAAATCAAACAAAACATAATTTAAATCCTTTGATAGTTTATCAGCTAAAGTTGATTTGCCTGAAGCTGGGCAGCCACAGATGTTTATCTTGTTAATTTTCTTGTCATTAATATATTGAATGAGACTATTTTATATAAAACTCTCCATTTTTTATAAATGGGTTATTTTATATCCCATTGCTTCAAGTTTATCTGAAACAATTGACCTATGACAAGCTTCAGGTTTTTCTTCAACGCAGAATAATACAACTTTACTTGCATCCACTTCATCAAGCTTTTCAATAAAAGAGTCAAAATCAAAATTTTTAAGAATTCTATCTTTATATGAAATTGTGAAAACCTTGCCTAATTTGTTCCTATCTCTTTTTAATTCACCTTGTTGGGCATCTGCTTCTTTCTGAAACTCTCTAATTTCTGAAGTTGGAGCAAGGTCTATAACATGACCGTATTTAATGTCAAGTTCGTTCAGTTTAGCTTGAAGCCGATTGCTATTAACAAAGGAGTATTTAGCTCCCCTAACACCTCTTCTTTGCCTTATGTCACAGAATGTGTCAATGTTATTATCTTTCAACTTTTTGAAGTACTCTTCCTCAGTTGAGTTGTAAACTCCAATTGTGAAAAATTCCATATCAATAAGTTTTTCGGGAAGTGAAATTTTTTTCGTTGCCAAATAGGTCAACAGTTCCTTCCCCTTTAGTTAATTCGTTCATTACTGTTTCTTGCGATTTTGTACTATTATGTGAAACAATGTGATTAATTGAAATTTTGTATTTTAATAACTCTTGTCCGATTAATTTGCTTCTGTGACATTCTTCAGGTTTTGATTCACTGCACATAATTGCAAGATTTATTCTTTTAGAATTTGCAGTAGAAAGTCTTTTTAATCCTTCTTTAAAAAAGTCTTTTTCCTTAATCAGGTTATACACAACTTTACCATTGAAGTCATAACAACTTCTATCTTCAGGAAGTCCGCCCAAAGTATCTCCAGCAAAAACATAGGTTATTCTGTGTTCTTTTAGCTCAATCTCAAGTTGATCCTGATTATATTGAGGGTTCCATTTTGAATATGGTTTAGACCTGATATCAAGTAAATATTGAATATTGAAAGACTTTAGTTCGTTTATAAAATCTTTAATTGCTTTGTTTCCGTGTCCTATTGAATATATCGTTGAATTAGTCATACTTCAAATTTACAAATTCTCTCGTTTTTTGTTTTCAAATGCACCCCAACGAACAGCTATAAACTTTGGCGGGCAAATTTACCCATCTCATTGTCAAACAGCACCGTTGTTTTATTTAGTGTATTTCGTTTCTCCCGATAGCCATCAGGATTGCACTTTCCGTCCGCTTGAATTTATAGCATGTGTGTGCCCGGAATGTCCACCGGCTTATATCGTAAAGATATGCAAATAAGCCAAAGGGAGCAACCTGTTGAAGGCAATATTTGTCCACAGGATGCCTGGAAATCCCGAAGCCCCTGGACAGTGGAGGGCTTAATCCAAAGGTTCACCCCGTGAAATAATTTTGCGAGCAAAATTGCTCGCCCTGTGGAATTGCTTCGCACCAACTTTTGTTGGATTCCACAGGGCAAGCATTTTACACCGTAGGATAAAT
>JABUBN010000552.1_pt1 | contig 11032 bp, 8 predicted proteins | sample 7240341 | NCBI WGS metagenome assembly JABUBN01 (sample SAMN07256345, study PRJNA390944) | subsurface metagenome | isolation source: Methane hydrate marine sediment | place: Pacific Ocean: Eastern North Pacific, ODP site | reverse complement strand
TTCTTTGTCATAACGGGGAAGAAAGGAACAGGCAAATCTACTTTTTTATATAATCTGTCAGAGGTTTTAAAAGAAAATTTTAGTGTTTTTGGGTTAATTACTCAAGGTCAAGAAAAAAGGTTCTTTTTAGATTTAGAGACAGGTCAACGTTGTGAATTTTTCAAAGTAGGGGACCTGATAGGGGAAAAGATCGGTAAATTTGTCTTCTCCCAAAAATCCTTAGATTTCGGAAACAGAGTTATTAGAAGTTCATTATCATCTGATATCATAATTATTGACGAACTAGGGTTGTTAGAAAGTAAAGAAAAGGGGTTATATTCTTCAATACATGAAGTAGTAGAAATCGTTAAAAAAAGCGAAAAGAAGCTTATAATTTTATGCATTAGAGACGATGTTAAGAGCAAAATTCTAAATCTCTTAGCCATTGTACCCAAGGGAACCTTGGAAATAAAGAAATACCCGTCCAAACGAACTCTCGAAAAGTTTTGCATAAACATCGATGAGTATCTTAAATTGTTTGTAAATCCCTAATTTACGAGCACAAACACTTTTCACGTGAAATGTTTTTTTGTAATGATTATATATGAAAATTATAGTTCAATAATTGTACCTGACTCATTAAATTTCTTGAGTACAGGTAATATAGTCAAACCTCTTCCTGGAGAATATTACATTCAAATTCCTATACAAACAGCTACTACTATAAAAGTAACAAATACAGAAACTAATACAGAAACAAGCAATAATGATACAGAACTAACAAATGGTTTCGCTTTTACTTTGAGTTTTTTGGTGTTGGTTTCTTTTGTGTATCTTAGAAAACGAAGAATTATATGATTGAAAATAAAAAAAGAAAAAAAAAGTAATAAAAAAAAGAGTAAGAACCTACTCTTTCTTTAAGATTTTTTGAATAATTTTCTTTGATTTAAGAAGTTTGAAAACAATCTAAAGACAGATGCTTAGGACAGCTACAAGGTGAATTCTTCTAAATCCAAATCGAAGACAGAAATTAAAAGAATTGAGTATTATTATATCAAACAATGTTTACATAATAGAATAGTTGATGAAATGAAAAAAAGAAAGAAAATAACAATTGTTCAAGGGTTAGAATCTCTTATGATGGAAGAACTCTTAGAACGTCAATCTTCAGGAAATTTTAGTATTCTAGAAAAGGTTATTCCCATCCTCTAATCTATTTTTTCTTTGCCTTCTTTGAGATTATCCTTGTAAGCATTAAGGGAAATACTAACATCAGGAGAGTAATTGTAAAGCTTAATTGATTTTCATCTGTAGTAGATTCAACTGAATATTCAGCAGGTTCATCGAGAGGATAGAGATCTTCTGAACCCGTATAACCATCAATAGAATAAGAACCTGTTCCTGACCAGTCATCCCAATAATTCCCTTCTTTTGTCTCAGGGTCATACCAGATGTTCTTATATGCACTATCATATGCTTGTGAAGTTCCTCCTAGACTATTGCCTACAAAGGTATTATGGTGAATAAGATTACCATTAGAACCAGAAAATAAGTATACTCCATAACCTTCATTTTCTTGTAGAAGATTGTAAGTAACAACACAAAAACTAGAAGAGGAAAGCTCGATGCCACAGTCGTAATTGTTGCTACAAGTGTTGCTGGTAACAGTAGAAATAGAAGATTCGTAAAGAAAGATACCCAAGTTGTTATTACTACAAGTGTTGTTGGCAACAGTTGAGCAATAAGAATTGTAAAAAGAGATGCCTTCTCTGTCGTTGCTGTTACAAGTGTTATTAACAACCGTAGACTTATCAGAAGACTCAAGCTTGATACCTCTGTGGTTGTTTCTACAAGTGTTATTAACAACCGTAGACTTATCAGAAGACTCAAGCTTGATACCATCCCCATTGTCGCTGCAAGTGTTGTTAAGGACAGTAGAACTCTCAGAATCGTAAAGATAGATACCATCCCCATTGTTGTTGCACGTGTTGTTGGCAACAGTCGAACTCCCAGAAAATCGAAGATAGATGCCCTCGTTATTGCTGTTACAGGTGTTGTTAGCAACTGTAGAACTAACAGAATGCCAAAGCAAAATGCCTATATCGCCATTGTTGCAAGTATTGTTGGTTACAGTAGAACTATCAGAAGACTCAAGCTTGATGCCCTCTCCATTGCTGTTGCATGTGTTGTTGATGACCGTAGAACTATCAGAACTGTAAAGATTGATACCCTCTCCATTGCTGTTACAGGTGTTGTTGGTAACCATAGAACCATCAGAATCCTCTAACGAGATGCCATAGTTGTTATTGTTGCAAGTATTGTTTGCCACAATAGAACTCCCAGAAAATCGAAGCTTGATACCCTCGCCATTGCTGGTGCACGTGTTGCTGATGACAGTAGAACTATCAGAAGACTCAAGCTTGATGCCCTCGCCATTGTTATTGCAGGTGTTATTAATAATAACTGAATATATACAGGAGAAGAGAAATAGACCAACTGTAGCGTTAATTAATATCTGGTCACGTACTGTCACACTTGTACAATTAACTAATATTAATTGCCCATAAACTGGTTCAGCAATAGTAGTTGAGTCAAGGTTAGTATAAAAGCCTAATATTTTTCCATTCACCCAATTATTCTCGATAGTGTTAGAGAGGTAATCACCAATGGTATCTTCAAATATATAAAAACCACAATTACTAAAAGTGTTGTTAGCAACCGTCGAACTCCCAGATAACAAAAAGTAGATGCCATAGTCGTAATTGTTGCTACAAGTGTTGTTGGCAACAGTAGAATAATCAGAAGACTCAAGCTTGATACCTCTGTTGTTATTGTTACAAGTGTTGTTGGTAACCGTAGAACCATCAGAATACCTAAGCACGATGCCTCTGTTGTTATTGTTACAAGTGTTGTTGGTAACCGTAGAACTAACAGAACTGTAAAGATCGATGCCTTCATCATTGCAGTTGCATGTGTTGTTGGCAACAGTAGAATAATCAAAATAGCAAAGATAGATACCTTTGTCATTGCTGTTGCACGTGTTGTTGACAACAGTAGAATTAACAGAATCGTAAAGAAAGATACCATCCCCATTGTTACTGCACGTGTTGTTGGTAACCGTAGAAATATCAGAAAACCAAAAATAGATGCCACTGTCGTAATTGTTACAAGTGTTGTTGGTAACCGTAGAACCATCAGAATCGTAAAGAAAGATGCCTTTGTTGTTATTGCTACAAGTGTTGTTAATGACAGTTGCTGTACCGTAAGCTACATCATAGATATAAATACCATACTCTTCTGCGTCAATATAGCAATTACTAACAATGAAATATTTCGTTGTCTCATAGATAAAAATACCATTTGAACTCGTTGTTGTTGTAATATTATACCCTTCAATAACGTAAGGATCTACTTCCGTTCCTGTGCCAGAAAAACCATAATCAGTGAAATTATCATCAGAGATTATTTCAATAGGATCATGAGATGTCAAATCTAATGAACTAGATTTATAATTATTCGCTTCAGCAGTTATTTGTACATTGATATTAGATGCGTAGATTGACAATATTAGTAGAAATAACAATACTATTGTTCTCTTTTTCAAGAAATCACACTTAATTAAACTCTTTATCGAATATATGTTTTGTGCAACGAATTCTTCAGTTAATAATACTAACTATAGCAACAAAGACGAAGATCTCTTCTACTAAAAGAAATGGTATATAATATAAGAAAAATGTTGAAAGAAAAGAAAAAGGAAAAAGTGTCAGAAAGATTAATCTTTCTTCTTAGCAATCTTTTCCAATACTTTTGGATGTTTAACAACTTTGAAGATAGCCCAGACGAGGACACCAGCAAGAACTGCACATAGAATAGCAACAATAATGATCCAGATAGCAACATCACCAACTGCGGTATTATCGAGAAGTCCACCAATAAGACCATCTTTACCTACTGCTAGCATGAGGCCCATAAAGACTGAAGAAGTCAGGGACATAACAACAAGCAAAGTGTTAATACTTGGACCTGAGGTGTCTTTGAAAGGATCACCAACGGTGTCTCCAGTAATAGCAGCTTTGTGAGTTTCAGTGCCTTTACCACCCAAATTTCCGTCTTCTATCCATTTTTTCGCGTTATCCCATGCTCCACCCGCGTTAGACATCATTATAGCAAACACAAATCCTGATAAAATTGCTCCTGCTAGAAAAGCACCTAGGGCTGCAACACCAAATATGAGACCAACTAGAACCGGTACTGAGAATGATATAATACTGGGTAGAATAAGTTCCACTAAAGCTCCTTTTGTTGCGATAGCAATCGTCTTATTAAAGTCAGCAGGTTCTGTTCCTTTTAAGATTCCAGGATTTTCTTCAAATTGTCTTCTTATTTCTTTAACCATCTTGGCTGCGTTTTTCTGAACAGATAGGATTAACAAAGCTGAGAACAGTGCTGGAATAACTACCCCAATAAATGCACCAATTAGAATTTTTATATCTAGTAGATTCATACCTGCTTCCACTATTCCTGCTTCTTCAGCAAATGAGAATAGTAGTGCTAAAACTGTTAAGTTTGCTGAACCTATTGCAAAACCTTTTGTGATAGCTTTTGCTGTGTTTCCAGCTGCGTCTAGTTTATCAGCTTTTCTTATAACTTCTTCTCCTAGTCCTCCTTGTTCAGCTATTGCTCGTGAATTATCTACTATTGGGCCGAATGCATCATTAGATACGATTGTTCCAACGATTGATAACATACCAACAGCTGCTAAAGCAACACCAAAAACACCATCTAGCATATATGATACTGCCATCGCAACGATTATACCTAGAGCTGGAGGAACAACACTGATCAAACCATATGAGAATCCTGAGAGTATTGTTACTGCATGACCTTCTTCTGCTGCTAGAGCAATATTCTTTGTTGGTTTTTTATCTTCTCTTGTAAAATAATCACTTGTCCATCCAATCACAATTCCACTAGCAAGCCCGATTACTATTGCGAAGTAATCTCTCCATAGTTTACTCGCACCAGCTGGAATTTGAGAAGCAAGTATCCAGATTAATATTGCAACAAAACCAGCTACCATTATAGTTGATAGGTATGTTCCTAAATTTAGAGCCTTTCCAGGATTTTCTCTGCCTAACCATTTAACGAGGAAAATACCAATTAATGACGCAACTAAACCTACAGCTGCGACTAATATGGGTAGAATAACAAAGTAGATTTCATAACCAAGAAGTCCGAAGGTTGTCCCCAGAATCATTGCTGCAACTATTGAAGCTACATAAGAGTCGAGTAGATCACTACCCATACCTGCAATGTCTCCTACGTTATCACCGACATTGTCAGCAATAGTTGCTGGATTTCGAATGTCATCTTCAGGCAGATTGTATTCAGCTTTACCTACTAAATCTGCACCAACATCAGCTGTTTTAGTGAAAATTCCTCCACCACATTTCATGAACAATGCAATAGTACTAGCTCCAAAACTGAAACCTAGAACTATTTTTGTGGCAAATTTAAAACCTACTGCTGGTTCGAATATCCAGTAAATTCCTCCAACGCCTAATAAGGCTACACCTACAACAGCTAAACCCATTACTGAACCTCCAAAGAAAGCTATATCAAAACCTTCCTTGACGCTTTTTGTTACTCCTTGAGCAGCTCTTGTGTTAGTCTTAACTCCTACAATCAAACCTAGCCATCCAGCAAACATTGATGCTGCAGACCCTATCAGATAAGCTAATGCTTGTTCCCAATTTAGATGTCCAACTATTACTGGAACTAAGCCACCGGTCATCTCTGATGGTAGGAATAATAATATTATTATGAACAGAACAACAACAAATGCAGCTAAGACCAAATATTGGACCCAGAGGAAATGTTTAGCTCCTTTTTCAATATAACCGGATATTTCTATCATCTTTTTGTTTCCGCGATCTTTTTTCATTACAATCACTGTAAAGTAAATCGCAGCAACGATAGATAAAACACCAGCTATTATAGCAATTAGTAAAATAAGTGGTACCATTTTTAAATCACTTTTTTTATGTTTAAGTGATTTGCATGTAAACCATTTATATTTAAAACTTACTCCCTTGACCTATTGTTATAAGTCTGAAATAAAAAGGGTATTTCACTTATAAATGCCCGCACTGATTGTTCTTTCCTTTTTGAATTTACCTTGTTTTATATCTCTAGTTAGCAATATATTAGATGATAAACAAAAAGTCAGAATTCACAATTTACTTATTGATTTGATTTACATTAGATTTGTAGAATTTCTTTGCTCTTCTTTGTTTTACCAAGTTTTCTGTCCCTTACATAAAGCGTTAAAGCAGCAAATGTGCCAATTATAGCTAATAGAGATAAGAACCCTATAGACCAAGTATTATCGATGTTTTCTTTTACTAAACCAAATATCCATGGGAAGAAGCCACCCAATATACTAGGAAATGCGAATAATAAACTGATTCCAGTAGATCTTGATCCTTGAGGAACATTTTCAGCAACATATTTTGTCCCTGCTGTTGCTGAAAAATAGAGGAAAGCAATAAAGATAAAGTAAAGCATAATTACTAAGAAACCTGGTAATGATTCTCCTAATATAAAAAGCAACAACAGTATAATTGCAGACCCTCCAAGAGATATTAACATTGTAATACTTGTAGTATATTTGTCACTAACTATTCCTCCAACAATTGCAGTCAAACCTCCTACAATTAATATAACCGTTGTTATCCATCCTGCGTTAATTTCTGAATATGAATACATATCCACAAAAATAATTGATAGCCATTGATTAGTTATTTTAAATATTCCTGTTCTAAATGAAGAATAGAATAAGCAAATAATGATTGAGAAAGTTATGATTAATACAAATTCAGTTCTAAACCAATGTTTTATTCTTCCACTGGTTTTCATTTTGTCCTTTATCTGTTCTTTTTCTTCGATTTCTTCTCTCGTAAATCTGTAGCTTATCAGATAATTCATGCTAAAGAAAATGATGACTGTTAGACCCAAACCAATAATTCCAAAGAGTATGAAAAAGTTCCTCCACCCCATTAATTTATCCATTGAAACCACTAGACCTGGAGTTATTGAAGTACCTATCATACCAATAGCTGCATTCATTGACATTGTAAGCCCCTTTCTAGTTTCATATAGATCAGCTATTGCCGCATATGCTACCGGATGATAGAAAGCTGCGCCAAAACCCACTACGACAGATGAAACAATTAGTAAGGTCATACTTGTTGCATAAGTAGCAGTGAAAAGATGTAAAGACATAAAAAGGATGCCAATAGGGATAAATATTGTCTTGCTTTTAAGCCATTTATCTCCAACAATACCTACAACTATTGAAAAAACAGCAAAAACAAGCATCTGAATTGTGCCTAATAAACCAACTTGCGAATCTGTAAGATTCAAATTTCCAGGTAAACGCATAATTATCATTGAAGCCAGAAAAACATAAGCGTAGAAGTGGTTGAGAAAGTGTCCAAAAATAAGTGCTGTCAAAGCTAATGCTGGTCTTGGACTACTTATTTCTGGCATCTGATTTGTGTTTTAAATGTTATGTTAAAAACTTTATTGTAACGTGATAGTACTCTGCACAACCTAATAATTACCTTTTTAGATTATATTAGCATAGTTATATTGTGAACCATACAAATTATATTTTTAAAATCACGTTAATTGGCGATGGGGCTGTCGGAAAAACTAGTATAAGGAATAGTTTTATGGGGTATGGTTTTCAACAGAGTCACTTAATGACGCTTGGTGCTGACTTCTCGGTTATTGATAAACAAATTCTTCCTAATGAAACATGGAAATTCCAAATATGGGATTTAGGAGGTCAACAGATTTTTCAACAAGTTCGAGCAAGATTCTATAATGGTAGTATGGGTGCTCTTCTTGTTTTTGATATTACTCGAAAAGAAACTTTTTTGAATTGTTCAAAGTGGCTTGACGAACTCTATAGATTTAATGGTAGAGGTGTTGTTCCCGTCATTGTACTAGCCAATAAAGCAGATCTCAGAACTAGAAAAAGCACTCGTATTAAAGATGTTGAAAAATATGTAAATCAGTTAAACAAGAAAACAAGTCAATCTAATGTAAAAAACTATCTTCTAGAAACTAGTGCAAAAACTGGTTTGAATATCGATTTAGCTTTTGAATATTTGGGAAAAGCAATAAGAAAGAGGAATAAATAAATTATGAGTATGAAATGACTTAGAGAAAAATATGTTTTTACATTTGTTTAAAGAGGAGAAAAGAATAGAAAATGGTGTAAAAAAGGATTTTTTGTTGATCATTAGAAAAATTACCACTTGATTAAAAGAATTAATTTTAATGATACTGTAACTCTCTATGAATTATAGACCGATTTCTTTTAGATATATTGGATTTTATCTTTTTATCAATAAGCTTAAATTCCTTATTTGAATAACCTCTACTATGAAATATACCCCAATTTCCATTGATGAGATTAATCATGCTAAAGAAAGAATTTCTGATGATATAATCCGTACTCCACTAGTTCGTTTTAATATTGATGATGAAACTACCGAAATATATCTCAAACTTGAAAATTTACAGCCTACTAGAGCTTTTAAAATTAGAGCAGCAAGTAATGCAGTTAGAAAATATAACAAAACACAGTTAGACAAAGGAATATGGACAATTAGTTCTGGAAATTGGGCTCAAGCTCTTGCATGGATGGCGGGAAAAATAGGAACGAAATGTACTATAATTGTTCCTGAAGATATACCTGCGAAAAAAGAAGAAGCAATAAAACAACTAAGAGGAGAAATTATCAAAGTACCTTTAGAAATAGGTCTACCAATTCTAGCAACTAGAGAATTTGAAGGAATGGATGGAGTTTTTATTCATCCATTTAGTGATTTAGATGTTATGGCTGGTAATGCAACAATTGCATTAGAAATACTTGATGATCTTCCAGATTTTGATACTCTGCTAATCCCATGGGGTGGTGGTGGTTTAGCTTGTGGTATAGCTTCTGCTATTCGAGCTTTAAGACCAGATGTTAAAATATATGCTACAGAAATTGAAACATGCACTCCGTTAGCTACTGCTTTTCAACAAAAAGGGGTACCTGATAATATACCTTACAGCCAAAGTTTTGTTGATGCTATCGGTTATCCTTTTTTACTTACAGAAATGTATGAAATGGCTGAAGAGTTACTCGATGGTTCTATTGTTGTTGGATTAGAAGAGACAGCTGATGCAATACGGTTACTCTCACAAAGAAACTGTGTTGTTGTAGAAGGGGGAGGAGCATTACCTGTGGCTGCAGCCCTTTCAGGAAAAGCTGGAAAAGGAAAAATAGTCTGTATTATATCAGGAGGATATATTGACTCAGGGAAATTAATAAAAATATTAAAAAATGAGAAACTCTGAACATCCATACAAATATTTCCTTAGAGAACTAATTCTTATTAATTCAGTTAATTAGGGGTATATCATTTTTCAAATTGTTCAAAGTGGCTTGATGAACTCTATAGATCTAACGGGAGAGGTGTTGTTCCAGTCGTTGTATTAGCCAATAAAGCAGATCTCAGAACTAGAAAAAGCACTCGCATGAAAGATGTAATAGATAAACTATGAGTTGAGATAACTTATAGAAAAGTTTTTTGTTACATTTGTTTAATTAATTCTTCGGCTATTATATCACAACTTAGCGAAGCTGATATCGATGTTAGAAACACCTTGTTAAGCTCGTTTATTGTATAGTCAAGAAGCTCATTTGCTTTATAACAATCACTTAAAGGTAATGGTATAATTATGCTTTCTAACATATTTGTTAGTGTGGTTCTTTCATCTGTCTCTGCTTTTGTTGTTAATACTATTGCTTTATTTAAAAGTGAAATATATAGAACTTTGTATTCACCATAAATCATTTCCTCAATTAAGGTTACAGGAAATTTTTTTGATTGAACCCATTTCTTTTTGTATTTCTCAATTATCTCACTAATTTGATTTCTTTTGTCAGAATTATCATGATAATGGGCATAAAAGTCTTCTCCTTCAATAAACATATCGAAAGAGACAATCTCAGAGAATAATTGTTTCGTCTCCACAAATTGCTTTAAGATTAACCAATTCATTGCATCATCTATATATGCACCTGTTTTTACAGAGACAAAGAAGAAACGAAAAGAATGGGAAGAATCTGAAGAGCCAAGTTCATTTAGACGGAAACTGGAAACAACTTTTTCCATTATTGATTCTCTATCTTGCACCAAATCCCGCTTATTTGCAAAGAAAGCAAAATTAGCTCCTTTTGGCAACCACTCATTTACTTTCCACAACCATTCTTTTGCTATTGACAATCTTTCTTTATCAGTTCTATCAAAGATAAAAATACAACCATGGCATGAAGTAACAAAATTTTCCCAAAAAGCGTTCCTGAATGCAATTTGACCACCTAAATCAACTATGTCAAAACGATTACCGTCTTTCCGAATTATGTCAACTTGAAATCCGATTGTTGGGGAAAATATGTCTTTAAATTCACCTGTTTTCAGTCTATGAATTAGAGTAGTTTTTCCAGCATTCCCTAAACCTGCTATTGCAATCACTGGATGGATTTTTCTTTTAGTAACCATCTTTATCTCCTAAATGTAAAGAGTATATTTGTATTTAAATAGATTTGTAGAGTCCTAAAAGAAAAGTGTGTCAATATTATAAATATTGGTACTATTGTTAGACTAATTACCAAGTAATATTTCATGAAAAAAAGAAAAGTTCCGGATTTGATATTCTAAAGCAGGGAACGAAGGATTTTCAAAAAGAGAACTTTTATAATCAGTTGATACTAGAAAACACTTTTTATACTTTAATAATAATATTGTAACCAAAAACTACTTCTGTTAAGATGAAGAAATTAATATAGGTTAACCAGAATCAAAATACTAGTGGTTTTAAGATGAAGAGAATAACAATAGCAGTAACTGGTCTTCCTAATGCTGGAAAAACAAGTTTCACGCAGAGACTCTTAACTGGTTCATATATTTCATCCCTACCTACTCTA
>JABUBN010000551.1_pt1 | contig 11042 bp, 9 predicted proteins | sample 7240341 | NCBI WGS metagenome assembly JABUBN01 (sample SAMN07256345, study PRJNA390944) | subsurface metagenome | isolation source: Methane hydrate marine sediment | place: Pacific Ocean: Eastern North Pacific, ODP site | reverse complement strand
AAAATGTTGGCGGAAAGAAAATAAAAAAGGAGAAAAGAATGTGATCTTAAAAACAATAAAAATTAATAAATTACCCCTTGACTATATTAAACCAGGTTTGACCCCAATTCCCGTCCTTAAAAATTAAAAAAAACACTCCCCTTATGCTTCGATAATATCTTTTACCTTATCAACAACAATTTCTCTGTAGCGCTATAATCCCCTGCATGCAATTTTAAGAAATAGACGCCGCTGGGGAGTTTGTTGCCTGAATTATCTTGGCCGTGCCAGGTTACACAGTTACACGGTTGATCAGTCGGACAGAATTCTTTTACTAATTTTCCAGCAGTATCATAGATTGTCAAATTAATGCTTTCATTATCTGCTAACTGCCATTTTATATCTACTGTTTCTCTGAATGGATTTTGATAGACCTGTAGCATTTGGGTATTGGATTTTGGATTTGAAGTTTCGTATTCTTCTATTCCTGGGCCTGATGGCGGATATTTTATCGTGAGATAATCAGGGTTGCCATCCACACTTTCACTACAACCAGTGACATAGATATAGTTATGCTGATCCACACATACAGCAGTTGCCCAGTCATCGCCCTGGACCACGCCAGCCGAGTACCGAGCAATCCACTCCTCAGTGCCGTTTGGTGAATATTTTATTGTAACATACTCGGCAGTTGTGTCAGGCGCATAATCAAGACCAGTCACATAGATCTTATTTTGATGGTCAACGACAACAGCATTAGCCCGGGCTGAAAGATTTACTGGCCCAATATACGTCTTCACCCACTCTTGTGTGCCATTTGATGTATACTTTACCGTAGCAAACTGATAACGAAATAAAGGATCAATACCAGATTTACCAGTGACATATATATTCCCTAAATTATCAAGGGCAATTCCTGCTGGTTCATCGCTGTAATTTGCCATCCCATGGTATCTTGCTACCCATTGCTGAATACCACCCGCATTATATTTGATCGTGGCATAATCCCAAGAAGTAGCACTGCTTACACTGCGGCCAGCGACATAAACATTGCCTGCATCATCAACGGTAATTGCATTTCCTTCGTCTGACCAATTGTCTTCATAAGAATATCTTTGCACCCATTGCTGGACACCTGAGGAATTGTATTTTATTGTCACACAATCATAATAAGTAGTTAGGTCATAACTTTCACCGGTAACATAGACATTACCGCTATTATCAACGGCCAATGCGTAGGCAATGTCCCAGCCATTACCAGTAGGATTATTGTATCGGGCGGTCCATTGCTCTACACCATCCGAGTTATACTTTACGGTGAGGAAGTCGAAATTAGTATCCGTTCCCTTGCTCTTACCTGTGACATAGACATTACCATCGTCATCCAGGGCAATTGCGTAAGCTTGATCACATTTATCTACCGGTCCATTATATGTCCTCATCCAGAGGGTATCTCCGGTCTCTTTATTATACTTTATTGTACAGTAATCGCAAGAATCAGCAAGAATGTAATAACTTATATACCCGGTCACATAAACTCCATTTGCATCAACTGCGATTGCCCTTGCCTCATCTGGCCAGTTTTGGGTAGGTGAACCATTATACCGAGAAACCCATTGCTCTATACCCAAAGAATCGTATTTAACCGTAGTGAAGTCATTGATATACCCTGCCCCAGGCCCCTGGCTCGCGCCGGTCACATAGACATTCTTTATATTATCGACCGCAATTGCATTTGCGTAATCTTCGCCATAGGGACCCTGGTAGCGGACAATCCACTCCTGTCCATAGCAGACAGTTATAATTATTAAAAACAATTGGCTGATTAATATTTTTTTAAGCACTTAGCCTCCTCGAATATCTCGTTTTTTTATTCATAAACTTTTGCGGGCATAAAGCCCGACACTACATTCACCTTCTTCACCCTCTATTCAACTATTAATATCTTTTCTGCTGCCTGGAGGTCTCCTGCTTTGAATCGCACAAAGTAAATACCGGCTGGCAATTTGTGCCCATAATCGTCAGTGCCGTCCCAGGAAACGACTGATACATGATTCAGGATACAAGATGCAAGATTATTGCTTAAATCCCGAATCAATCTGCCAGCCGCATCATAAATATGCAAACTGATATCGTGCATCGAGTATCGAGCATCGCGCATCGAATATCGAATACTTATTTTTCCAAAGAATGGATTTGGATAGACCTCCACACTAATGCCTGTTGCCCAGTGCCTGATGACTGCTTTCTCCTCTATACCCACATTGCCATCCGCAGTTATCCTCTGTGCATAGATGTCGCCGTTATTGGCAGGATTCCTCAAATCCTGCCATGTTATAATGGCACCACCTGAGCCATCGGTCACAATTTGTGGGTAAATTCCAAAGATACCAGCACCCGTTGTGTCGCAAATGAGGACACCATTTGAGGTCCAGCCGGCGTGAATGCTTCCATTACTATCTACTCTCTGTACATAGATGTCACGCCTGCCATCCCTTTCATCATCCCAGGTTATGATAGCGCCACCAGAACCATCAGCGATAATTTTGTGATTAGTCTGATTACCTGTTGCATTACAGATACAGATACCATTTGCTCCCCACTGAGATATTCCTGATGAGTTCACTCTCTGTGCATAAATGTCCGGATTACTACCACTCCTGTAATCCTGCCATACTATAATAGCACCACCTGAACCATCGGCAACAATCTCAGGATATACACTTATTTCATTACAGATACAGACACCATTCGGATCCCACTCAAGTGTTCCTGATGAGTTCACCCGCTGTGCATAGACCTTATACAAACTGCCATTACCGTTTACATCGTCATCCCATACTATGATAGCACCACCCGAACCATCGGATGCAATCTTAGACTTCTGCTGATCATTTACCGCATCACAGACGCAGAGGTCGCTTAAGCCCCACTGACGATTTCCTGATGAGTCTATCTTCTGTGCATAGATATCGAAGTCACCACCGGTTCTTTCATCCCACCATACTATAATAGCACCTCCTGAACCATCAGTCACAGCGACTGGATTCTTCGCATGCTCTGATGCATCAGAAACCACTTTGCCACTTGAGCCCCATAGAAGCGTTCCTGATGAGTTCACCTTCTGTGCATAGATTATGCCTGGCATACCAGCACCCTCGGTATCCTTCCATATTATGATAGCTCCACCTGAGCCATCAGCAACAGTCTCATAATGCCACAAAGAGTGTGGTCCATCATCTACACATATCAAAACACCATCCAAAGGTGACCACTGGCGTTCTCCTAATGAATTCACTCTTTGTGCATAGATATTCCAGTCAGCATTGTCATTTCTCCATGTTATGATAGCGCCATCTGAGCCATCAGGTACTATTTTGCAAGATTTCTGTGTCCCTACTGCATCACAGATTACAACACCATTTACAGGTGTCCACTGGCGAGCCCCTGATGAATCTATCTTCTGTGCATAGATGTCATAGCTACCACCTCTATGATCAACCCATGTTATAATGGCACCATACAAATCATCTGATGCAATTCTTGGATTACTTTGTGAATCTGAATCATCGCATATTACAACGCCGTTTTCTTGCCATGCAAGACTTACAACTGGACTCATAATTACGAGCCCCATCAAAACTGCTACCATGCGCTTCATATATACCTCCTCTTTTTTTTATAAAATTTACGATATTTGTCGTATCAAGACACATTCTCCTACTACGATCCAAAAATTTTTTAGGATGGTAACATTTTTTGCTTCCTTCATTATTTTGTCACAACTAACTTTGTAATTGTTCTATTGTTATCGTGTTGAACAAAATAGATACCAGAACTTATTCCTTGTAATAATACTTTAGCTTCTGGTTTAGTCATTTCAATTAATTTTACTAAAGTTCCCGAAGCATCAAAGATTCGAACTGTTGAACGGTTCGCATTATGCGGTAAGCGGACAGTAAAATGCGTCCTTGCTGGATTCGGATAGATTTCAAATGTGCTGCGTGCAGCATCAAGCATCGTGCATTCTTCTATCCATGGCATCACATCCCGAATTACTGAGACGCTGTTACCATAATAATTCGCAACATAGACTCGGTTATATTGCGGGTTATAAGTAAAGGCTTTAGGACCGTTGTCAACTTCAATTGTAGTAATTACACTATCAGTTGCACCATCAATCACTGTAATTGTGCTGTCAGAAGAACTAGGATAAAGTCCAGGATTAGCACAATAGATTTTATTATTGATTGGATTATAAACTAAGGCATAAGGCTCATCTCCTACTGGAATTGTTGTGATGACACTATTGGTTGCACCATCAATTACTGAAACAGTGTCTCTCCAACTATTAGCACAATAAATTTTGTTATCGGCTGGATTATAAGCTAAGGCTAAAGGCCAACTTCCTACTGGAATTGTTGTAATAACACTATTAGTTGCGCCATCAATCACGGTAACATTGTCACTACCACCATTAGCACAATACACTTTGTTATCAGTCGGATTATAAACAAAGGCATTAGGGTAACTTCCCGCAGGAATTGTTGCAATGATATCATTCGTTGCACCATCAATTATTGAAACACTGTAGTTAAGATAATTGGCACTGTATACTTTATTATTGGTTGGATTATAACCTAAAGCAATAGGATTAGTTCCTACTGGAATTGTAGTGATGACACTGTTAGTCGTACCATTAATCACAGTAACGCTGTTGCTATTATAATTTGCACAATATACTTTGTTATTGGTTATATTATAAACAAAGGCACAAGGAAAAGTTCCTGCTGGAATTGTTGTGATAATACTATCAGTTGCACCATCAATCACAGTAACATTGCTGTTATAATAATTAGCACTGTATACTTTATTATTGGTTGGATTATAAATTAAGGTACGAGGAGTACCTCCTATTGGAATTGTTGTGAGTATATTATTGGTTGCACCATCAATTACTGAAACACTGTAACTACCCCAGTTAGCACAATATATCTTGTTATTGATCATATTATAAACTAAGGCATAAGGATTACTTCCTACTGGAATTGTCGTCTCGAGCCATTGACCATATGATATAGTAGCGAGTAGTGTGAAGATAGTCGTTAGGGATAAAAATGACAATTTAAACTTTTTCATAATTCCTCCAATCCGAAATGTTTCCTTTCCATACTAAGACAATATTGATACCAAATTAGTTTCATTCAATCCTACCTCTTTATGGCGACCCAGATTTTCTACATTACCTTTATTTATTTCGTCCTTTAACCAGGTTCCTGAAAAGCATGCTAAAATTTCTTCACCCCCTCTCAGCTTTCAGGAACAGCCGCCGATCCATCTTAAGAACAGACTATGTTCCTCAAGAGACTTACATCTCTTAAGGATTTCTATACCTTTTCTCTTAATTATTATAATGGACATACCTACATTGTCAAGTGTACTTTTTTAATTTTACAGAGCAACTTTCAAAAAATTAGTTTAATAGACACTTAGTTTATGTGATAATTTTTTATTACTTCAACCGAAACCGTCCAACTCACCAGTATGATAGGTCCGCCCGGGACCGGTAAAACAATGCTGGCAAGGCGCTTGGTAACTATCCTGCCCGGGATGACTCTGGAAGAGGCATTGGAGACGACCAAAATTCATTCAGTGGCTGGAATTCTATCTCCTGGTGATTCCGTGCTTAGCACAAGACCATTTCGCTCACCGCACCATACAATCTCAGATGCAGGTATTATTGGTGGCGGGCATGTTCCTAAACCAGGGGAGGTATCTCTGGCGCACAATGGTGTTTTGTTTTTGGATGAGTTGCCTGAATTTCATAGGAATGTCTTTTCTCGGAATGAGGGTCAGGTCTGGAGGGCGTGTTGCCCAAATCCCTTTTTGTCATTGCGAACCCCGACCATTAAGAATTGTAATGGTCGGGGTGTGGCAATCTCATTATATTTCATGGAATCTCACTCCTTCCGCCATACAAAAAGGCGGACAGGCGTAATGACATTTTAGAATTCCACATGCCTGAATTCGATTTGGGCAACACGCCCTGGATATTGGACATTAAAAATAGACCAACATCACGAAAGATCGTTGGAGTACATTGTTTTTGTTGATTTTCTTCGTTTTATCATTATTATATTAGTATGAATATCTGTGTTGTTGGTGCTGGTATGCAGGGCAGGGTTGTTGCCATGGATTTAATTAATGCCGGGCACCGAGTAACTGTCCTGGATAATAATATTGATAACCTGAAACAGGTTAAAAAGATTTCAAATATCAGGATACGCAAATTTAACGTTAAAGCAACAGTTAAATTTATTAGATTAATAAAGGGGTTTGATATTATTGTGGGAGCGTTACCCGCGGCACTCGGTTTTTACACAATGGAATGTGCACTTGAGGCAGGTGTTGACCTGGTAGATATATCATATGCGCCAGAAGACCCGTTTTTATTACATAAGAGGGCAAATAAGAAGAGAATAAGGATTGTACCTGATGCTGGTTTTGCACCGGGCTTGAGCAATATCTTTATTGGCGAAGCGTATCAAGAATTAGGAGGCATTAATAATTTAAGGATTCTGGTCGGCGGAATACCCCAAAACCCGCAGCCTCCTTTTAATTATCGCATTACCTGGTCCCCAGCAGACTTAATCGAAGAGTATACAAGACCGACAAGAATAATAAAAAACTACAAAATTATCTCAGCTGAAACATTGGGTGGTATTGAGGGATTCAAGGTTCCTAAAATAGGTAGGCTTGAATGTTTTTATACTGATGGTTTACGTACTCTATTAAAGACAATGAAGAATGTTCGAAATATGGAAGAAAAAACAATTCGTTATCCTGGACATGCCAAGCTATTCAAGACTATTTTTGAATGTGGTTTTTTATCAAACCAACCTGTTCATTACGGCACGAGCTCGATTAAAGCCAGAGATTTTAACATAGAGTTTTTAAGACGCATCTTAAGTAGCGGTGATGAAAAGGACCTTTCCATTTTGATGATCCAAATCAAAAAAGGAAATAGCATGAGAAAATATACGTGCATCGACTATTACGATGAAAAAAACAGGATTACCTCAATGGCACGAATGACTGCATACACCGGTTCAATAATAACCCAATGCATCAAGCATTATCCGAATTTTGGTATTATTCCTCCTGAATATTTGGGTATGGAAAAAAATCTTTGCCGATTCATTAAAACAGAGATAAAAAAAAGAAACATAATCGTAAGAAGTAAACAGGTAAAAACAACTGGTTAGAAGATGAATAAAAAATCCGGCATAGCAGTTGAATGGTATTCAGGAGGAGAATTGTACACGCATCCTAAGAGAATTAAGGTCAATGGAATATGGGAGGATGTTTTTCAATACGAAAGGATTGTGCGTGAAGACGCCGCCACAAAAAAACGAGAGATTATTTTCCGGTGTCATATTGGCGATAATCGTTTTGTTGAGGTGGTTGTTGAGTAAACCACGCATGATGCTTGTTATCCAACGAAGCAAATATTGACACAGTTGTAATAGTAATTATAATAGTAAATGGGAAACAAAAGAATGAATTTTATGAAATACTTTTTGAAAAGTTTTATTATAATGCTGCTTATAGTGTCATTTGCTGTTGCAAATCCATGTTCCAAGAAGAATAATGACAATAGCAGAATGACTACGATAATTATTGATAATCAGCCGACTCCATATCGTCCATCACTGCGCCAGGGAGGTGTGTTATTTGTCGAAGACCCGGGTCACCCTTTATTTGGTCCTATAACAAAACCCGATTCGTTATGGGAAAGTGTTCTTATTGAGATATATGGGGACACTAACAATTATGGATGGTATGGACCTATTCTCACATTTGATGAAGACGGTCCGGATCTCGATACCATGCTACCATATAAATTGGTTATCTGGAATACTTATGATTACTGGTGGGATACTGTTCCTGCGCTGACGATAAATGATCAGAATAATATTGGTGCATATCTGGAAAGCGGTGGTAAGGTGTGGTTAATTGGACAGGACCTGTTAGACAGTGAGGTTCCAATGAGTTGGATGTCTAACTATTTCCATCTTGATAGCGCAGACCAAGATTATGACTCCCTGGCAGATTCAATACATGTTCAGGGACTTGCAGAAATTGACAGTATTAGTTTTACAACTATTTACGATTATCAATACAATCATTTTTGGTCAGATGAATTAATACCTGATGCACAGGCACATGGTGTACTTGAGGATACTGATTCAAATAAAGTAATTGGTATTCTATATCCAGGAACATATTGGGTGAGCGCTTTCTGGACAGTTGATGGTAGACCCGATATTACACACTGGAATAACTGGATAGATATGGTTTATGGTATGCTCGGAGCATTCGGGTATCCTGGTATTGCAGAAAGTTCTTCTCAATTACCAGCAAGGAAGTTACAACTCCATATTACTCCTGATCCATTTGTCAGATCAACAATTATTAAGTATACTATCCCCGTTGACGGGAATGTTAATTTGCAGGTCTTTGATAAAATCGGTCAACACATAATTACTCTGAATGATGATTACAAACATATGGGTTCATATACAAATATCTGGGATGGTAAAGATGCCAAGGCTGTGAATGTTCCTAATGGCATTTATTTTGTCAGATTAACCTGTGGTAAATTTAGTGCCACGGCAAAGCTTGTCGTGGTCAGGTAATTAATGTTATTAATCTTAAAGCGGGATCAATGTGTTCCCGCTTTTTTATTGTATAATCAATATAGTTGAACCAGATATCTTTGAATTTTTTATATTAAGCAAAGCATTCTGTGCTTCTTCCAGTTTATATTCATTAATCTGAGTTTTGATTTTAAACTTTGCAGCGATGTTTAAGAACGAACTGACATTTTGCCTTGTAGTATGGGCAATGGATGTAAGACATTTTTCCGGATAAATTAGAGAATAATCAAAACCTGGCAGAGGCGTGGTATAAATTCCAGCAGAAACGATTCTACCTCCTTTATCCAGTTTTTTCAAGGATTGGACTAATAATTCTCCACTCGGAGCAAAGACAATGCCAGCATCGAGCAAAACTCCCATGTCATCGCCAATCTGTCCGACCCATTTTGCACCAAGTTTTCTGGCTAAATCCAATTCCTTCTGGGTTCTCGACACAACGTAAACTTCCAGACCAAGATGCACTGCTACCTGTATTATAATATGGGCAGAAGAGCCAAATCCAAATAAACCCAATCTTCCTTCATCCTTTAAATCCGTAGCCTGAAATGCCTGATAGCCAATAACCCCGGCACATAAGAGTGGCGCTACCTCCGTGTCTGAATAATTTTCCGGTAATTGATAGGCAAAATCCTGGGATATTACTGTATACTGAGCAAAACCACCATTTGCATCATAACCCGTAAACATCGCATTATCACACAAATTTTCCTTACCTGATTTACAATATTTACACTTGCCACAGGTTTTGTATAACCATGGCACACCAACCCTGTCGCCGATTTTCCATTTGCTCACACGCTTTCCCAATTTATCTACCCTGCCGACAATCTGATGACCGATGATCACCGGCATTTTATGCGCCGGCAATTCACCTTCTACAATATGAAGGTCAGTCCTACAGACACCACATACATTAATTTTTATTCGCATTTCGTCATCTTTGGGCTCAGGGATCGGCACATCCTTCAGTCTCAAAGGATTTTCTTCTAAATACTGTTGTTTTTCTAACACTATCGCCTTCATAGGAAATTATATAAAATTATAGCCTCAAGTCAACCTATACAAAACTGGTTATATGGTTAGGGTTTGGAAACGGGAATTTTTTGCGAAACCAAATGTTTTGAAATTAAGAATTTGGTATTTGGGTTTTATTTGTCATTTGTTTCTTGTTACTTGGTTCTTGTTTCCTGTAACTTGCTTTCTGGCTCTTGGAATTTGTTTCTTGGTTCTTGCTTATATGATTAGGGTTTGGAAGCGGGAATGTCGGCTCTTCGTTGTAAGTTTTACGGCATTGCGGCGCGTATTGTCTTACGGCATAGTTATACGGCAAAAAAACGACCAACAAATAACGTTTAACCATACTGGCGGCGATGCCATATAACGATTATCGATTTATTTTATCCTTGACTTTTAAATTTTTCCATATATTATTTATAATGCTTCTTTATATCATAATTTCTATGTCGTTTGGTATTGAAGGGGGATATAATATCCCTGCGGTCGGTTTCAATAATTTAAAATCCGGCACTGCTTTGACAATGTTCGTTAACCGCAATTTCAAGGTTACTGATATAACATTTTCAATTGGAACTACATATTATTCAGGAGATAATGCCGGTTATTCTTTTAACTCTTACGGGTTACGATGTGGTTTCAATAAAAACAATTGGAGGTTTTCTCCAGTCGTGGAATTTGGTACTGACTATGTAAGCCGTAAAATTAACAATGTTAAGGAAATCGGGTACACATTCAATTATACTATTGGTCTTTTGATAAATTTTCACAGTGAAAATCTGCGCATATATCCTAAATTCTATTATGAAGGTATTACCGATTTTAAAACACAGGCTGGGTTTATTGGCGTAAAGTTGGGGCTTGGCTATGAGATTTAAAAGCGCAAGTGTATTATGGGTTGTCACCTTTTTATTACTGCTTTCCTGCGAGAATTATATAATCGAAAGAGCTGCAAGTGATTATTTTCCTCTTGCAGACGGCAATTGGTGGCGGTATGCCAGTAATGACGACACGTTAATAGTTGAGGTTGAACCGCGTGACACTCTTCTGCATGTACAATGTTTTCCAGTAATTTTTGGTGGTAGCGCAAAATATTTAGCAAAAAATGCCGAATCCATTGCTGAATACATTGAAATACTTTACAATTTTTCTGGTGACGACTACATAATCCTTAAGGATTTTATTATGAGGATTGAAATACCTTTGGTAGCAGGTAATACCTGGGAGGATTCATTAATTGATTCGCTGAATGTCTTTGGAGCATGGATAAAGGCACAGTATTATATTCGTGGCAGGGTTACTGTGATTGATGGCGCAACTAATAGTGTT
>JABUBN010000550.1_pt1 | contig 11047 bp, 8 predicted proteins | sample 7240341 | NCBI WGS metagenome assembly JABUBN01 (sample SAMN07256345, study PRJNA390944) | subsurface metagenome | isolation source: Methane hydrate marine sediment | place: Pacific Ocean: Eastern North Pacific, ODP site | reverse complement strand
TGTTGATAAGCTTGATCTTGTGCTTGAGTTTGATAAATCCTTTGGGAAAAACCATGCATGGATTTTTGGAGATTTTCAATACCCATTTTAATTCGACTTACATCCTCAGATTTTACATCTTCTTCCAATGATGTTATTGCTGCTTCAATTTCGTTCTTTTCATTTTCTTGGATCTTGTCTTTATTATCTTCCATTAATTTTCTTGTCTGATAAATCATGGAATCAGCTGTGTTTTTTGCTTCGACTAGTTCCTTTACTTTCTTATCTTCTTCTTCAAATTGTGAAGCAGTTCTTATTTTTTCTTCAATCTCTTCGGGAGTTAAACCTTGAGCGCCAGTTACTGTTATTCCTGTTTCTTTTCCTGTACCAAGATCTTTGGCGTTGACATGAACAATTCCATCGGCGTCAATGGAAAACTTAACTTCTATTTGTGGTATACCCCTTCGAGCAGGAGGAATGCCTGTCAAATGAAACATGCCTAATGGAATATTATCTTTTGCCATTGCTCGTTCTCCTTGGAGAACATTTATAGTAACTGCTGGTTGATTGTCTGCTGCTGTACTAAAAACTTGACTTTTCTCTGTTGGGATTGTGGAATTTCTCTCTATTAATTTTGTAAAAACTGCACCAAGGGTCTCAACTCCTAATGAAAGTGGAGTAACATCCAATAAGAGAAGGTCTTCTACATCGCCAGCAATAATACCAGCTTGTATTGAAGCACCTATTGCGACACATTCCATAGGATCAACTGAATGTTCTGGTTCTTTTCTAAAAAACTTCTTAAATCTTTCCTGAACAGAAGGCATTCGAGTAGGTCCCCCTACCAGAATAACCTTATCTACATCATTTACCGATATTTTTGCATCAGAAACAGCTCTTCGCATTATTGGATCCAGTCTTCGGAGTGTAGGTTCAATCAAAGATTCTAATTTTGCTCTTGTAAGTTCCATGGTTAAATGCACTGGGTTGCCTTCTTTTTGTGCCAAATAAGGTAAATTTATAGTAGTCGATAAAGTTGTGGATAATTCAATTTTTGCCTTTTCACCAGCATCCTTAATTCTTATCCATGCTTTACTGTCACCCTTTAAATCGATACCCTCTTTCGTTTTAAATTCTTCAGTCACCCAATCGATAATAGCATTGTCCATATCAGTGCCGCCTAGTTGTGTATCCCCGGCGGTTGACATTACCTCCACAACTCCAGAACCATATTCCATGATTGTTATATCGAACGTGCCGCCCCCGAGGTCCAGAACGCAAATTTTAATGAGTTTATCCTTGGTATCTTTATCTAGTCCATAAGCCAAGCAAGCCGCTGTAGGTTCGTTAATCATTCTAACAACTTCTAGTCCGGCGATCTCACCCGCATTTTTAGTAGCAGTTCGTTGTGCATCATTAAAATAAGCAGGAACGGTGATGACTGCTTTCTTAACTTCTTTTCCTAAATAAGCTGATGCATCAGTCTTTATTTTTTTAAGAATCATAGCGCTTATTTCTTCTGGTGAGAATTCTTGAGTTTTATCCCCTACCTTTAATTTCGCTTTGTAGCTAGTGCCCATCTTGCGTTTAATTGCCGTAATGGTACCATCAGGATTAGATACCGCTTGTCGTCTTGCTGGTTCTCCAACAATTTTGCGACCACTTTCATCAAAAGCCACATAGGAAGGAAATGCTTTACCACCTAAAGTTCGTCCTTCGGCTGCGGGGATTATTTCAGGTTGACCTGTACCGCCTAAAACTGCACAAGCGCTATTCGATGTTCCTAAGTCTATACCTATTATCCGTTCACGTCTTGTAGTCTTTTTAGGTTCTTCTTTTTCTTCTTCACTCATACTTCAAACATCTCTTATTCTTAGAATCATGAATATTACTAAATTTCAAAGGTTTTCGAATATTTAATAATTTAATGTTTATAAATTTGTAAATCTACTATTGCTAATTAAATATTAATTAAAATAGAGTTAAAAATTTTATTTATAAAGATCTCAATATCACAAAAAATAAAAAATAAAATCAATTTTTAATCATATATTCATATTTCATTATTAAAGGATTTGAATATGACCGAAGAAAGCAACAATGATACAAAGGAAACATCATCAGAAGAAATGAAAAGTATCTCTGAAAAAGAAGATATAGAAGATGAATCTGATTCAAAAAGTGTTATAAATGAAGAAGTCAAACTACTTGAAGAAAAGGAACATTTTGAATTAGAATATTTTTCCAAAGAAGAAACTCTTGAAAAAGTTAAAAATTTAGAGAAGGAACTTACAGAAATTAAAGACAAATCCCAAAAATTACAGAAAGAAAACGAGGACTCTAAAAATAAATTCATGCATTTACAAGCTGAATTTGAAAATGCTCAGAAGCGCTGGAATAATTCTCGACAAGATTTAAGAACTCAATATACTGCTTCTGTCTTGAAGAGTTTCTTGCCTTTATATGACTCGTTTAAGAAAGCTATTAATAGTGCGAATGAAACTGAAAAAAATATCCTTAATGGTTTTTATAGTCAATTTATGAATGTTTTCAAATCATATGGGGCTGAACCAATTGAGGTTAAAATTAATGATGCTTTCGATTATAGTCTACATGAAGCGTTAACTTCAGTCGAAAAAGAAGATATACCAGAGAATAACATTGTCGAAATCATTCAAGATGGTTTTAAGTATGGTAAGGAAGTTATACGTTATACTAAAGTAGTAGTCTCCCGAAAACCTAAACCTCCTGAACCAGAACCCAAGGAAGAAGTAGTTGAAGAAGTAGAAGCTGAAGGATCTGATTTAGAAGAAACTGAGGTTAAAGAAGAACCTCATGAAAAAAAAGTTAAAGAAAAGAAATCAAAGAAGCATAAAAAAGATAAGGAAAACGAAAAATCGGCTTAAGCCATAATTATCTTTATTAATTTGACTTCTTTTAAATTGAACCTAAAAGATTATTAATTTAGATATTCTATCATACATAGATCTCAATTTAATAATAAATTGGAGAAATTTATACTAAAAAATTAAAAGATTTTACTAACTATAGGTGAAAAATAATAGGATTAAGATTGGCTTCAGGAATGGCTATAACTGCCTTATTTGCACTTCTTTACGCAGTTGTGTTTGTAATTGGTGTTTGGTTCTTACCCTCTAACTTATTCGGCTTAATGTTCATGGTTGTGTTCACATTGCTTATAATCTTGGTTCAATATGGAATATCGCCTTATATAATTCAGTGGATTTATAAAATCGATTGGATTCCTTATGAAGAATTTGCTGCGCGCTTTCCTCATATGGCAGATTCTCTCAATAAAGTAGTAGCATATAACGGTATAAAGATGCCCCGGCTTGGTATTGTTCATGATCTAAATCCAAATGCTTTTACTTTTGGTCACACTAAAAACAACGCTAGAGTTGTAATTACGGACGGGATATTGGAATATCTGAATAAAAAAGAGCAGAATGCGGTTTTTTCACATGAATTAGGTCATGTAGTGCATTCGGATTTCATAATTATGACGATTGTCTTTGCGATACCATTAGTATTGTTAACAATTGCGAGGTGGGCTTGGTATACAAGTATGTTTTCAGGAAGAAGACGTTCAAGTGATGACAAAGGTAACATTCTATATCTTTTATTAATTGCAGTCGCAGTGTTATCTTACATTAGCTACTATTTAGGATATTTAATATCACTAATGGTAAGTAGGGTTCGTGAGTATTACGCTGACCAACATGCAGCAGAAGTGTTGGAAGACCCGAATGCTTTATCAACAGGTCTAGTTAAGATTGCTTACGGATTATTAGTCGACAGAGATATTAACATAAATGTTAAAGAAAGAAATAGATCAACAGTTCGAGCCCTTAGGGGATTAGGAATTTTTGATCCAAACACAGCAAAAGGTTTAGGTATTATAAGTGTAACTACTAAAGGAGTTCTATCTATGGATGCTATTCAAGCAGCTGCAGCATGGGATTTATATAACCCTTGGGCTAAATATTTTCAAGCTCTCTCTACACACCCATTACCTGCAAGAAGAATTCAGCGCTTGAACGAGCAGTGCGAATTTTACGGTAAAAAACCTGAAATTGATTTTTCTCACTCAAAAGAAATTGCAGAGCAACAAGCAGGAAAAACATTGTGGGATGAATTCCTCTGGGATATATTTATAAAGGCACTTCCTACTCTTATCTTTGTTGCGCTACTTGGAGTAACAATTGCATGGCTCTTTAGCCTCGCTGAAATTATTACAATACCATTTTTAGATGCGAAAATTATTTTGTTAATGTGGGCTATAGGATTCTATTTAATTGGCTTTGGTTCGATAATAAAAATAAAGTATATGTATAAGAGTGGTTTTGAAGAGAAAAAAGTAGTTGACCTCGTAACTAATGTAAAAGCAAGTCCAATGAGATCAGTACCTGCAATCGTGGAGGGAAAAATTGTTGGAAGAGGAGTTCCAGGGTATTACTTCAGCGAAGATATGTATTTCCAAGACGATACAGGATTGATGTATGTTGATTATCGATTTGGTATTGGTATTGTAGATTTGATATTCTCTCTTAGAACTGTTAGAAAAATTGTAGGACAACGAGTCAGAATTAAAGGATGGTATAGAAGAGGACCATCACCATATATTCAGGTAGATACTATTGAAACTGAACAAGGACGTCGACATAGAAATTATGCGAAGCATTTACGATATTTCTGGGTAGTTTTAGCATTTATAATAGGCTTAGTTTGCCTCTACTATTGGTTCATAATATAAAATCAATTATTTTTTTCATTATTTTATATTTTTATTTTTTTCATCATTAAAGATATTCAAATTCCTAACTAAGTATTTGGAACTATTTATTGAATCAAACCTAAAAGGTTAATAGGATTGTTTTGCTTTATTACATAATTATAATTAGAGTAAGCAAATAAAATAAAAAATTCATTTAATAAACCAAAAAGGGGAATTCTATAATTAAAATAACTAGATTCCTGAAAAAATAAGTGAGGTAAACATACAATGAGTGACGAGCCACAGTTTCCCCCAATCCCCGCGGTGGGAGATATATTAGACCGAAAGAAAAGGTTTGTTGAGAAAAAGCATAGTATTGTAAAATGTGGAGCCTGTCAAGCTGATTTCTCTAGATTATTCAAAGCTGGAGATTTTGTATTCAAAAAACTCACAGATGAAGAATGCGAGAAATGCCAGAGGAGTAAATCTCTAACAATAATAGAAATTTATTCTGAATGGATTGATCCAAAAAAGAAATCCTAATTGATCTATTTTTCAAAAAAAAGTTTTAAAATTTCTCCCGCTAAAGAATAAGGATCTAAAGACTTTTTAATTGCTTTATCAATAAATTCCTCAATTTTATTATTAGAGTTTATTAATTCTTCGGCCTTTTTGGTTAATTTATGTTTTAAAATCTGGATTGTTTCGCTTTTAATTCGATTTTTCATATAATTTGAGATAACTCCTGAATCTTGTAAAAATGTTTTATGTTTATTTATGAGTTTGAGTAGATTTTCAAAATTTTCCCCTGTTTTGGAGTTAACCTTCGTGATTTCTGGTGTCCATTGATCTATTTTAACAAATTTATCGCCAATACCCTCAGATTCATATTTATATTTTTTCTTAAATTCTAACATTTGCATGATATCAGCCACTTTTTTATCTGCCCCAGGTAAGTCCATCTTATTAACAACAAAGATATCAGTAATTTCCATTATACCTGCTTTAATTGCTTGGATTTCGTCTCCTAATCCAGGAACTACTAAAACCACCACAGTTTGAGCAGATTTAAAAATATCGACCTCTGATTGTCCAACACCGACAGTTTCAACAATTATTATATCACAACCATAAACATCTAATATTTTGATCACATCTTCAGTCGCTCTCGCCAAGCCACCCAATTGTCCTCGATTAGCCATACTTCTAATGAAAACATTATCTAACGAAAAATATTGTTTCATACGAATTCTATCTCCTAAGAGTGCTCCTCCTGTTAAAGGAGAAGTAGGATCAACACAAATGATTCCAACTTTTTTACCTAAGTCGATATAACTCTTAGTTAATGTTGAAATAAAAGTGCTTTTCCCACTACCAGGTGATCCAGTTACACCTAAAATATATGCTTTTCCTGTATCTTTAAAAATTAAAGAAATTATCTTCTCAGCAGCTTCGATATCATTTTCTACAATAGTAATTAACCTTGCTGCAGCACGAGTATTGCCCTTTATTAGTTTTCTAGTTAAATCAGAGTAATCCATTATTCTGTTATCTTTTTAAGTTGTTTTTCACAAATTCAACAATCGTACTCAAATTAGTTCCAGGTCCGTGAAATCCCTTCAAACCTTGTTCCTCTAAGAAAGGCTTATCTTCGTCAGGGATAATACCTCCAACAGCAACAAGAACGTCATCGATACCTTGTTCCTTTAATTTTTGCATAATAACTGGACAAAGAGCATTATGAGATCCTGATAATATACTTAACATTACTGCATCAGGATCTTCTTGGATGACAGTATTAACGATGTCATCAGGTGTCTGATGGATACCTGTATAAATAACTTCCATTCCCGCATCTCTTAAAGCTCTAGCCAAAACTTTGGCCCCTCTATCATGCCCATCAAGCCCGGGCTTACATACAAGAACCTTTATTTTTTTATCTTCTGACATTTAATATCACCAATTTAAAAAATTGAATCTTCAAAATAAGTTCCAAATACTTCTTTTAAAGTATTAATAATTTCTCCAATAGATGCATAAACTCTGATAGCATCCATAATATAAGGCATTAAATTTTCTGTTCCTTGAGCGGCCTCTTTCAATTTTAATAGATTTTCTTGAATCTTATCGTTATCTCGTTCCTGTTTTATTTTGTTTAATTTATTCACTTGTTCTTTCCCAACTTCCTCATCAATTTTCAATAAAGGGATCGTACATGGTTCTTTTTGTTGATATTGGTTTACAGCGACTATTGTTCTTTCTCTGTTCTCAATTTCTTGTTGGTATTTATAGGAGGCATTTGCTATTTCCTTTTGAAAGAAGTTGGCTTTTATTGCAGGAATAACTCCTCCCAATTCATCGATCTGCTGAAAGTAATTCTCAGCTTCTTCTTCCATCTTATTTGTAAGCCACTCCACATAGTAAGATCCCGCTAAGGGATCAACTGTATCAGTTACTCCTGATTCGTGTGCGATGATTTGCTGTGTCCTTAAGGCTATTTTTACAGCATTTTCAGTCGGAAGACATAAAGCTTCATCAAAAGAATTCGTGTGTAATGATTGAGTTCCCCCTAAAACAGCAGCTAAACCCTGAAGTGTTACTCGTACCATATTATTCTCAGGTTCTTGGGCAGTTAAAGAAACCCCCGCTGTTTGAGTATGGAATCGTAGTCTCAGGGATTCTGGCTTTTTTGCACCATATTTATTTTTCATATGTTTAGCCCAAATCCTTCTAGCAGCTCTATATTTACATACTTCTTCAAAGAAGTTGTTATGAGAATTAAAGAAAAAAGACAACCTAGGTGCGAAATCATCAACATCCAAACCTCTCTCGATTGCAGCTTCGACATAAGCAAAACCATCAGCTAAAGTGAAGGCTAACTCTTGAACTGCAGTTGAACCCGCCTCTCGAATATGATATCCACTTATACTGATTGTATACCATTGTGGAACATGGTTGGTACAGTATTCTATCGTGTCCACAATTAAACGCATCGATGGTTCTGGGGGATATATCCATGACTTCTGCGCGATGTATTCCTTCAAAATATCATTTTGAATAGTCCCTCTCAATTGCTCAGGAGAATGGCCTTGTTTTTCGGCAGTCACTATGTACATTGCTAATAAAATAGACGCTGGGGCATTAATAGTCATGGATGTACTAATCTTCGAAAGATCTATACCCTCAAAAAGTGTTTCCATATCTTTCAGTGTATCAATCGCTACTCCTTCCTTTCCGATTTCTCCCAAAGCCTTTTGATCGGTTGCTTCAATACCATAAATTGTATGCAAACTAAAAGCGACGCTTAATCCAGTTTGACCATGTTCGATTAAGAATTTATAACGGTTGTTAGTCTGTTCAGCAGTTCCAAAACCGGCAAATTGTCTCATAGTCCATAATCGGCCTCTATACATATTAGGATAAGCCCCTCGAGTAAAAGGATATTGTCCGGGAAATCCTAAATCTAGTTCATAATTAAGCTCTTTAACATCATTTGGGGTATAAAGACGTTTAATTTCTATATCAGAAAGATTTTTAAAACTTCTTCTTCGCTCTTTTTTGGTTGGATAAGAATTTTGCCATTCTTCCATATCTTCTTTAATTTTATCAAATTCTGCCATAAAAATCGTTTTATTGAAGTATTTTGATTCTTAATAAAATTACATAAAATTGATTAATCTCAAATAGATAAGAGTTTGTAATTATATTAATTTTTTTTAAAGATTATCTTATTGAGAAAAATACATTGAAATAAAAAGGAAGTTAATTTACCCCAAAAAATTCTTTCTAAAAACTTCGTTGGGATCAAGTTCTCTTTCAGTGAGAAATCTTATTGCCTGTTCTCTAGGATCTTTCGGAATATCTTGTTCTCCATCACGATGTACCATATAACTGGCATTTTGTTTACATTTATGTGCACATACACCACAGCCTATGCATCTATCTGGATTGAAAATAACTTTTTTATCTTCAAGTTCAAGTGCTTTCATCGGACACGATCTAACACAAACACCACATCCAGTACACTTTTCAACATCAGCTTCTCGTATATAATTTGAAGGCTGGTGTCCCCGTGGAACTATTCCAGGCATCTTTACTACGGATTCTAAGTACAAACAGCAACAGGAACAACAGTTACAAATAGTATCCATTCGACCTTGTGTATTTGAAATCCCATGAACTAATCCAGCATCAGCAGCTCGTTTTAGGATTTCTAATGTTTCTTCTTTTGTAATTTCTCTGCCTAATCCATTTTCTACACAGTATTTACCAAGTGTATCAAAATGTAAGCACCTTTCTAATTCATGTTCGCATTCTTCAAAATCAGAATCAAGATTATGTCTATGACTACATGGACATTTTGATACAGTATAATACTTAAAATTATCTATAACTTTTACTATATCCTCATATGGTACAACTTGACGTGTATCTTTAATAGTTTCATTTATTGGAATTGCTCGGAGACCCTGAGTGGGGTGGTCTAAAAACTCTATCGCAAAAGCTTCAATATAATATTGATTTAGATAGGGTGAGATCTTTCGATTAAATTTATTATCTTCCCCTTTCCAGCCAATAGATCTATAAAATATAAAATTTGGATCACAAAGTGAATAACGAACTATAGATCCATCATCATAGCGAAAAACAATACCTTTTCTAGCAAAATTCTCTAATTTTTCTTTAAGTTCGTTTTCAGGTATCTCTAATTTCTCGGAAAGTTGCTCTGCAGTATGTCCTATAAAAGGAATTTTAGAAAGGAACTGAGCCTCTTCAGGTGTAAATATTATTTTAAGAAGAGGCATAAGATGTTTGGAATCGGGTAAACGAAAGATCCAATTATTAAAACGTTCAATGAGATCTTTATAATATTTAGTTTTTGATATTATAACCATCTTTAGCTAGAGTAACTTTTGATTTTGATAAATGCTAGATTCTTTATAAAAATCATTATTGACTCATAAAAGAATTTGGTTTTAATTTTATTCAATCTAATTTAAGTTTAATAAATATTAAAAATCATAATTAATCATGAGTAAACTTATCTATCTTGGATGTTTAAGCACTCGACTCTATGATTCTACTTGTAAAAATGCAATCAAAATAATCCAGTTCTTAGATAGTGAATATCAAGTAATAGAAAATCCTCCTTGTTGTGGCTCTTTAGCATATAACATGACTTCAGATGAAATTATGAAAAAGCATGTTGAATTCGTGAACGATTGGTTTAAAACAAATAATATCACTGAGCTTGTAACAATTTGTGCTGGATGTTATTCCTATTTTACTCGTTATTATAAAGAGTTTTTAGGCTCTGAATTTACGGTCGAAATACAACATTTCCTCCAATTTTTAGCCGAACCTCAAAATTTACATAAATTAAATTTAATATACTCGGGAAAGAGTCTAAAAGTAAATTATCATGACGCATGTCACCTAAGAAATTCATCTGTTCCAATAATTGAAGAGCCAAGAATAATCTTAAACTCAATTGATAACATTGAATTAATAGAATCGGATTATAATAGAACCAAAAGCATATGTTGTGGTGCGGGAGGAGGCGTTTATTCAATTTTTAAGGAAAATAGTGATTATAACGCAAAGACAATTTTTGATAATATGAAAAAGGGTAAAGCGCTATTAACAGCTTGTCCTTTTTGTTTTACAGCATTGAAACGAATAAGAGATGAGAATAATATTAAGAAACCTGTTATCAAATTTGAGGATTTTATAGCTAAATTAATAGAGGGAGTTGATCCTATAAGTTGAGTGATAAAGGAAAAGAACTTTATGATAAAGTTAAAAGTAAGATAGGTACTACACAAAAAGAAGGGACGCTAGAAAATAAATTCGGAATGTTTTGGAAATTCGCATCTAATATGAAATTCCGACAACATGATCTAAGATATATTTATGAAGATAGTAGTCGCGAATTTGTTGAAAAGTATAGAGATCAGCTTATTGCAATGAAAGAGGAATTCGTTCAGAACATGGATTTTTACGTGGAAAAATGTATAAAAGTAATGCGCGAAGCAAATAATATGACAGTATATTTGGCAAAAACTAATGAAGAGGCCCAAGATATTTTTATGAAGGAAATTGGAGAGACTAAGGTAATCTATAAATCGAAGTCAAACGAAGCAAAAGATATTGGAATTATCGATGTTTTAAAAAAAAATAACATTGAGATTAAAGAAACGGATCTAGGGGATGTTCTTGTTCAATTATTTGATTATAAATTACCTAGTTTTGGAATAGGCCCCGGTGTTCATTTTACCAGGGAAGATATCGTTGCAAAAATTACAAAAGAAGAAACATTAGAAATCCTAAAAC
>JABUBN010000549.1_pt1 | contig 11049 bp, 9 predicted proteins | sample 7240341 | NCBI WGS metagenome assembly JABUBN01 (sample SAMN07256345, study PRJNA390944) | subsurface metagenome | isolation source: Methane hydrate marine sediment | place: Pacific Ocean: Eastern North Pacific, ODP site | reverse complement strand
AGGAGGGTTGATGTGTGTACCCTTCGGAAAGATACTGCATAAGATGGTAGTACCTAATACGGTAACTAAATCTCTTCATACCGAAAAGATATTTACTTCCGATATGAAAAGTTTTAAAATAGATGCCTTTCCCAATTATATGAGCCTGGGAAATCAGGTTAAGATGATTCGTTCATTTGATATGCCTGTAGTTCTTATTGATGACTATTTACATAAAGGATATAGAATAAAGACCCTTGAGCCCCTATTTAAAAAATATGATATCAAAATTAAAAAAATTATTGTGGGAGCACTATCTGGTAGTGGGAAAGAGATAGCAACTATATTAGATAGAGATGTTGATTGTGCCCATTTTATTCCCAATCTCGGGCTTTGGTTTAATGAAAGCGAGTTGTATCCTTTTGTTGGTGGAGATGCATTAAGTAGGAAAATTAGATCTCAAGGAAATTTGGTTAGATCCATTAATTTGATATTGCCTTATACCCTTCCCTCATTTATTAAAAATATTTCTGCAAAAACCATATATAATTTTTCTGAAGTTTGTATTGAAAATGCCTTAACTATATTAAAGGCTCTGGAAAATGAATACCAGGTACTTCAACAAAGAAAATTAACTCTTTATCATTTAGGAGAAGTAACTATTTATCCCCGATATCCTGACCAAGGAGAAGATATGGATTATAATCTTAATCTTAGTCCTTCTTACTATTTAAGGAATGATCTTGAACTTTTACGACGAACCAAAGGGATGGGAGAGAGGGGAATATGAAGCCAAAATTCGTATCTCGTATCTCGTGAATCGTATCTCGTTTAGGATTAGTTAGTTGGTTAAGAAAGTAGAAGAAAGAATGAAATAAGTATTATAATGTAGGGGGCACGACGCATCGTGCCCCCTAAAATATTATAAAAAGAGATAAAGGGCACAATGAATTGTGCCCCTACAAAATTATAAGAACACGGGGCGGATAAATCCGCCCCCCTACAGGATAAATTTGAAAACATGCAATCTTATATATAACGAGAGGGGTTTTTAATGTATTTTTATAAACTAAAAGATAAAATACTAATTTCCCAATTGGAATACAATGAATTAAATAAAATATCTGAAAGTGAAGCTAAAGGGAGCAAAGAAATAATTTATGTACTTAACCGGATAAACCCCTTAAAATCCAGAAGGCATTTTAGTATTACTGATCCATCCCTAATCTTTCTAAAAGAAGAGGGTATTCAACTACTGCAAAAATCTAAGAAGAGTGATTATAATTTACCTCTATGGCTTATAGAAAGAATAAAAGAAAAAAGAGTGAGTTCACTCAATACCGAATATCCTAACTGGCAAGATGTATTAACTTATAAATTTCCTTCCCGTTGGAAGATTAATACTGTGGGATTGGGTGATGTAGGAGGGGCACTCCTTACCGGTTTAAAATTATTAGGAGGAAATTATATTGCATCTATCGGAATATATGATAAAAATATAAAGGTAATAAAAAGATGGGAATTAGAAACAAATCAGATATTTTGTCCTTTTACTGCTCAGAAATTTCCTGAGGTTTACCAATTAAGAGAAGAGAATATTTTTGATTGTGACATGTTTATATTTTGTGCAACTGTAGGCGTTCCTTCTTTGGGAGACGAACAAGAAGATGTGAGGGTGAAGCAATTCGAAGGAAATTCTAAGATAATTTCTGATTATGCCCGAAAAGCCCGGGAAAAATCGTTTAAGGGGATATTTGCAGTTATCTCAGACCCGGTAGACTTATTGTGTAAAGCTGTTTTTCTGACCAGTAATAAGAATCCAAGTGGAGAGTTAGATTTTAAAGGATTAGCAGCAGACCAGATAAGAGGATATGGATTAGGGGTTATGCATGCCCGGGCAGTCTATTATTCAAAACAAAATCATAAAACCGCCAAATACAGTAAGGAAGGTAGAGCATTTGGCCCTCATGGTAAAGGCGTAGTAATTGCCAATAGTATAAAAAAATATAATGAAAGTCTTTCAGAGGTGCTTACCGATCAGACCGTAAAAGCAAACTTAGAAGTAAGGAAAACCGGTTTTAAACCTTATGTAGCTCCTGCCTTATCTTCCGGGAGCTATCCCCTTATTGCCACAATGAGTGGAAAATGGCATTATAGTGCAACCTTTACGGGAGGTGAATTTATGGGAGCAAAAAATAGATTGCTTAAATCAGGAACTGAAATTGAAAGATTAGACCTTCCAGTCATTTTAGTAGAAAAAATTAAAGCAAGTTATAAAGAATTGGGTAATATTTTATAAATAATTATTGATAGAGGAAATTATTTCATGGAAACGATTTATTTGATTATGCCAGGAAAAATATCGGATGGTTTTGTTGAGATTATCAAAATAGCCACAGAAAGTTATCAATTAACAATTGTAAAAACTATTAATGATTTTCCCATTGATCTACAAAATAAAAAGATTATATTTGCTATCGAATTAGATGAATGCGGATTTAATATTCCTTTGCTTGAAATGCTCTTAAAATTAAAGGGAAGAGGAGATAATTCCCTTTTAGGTTCAAAAGCTGTAATTATAATCCAAAGTTCGGGTGAATTGTTTACCAAGAGCACAGCTCAAAGTACTATTTTTTTAGCCAACCAGATGGGATGTAGATTTCCCGGTCATCCAGTTGTAGAAGCTACTTTCAATCTCAATAATTTTTTTACCTGGCAAAAAACTTTCAACTTGCCCCTTTTAGAGATTTACAAAGAACAGGCCAAAGAATTAGTAAAAAAATTAACAGAGGAAAATTTAGAATTAATTAATAGACCAAAGATACTTGTGCTTCATTCGAGTTTGTTTAAGACCTCTAATACTCTTATGCTTTGGAGAATGGTAAAAGAAAACCTTAGAGGAGAAGATGTAAAGGAACTCCACGTAGAAAATGGAACCGTGGTAGACTGCAGGGGGTGTTCTTATAAAACCTGTATTCATTATAGTGAAGAAAAAAGCTGTTTTTATGGGGGAATTATGGTAAAAGAAATTCTCCCCGCGATAGAAGAGGCTGATTGCATAATCTGGCTATGTCCCAACTATAATGATGCAATATCTGCAAAGCTTATGGGGGTGATTAACAGAATGACTGTGCTTTATAAGAGGGTGAAATTTGGGGATAAAACTTTATTTTCCGTTGTTGTTTCCGGAAATTCAGGAAGTGATTGTGTGGCTAAACAGTTAATAGGGGCTTTAAATATTAACAAAGGATTCAGACTACCTCCTTATTTTGTATTAACAGCTACTGCCAATGACCCCGGGTCAATAATGAATATTTTGGGAATAGACAGAAAAGCAAAGGAATTTGCTAAAAACATAAAAAGGGAGATTAAAAAATAAAGAGATTTAATTTATATTATGCAAAAGAAAGATATCAAAAATTTTACCTTAAATGAACTTCAAGAAGAGATTAAAAATTTAGGGGTTGAAAAATATAGAGCAACTCAATTATTTGATTTTCTTTACAGAAAAGGCATAGAAGCCTTCAGAGATATGCTGAGTTTTCCAACATCATTTAAAGACTTACTTCAAATAAATTTTTACATAAGCAAGATAGGGTTGGTAAATTTAGCTAAATCAAAAGACCAAACTGAGAAATATTTATTTAAGTTAGAAGATGGAAATTTAATAGAAAGTGTTCTTATATTTTCCGACAAAAGAGTGACTGAATGTATATCTTCTCAAATTGGTTGTAAATATAACTGTTTGTTTTGCGAAAGTGGAAAAAAAGGTTTTACCAGAAACCTTACAGTTGGCGAGATTTTAAATCAAGTTTTATTTGTAAAGAAAAAGATTGAATCTAATCTCAATAATATTGTGTTTATGGGTATTGGTGAGCCTTTAGATAATTATGCTAATGTTGTAAAAGCTATTTGTATATTAAATTCTAAAGATGCTTTTAATATTGCAGCAAGAAAGATTACTATTTCTACCTGTGGGGTGATACCAGCTATAAAAAGGTTACAGGAGCGTAATTGGCAGATAGAGCTATCGGTTTCTCTACATGCTCCGAAAAATAAATTAAGGTCTTATCTAATGCCGGTAAATAATATGTATCCCTTACCTGATCTGATAGAAACATGCAAGAATTATGCGGAAAAAACCAAAAGGCAGATTACTTTTGAATATATTTTGATTAAAGGAGTGAATGATTCACTGATTTATGCAGATAAATTAGCTAAACTGATTGGTGGATTTAATTCTAAAGTAAATTTAATTAACTTTAATCCTACGCCCGATTCCTTACTGCAGGCACCCGGTATTTCTCAAGTCAAATCCTTTAAAAATAAACTGGCAACCAGGGGGATTCCAACCACTATAAGAATATCAAAAGGTGATGATATCTCTGCTGCCTGTGGTCAGCTAAAGAGCCTACACCTAAGATAAGTTTAAAAATATTAATTATACTAATTCTGCTTTACGCTAATCCTTCCCGTATATTTCCCCACACCTAAACGCTATACGCTATTTTTCGCGAGATACGAATTTTTCTTGACTTTAAAAACATATCTGATATACTTTTAACGAAGATAATGTTGGTTAACGGGCCCATAGCTCAGCTGGCAGAGCAACCGGCTCATAACCGGTCGGTCCCTGGTTCGAATCCAGGTGGGCCCACCAAAAAATTGATAATTATTAATTTTAATAATAATGTGGATAGTGTAATATTTATGAAAAAGCATAAAAATGTTAAAATACCAGAATTTTGTTAAAACCTTACTTCTTTTGTATAAGAAGTAAGGTTTTTTTGTTTTAATGGGCTTTACAACTGCGAAGAGAGGAGGAATAGGTTATTGATAGAAGAACAATATGATATGCTTTTAGAATTACAGAAAATTGATATTGATATCGATGAAGAAGAGAAAAAGAAGAGAATTTTGCCTTTAACGATGGAAGGGATTACTAAAAAAATTCAGGGGCTGAAAGCTAGTTTAAAAAATAAAAATGAAAATTATAAGAATTTACAGGTTAAATTAAAAAGAATAGAATTAGATTTAACTGAAAAATCTAATAAAATCGAAAAACATCAAGAAGATTTATATGGAGGAAAAATATCTGATATCAAGGAGCTTAAACAGATACAAAAGGTAATAGCCAATTATAAAGAAGAAAAAGATAGCATTGAAGAAGATGTTTTAGATTTAATGGAAGAGATGGAAGACCTTGATAAATCGATTGGTCATCTCAACGAAGATTTGAAAGTGAAAGAGAAAGAGTTTAAAAAACGCAAAGAAGAAATGGATTTAGCAAGTTTAGTAATTGAAAAGAATATGAATTCTTTCAATATCAAAAGGGAAGAGATATTAAATAAAATAACCGATCACCGTCTTTTAAAAGAATATGAACATTTAAGAAAAGAAAAGAGCGGAAAAGCCATTATGGAAGTTGATGGTTCTATATGTCCAGGTTGTTATCTTGATCTTCCCAGTGACGCTATTTATCAATTAAAAAAGAATCGAAAGATAATAATTTGTCCCAATTGCAGCCGAATTCTAATTTGGAAAGATTAACTGTTAGTGTAAACTCTAATGAGGTAGTTAAAAGAAAGAAAAGATTAGTTATTGCTCTATTTTTTTCTACCTTCTTTTTTCTTTACTATTATATGGTGATTTAATTTTCTAAATCCTAAGTTCTTTCTTTTTCTTAACAAGATACTCGATACTCGATACGAATTTTATTGTTAGTGCAAACTTTAGTGGGATAGTTAGATAAAAAGAAGAATGGTGTTTTTTTCTTTCTTTACCCAATAACCAATACGAATTTTTTTTGATTCTCGGTTTCTATTATCTTTGCGAGATACGATTCACGAGATACGAGATACGAATTAAGTTAATTGACTTTATTGTGTTAAAATGGTATTTTAAAATTGAAAAAAGAATATTTGATAAGTAGATCAGGTAATCGCGGAAGAAATAGTATTTCTTCCGAGGAAAGTCCGAGCTCCACAGGGCAGAGTGCTGGGCAACCCCCAGTGAGGGTAACCTTAAGGAAAGTGCTACAGAAAATACACAGCTGAGTACTCAATTTTGAGCACTCAGTAAAGGTGAAAAGGCAGGGTAAGAGCCTACCAGTTGTTAGGTGACTAACAAGCTTAGTAAACCCCACTCGGAGCAAGACCAAATAGGAAGAGCTGTGGTGGCCCGCTGAATCTTCGGGTAGGTCGCAAGAGGTGTAAGGTAACTTACATCCCAGATAGATGATTACCACCCTTATAATTTAATAAGGGGACAGAACTCGGCTTATACGATCTACTTATCAAAATAAATAGATATAAAGACATACGGTAAAATATTTTATTGTATGTCTTTTTTTATTCTTTTCCTCAAAATACCCCCCCCTAAAAACCATTTTATAAACTTGCTCCTCTATTTTTCCCAAAAATACGATGAGAAATAGCGTATATATTGTAGGAAAGACGCTAAATATGCGGTATTTTCTAATTTTTTAAAAAAAATTAAATTATTTTCAAAAAAAAAGAGGGTTTTTCAGAAAAATGTAGTATAGTATAAATAAGTGGAGTAAAGTGGAGTAAAGTGGAGGATATAATATAAAGGAGATTTTATGTTTTTAGGACAATATGAGCACTCTATCGATGAAAAGGGAAGATTGATTTTACCGGCAAAATATCGAGAATCTTTAGGTGATAATTTTATTATCACTTTCGGCCTTGATACTTGTCTTTTTGTATATCCTCTGGAAGAATGGAAAAATTTATCTGAAAAAATGAAGTTACTCCCCTTAGGCCAGAGAGATGCCCGAGCATTTAAGAGGATACTATTTTCCCGAGCCACTGATTGCACCATGGACAATCAAGGCAGGGTTGTTATTATGAAATATTTGAGAGATTACGCCCGGATTAATAAAGAAATTATGGTTATTGGGGTTTTAGATAGGATAGAGATCTGGAGTAAAGATGTATGGCAAAAATACTTTGGAGAAGTTGAAAGTTCATATGAGGATATTGCCGAAAGAATATATGAACAAGAAGGCTAATCTATGGTAAGTTTCTTTCACACTCCTGTGTTAACAAAAGAGATCTTAAATTATTTGGATTTCAAGAAAGGAGGTGTTTATATCGATTGCACTTTAGGAGGTGGAGGGCATTCCAAAGCTATTTTGGAGAGCATTTATCCCCATGGTATATTGATCGGCATCGACCAGGATAGAGAGGCAATTGAAACAGTAAAGGAAGAATTAAAAAGTTATATCGATAAAGTAAAATTAGTTAAAGGCAATTTCCAAAGTTTAGAAGGGATTCTATCAGACTTAAAGATCGAAACAGTTTCGGGGATAATCTTTGATTTAGGAGTGTCCTTCCACCAATTAAAAGAGAAAAAACGAGGATTCAGTTTTAAAGAAGACAGTCATTTAGATATGCGGATGGACCTAACCCAAAAATTTAACGCCGATATTTTAATCAATAGTTATTCAGAAAAAGATTTAGCTGAAATATTTGAAAAATACGGAGAAGAACGGTTTTCCAAGAGGATTGCCCGCTTAATTGTAACAGAACGAAAAAAGAGAGCTATTACTACTACCAAGCAGTTAGCTGATTTAATAATAAAAGCTTTCCCTAGAACTAAAAAAAGGCACACCTGGAGAATTCATCCCGCAACCAGGGTTTTTCAGGCTATCAGGATTGAAGTAAATCAGGAGCTTAAGGCCTTGGAAAAGGGGTTGAATCAGGCAATTAGAGTTTTGGAGGATAAGGGAAGGATATGTGTTATTTCCTACCATTCATTGGAGGATAGGATAGTTAAAAATATATTTAAGGAAGTAGAAAGAGAAGGAAAAGAACAAAAGAATTACGGATTGAAAATTATAACTAAAAAACCAATTAGACCTTCTTCGGAGGAAATAAGGGACAATCCTAAAGCAAGAAGCGCTAAATTGAGAGTGGCAGAGAAAATAATATCTGTAACTTAATTCGTTAGTTAGTTACTTATGCTAACGACTAACGACTATTCACTAACGACTAATTAAAGGGGTGATAAAATATGAGAGGGAGCAGTGCTATAGCTACCGGTAATTACGAAAGCAAGAATACCTTAATTGTTTTTGGGTCATTTTTAATTTTAGTAATTCTTGTCACTTCTGTAGTAATTTTTTATATTTCTAATAACATTGTATTGACTGAGTTGGGATACAAATTAATAAAATTAGAAAATGTTAAAATAGCCTTAGAGGAAGGAAATAAAAAACTTGAACTTACCGTAGAGACTCTTTCTGCCTTAGATAGAATTGAAAAAATTGCTAGTAATCATTTGGGAATGATTAGACCAAAAGAAGTAAAATTTATTGCTTTAAACCCCATTCCTAGGGTTAATTCCGAAAATAATATCGGGGCAATCAGTAACAATTATGAAGAGGAAAAGAATTTTTGGGCTAGTTTTGACCTAAAGAAGATAAACGAATTGATTTTAGGGGCATTAAAATAATATACTTGTAGTGGTATAGGTTAAAGAGGGCGGAAATAGTTGTTGCTTTCCAAAGAAAAAAAAGAACGTATTATTTTTTTACTTATAGTGTTTATAATTCTTTATTTTTCATTAATTTATAGATTATATAACATTCAGGTTATTCAAAGTAATAAATTTAAAGAAATTGCCCAACAAGAACACCTCACTTCTTTTTCTATTGAGGGAGAACGAGGTAATATCTATGATAGAAATTTTAAAAAATTAGCTGTGAATGTTAATGTTCAATCTTTATTCGCCATTCCTCCTAAAATCAAAAATCCTCAGGAAACTGCCCAAAAAGTATCTTCAATTTTAAACTTGGAAACAAAAGATGTACTGGATAAATTAAACCAGAAAAAATCTTTTGTGTGGATAAAAAGGAAATTAAAAGAAACAGAAGTCGTAGAGATTAAAAAACTAAATTTAGAGGGATTAAATTTTTTAGATGAGAGCAAAAGACATTATCCCAAGAGTTATTTAGCTTCTAATTTAATGGGATTTGTGGGAATAGACAATCAAGGCCTGGAAGGTTTAGAGTCATTTTTTGATAAGGAATTAAAGGGTTTGCCTGGTTTAGTAATTTTAGAAAGAGATGCTATAGGAGGCAAGATCCCTTTAAGCATTAAAGAACCAACTGCTCACAAGGACGGGCATTCAATTGTATTGACTATTGATGAGGTCATTCAATATATTACTGAAGAAGCTTTGGATAAAGCTTTTCAAAAATCTAAAGCCAAAGCAGGAGTTGCTATTGTAGTAGAGCCCAAAACCGGGGAAATTTTAGCAATGGCAGTAAAACCTTCTTATGACCCCAATTATTTTAATAAATATCCTCGTGATCTCTGGAGAAATAGAGCAGTAACTGATGCCTATGAGCCGGGATCGACCTTTAAGGTTATTACCATAGCTACAGCCCTGGAAGAAAGAGTAGTCAATTTAAATAATCAATTTTATTGTGAAGGGTGGACAAAATACAATGGGACTGTTTTTCACGATATACACCAACATGGTTATCAAAATCTTACTGGTATAGTAAAAAATTCATGTAATATAGGAGTAATTCAAACCGGGACAAGATTAGATGAAAAGGTTTTTGAAAAGTCAATTAGAAGATTCGGGTTTGGGACATTGACTGAAATAAATTTACCCGGTGAAATAAATGGTTTGGTAAGAAGTACAAAGGATTGGTCAAGAATTTCCTTGGCTTCTCTATCTATAGGTCAAGAAATTTCTGTAACTCCACTTCAGTTGATAATGGCTCTATCGGCTATAGCCAATAGAGGGACTTTGATGAAGCCGATGATAGTGAAGGAAATAATAGATTCTGTGCAAAATAAAATTAGAATATTTAAACCGGGGCCGGTAAGACAGGTAGTATCGGTTGATACTGCCTTAACTATGACCAAGATATTAGAACAAGTAGTGAATGACGGAACTGGTACAAGGGCTAAGCTTGCAGGATACCAGGTAGCAGGAAAAACCGGAACAGCTCAAAAATTTGATTTTTCTATCGGGAAATATTCTGAAGATAAGTTTAGTTCATTTTTTATGGGATATGTTCCTGCCGAGAATCCTAAAATATCTATCTTAGTTTTATTGGATGAGCCTAAAGGGAGTTATTACGGTGGAACAGTAGCTGCTCCGGTTTTCCAGGAGATTGCTTCCAAGGTTCTTCCTTACTTGTCGGTACCAACTAATGAATAAGTATATCGTATATCGTATATCGTATGTCGTATATCGTGAAGAGAATAGCAGACAGAATTCAGAAGTCAGGAGACAGAATAAATTCGTATCTCGTATCTCGTGAAGAATAAAATACAGTAATAAGTAATAAGTGATGAGTAATGAGTTTCAGGTTGCAAGTTGCGGGTTTGGGAAAAAAGTAGGGGCACGATGCATCGTGCCCAAAGTAAACGGAAAGATATAAAGAAAGAAGGGCACAATTCATTGTGCCCTTACACCTGAATCCTGATTTCTTTGACACAATACGCGATACGAGATTGGATTGAAAGGCAATAGGCAATACGATATACTATATACGAGATTTAACTGGAGAACAGTCGTGTCTTATCTTTCATACTATATGCTAAACGCTGTACGCTATACGCTATTTATAATATCGAGGTAATTTTTTATGAGGTTAAGTGAATTAATAACAAATTTAGAGGCTAAAGAAATTATTGGTGATTTAAATTTAAACATCAAAGGAATTTATCACAACTCTCGGGAAATAAAGAGAGGTTTTTTATTTGCATGTATAAAAGGTTTTACTTTTGATGGACATAATTTTATCGATGAAGCTATTAATAGGGGGGCTGTTGCACTGGTGGTAGAAAAAGAAATTCCTCCCAGGCCAGACATTACCACAATAAAGGTAGATGATAGTCGTAAAGCATTGGCAATTTTAGCTAACCAATTTTACGGTTTTCCTTCACGAAAATTAAAATTAATTGGAGTAACCGGAACAAACGGTAAAACTACTATTACTTATATGTTAAGAGCCATTTTCCAGGAAGAAGGTTATAGAACAGGACTTCTGAGCACTGCACAAAATATAATCGGTGATGATAT
>JABUBN010000548.1_pt1 | contig 11054 bp, 8 predicted proteins | sample 7240341 | NCBI WGS metagenome assembly JABUBN01 (sample SAMN07256345, study PRJNA390944) | subsurface metagenome | isolation source: Methane hydrate marine sediment | place: Pacific Ocean: Eastern North Pacific, ODP site | reverse complement strand
CCCCCGGCATTGCGCCGGGGGGTGCGGCCTGCCGCCCACCTGCGGCGGCCAGCCTCCCCACCTCCCAGGCGAAGTATCACTTATTATTACCCCCCTCTCCACCACCCACCCCTCACCACCCCCGCCACTCCCCTCACGGTCATGTTCTCAGGCCGCCGCCTGGTCTGATGGGGTACAGCTGCGCGTTTCTCCGCCAAAACCCTGTGATGCAAACCCCCGCGCCAGCACCGGGGAAGGCTCTGACGGCCATCCTGATGGACGTTTTTTAACTTTGGTTATCCTCTCCACGCCTACGCTACGCCTGGCGGTTCCGGTCGTCTTCTAGGAAGGCCGTTAGGATCCTGCCGGAAAAAGACAACACCGTCCCGCGGATCCGCCGGATGCCAGGCTCAAGAAGCTGGTCAGCTTTTGCTGGCCAGTAAATCCGCCCGGTCGAAGTCGGCGCTTTTTTTTGTGGCCACTACTTTTTTTCTGTCGGCTTCCCTTCCTTGCCTTTGTAAAACAGTTGTGCTAAAATGCCAGGCATCATCATCTGGAGGTGGTAGAAGTGGCTAAACTGAAAGCCCCCCTAATGTCCCTCGGCGCATCCGGCCAACTCGCCAAAACCCTGGTATTTTTCCCCTGGAAAGGGCTGAATAACGTCCGGGAATACGTTATCCCTTCCAACCCCAAGACTGCGCTCCAGATTGCCCAGCGCGCCCACCTGACCGGCGCCGTTGCCGCAATCCATGCCGCCCAGGCTGACGCTACCAATCCCCTGCAATCCATCGACCAGGTGGCATACTCCGCCCTGGCCGCCGCGAAAGGCCGCATTATGACCTGGTTCAACCAGGCGTGTAAGCTCTGGATTGATACGGAGGTCGCCACGAAGGTCGGCTGCATCTACTCCGATTTCACGGTCACCACCAAAACCGCCGGTGCCATTGACCTGGAGCTTTACCTCAATGAGGAAACCCCCAGCAGCCTGATCGCCGGTACGTTCTACTTTGGCAGCACCAAAACGAACCTCATTTACTCCGCCGCGGCAACCGTCACCGCTGGCGATAAAGTCGCTCTGGTGGCGGAGGATTGCTCCGCCTTCCTGACCGCCGGTGTCAAAACCTTCGTCCAGTTTCGCCCTGACGCAGCCGATGGTTGCGAGGGCGCGGACTCCGGCATCTACAACTTCGTGGCCGCCTAGCCGTCGACCTTGATGCCCTGTTGACCTGGTGGGTGGGCGTTCTCTCCTGTGCGTCCGCCCGCCATTTATCAGAGGTGAGAAAATGAAAACTTACACCCTCCGCAAAATCGGCACCCGCGGCCTCCTGATTATCAAGGCCAAGTCCCTGACTGCCCTGCGCGACCGCTTTTCCGCCGATGAATGGGAAGATGCCACCGGCGAAAACCCCGACAAGGTGGTATATGATGGCGATAATCTCGGAGATGCCGGGTAAACAAATCATTGACGGCTTCCGGGGCAACCTGGACTTCTATTACTGGAAGGGGCTGCCTATCTGCCGTTCCTGGCCCCAGAAGCCTAAAGTCTTACGTATTCCCTCCGTCCGCGCTGGCTGGCCTTCCTTGACCGCCGCTTCCCGCGAGTGGAAGTTTCTCTCCCCCCGCGTCCAGGCTTCCTACAACGAATTAACCCCTGATTCCGGCCTCTCCGGGCGGGATTTTCAGGTACGAGCCTATATGTCCGGCCTGTACCGGTATCCCACACCTTAAAATGTCTGAATATTTCAGCGTCCGCGATGTTAAAGAAATCGGGCACCCTGGCGGCATTGAAATCCTGGTATGGACTGATGTGCCCTGCTGCCTTTACTGCCGGGACACCGCGCAGCTGCCGCGCGTCCACCGAAAACCCGTCCTCCGGCGCGGCACCTGGCTGGCCGATGATGTTCGCTTCTGCTTCACCGTCTTTAAGGATGAGCTGCACGATAATTGCTTCCCCTCCACCTTCCACCGCTTCACCTTCTACGACTGGCCGGACAATCACACCCGGTATTACTATTTCTATGCTATAGTTAACGGCGAAATGTCCGTCTCCACCTCGGCCATCTTCAAGTATAAGAACCTGGTGGAGAATCAAGTAGAGTGGGGGTATATGCTTCACACCGTCACGACCATGGAGCCGGAATACTTTATCCCGGCAGCTGGTAGCACCTGGACAAAAATCAACGTCCGCCGCTACGTCCCCGCTTCCGCCACTGGCGTTTTAATCCTGGTGCGCTCCGGCGGCGTGATTGGAGCCTATGGTTTGAATTTCCGCAAGCCGGGCACTACCGAACCGCCCTACACCAAGTATGGCTTCAACCTTCAAAGCTCCGTCTGGTGCGGTCAAGATGAAGATGGTGACATTGAAGTCTGGTGTGAGCAGCCTGCCTTCTTTTCGCTCTATGTTGTCGGCTATACCAATTCAAACGTTTGCTTCCTGAATGAGCCAAAGGAAATCACCGGCCAGCAGGGTGATTGCTGGTGGACTTATAACGCCTCCGAATGGCCTCAAGCTAAAGCTCTTATCGTCTGGTCTTGGCAACGTTCCCTGGGGTATATGTACGGCTGCCGGAAATACGGTAGCTCTGTCGGCCTGGCGCAGTCCTCATACGGCGGCCACTTCATCCTCCCGCTTGACGACCAACACCGCGGCCAAATCTACGCCTACTGGCGGTATCTGGATATAAAGATTAAATCTTGGGTTGTCGGCTATATCCGCGGCGGTTGCGCCTTCCCCCTGAACGCCGTCCGGCTCTCACATGCCGCTTACCCCGGATGGGAGTTTTCCCAGGTGGACACCTTCAACCCGCTGCCGTATCACGCCTGCCTGCAAATCTACACCACCAGGGCAACGGAAGACCTTGGCGTGAAGAAGCCTTACGCCCCGTACCTCGGCTTAAGTCGCGGCGGCAATCGCCATGATATAACCATCCACGCCGGGGATTCTTACGCCATCCAAAAGTACCTCACCAGCACCTATCAGCAATTATGGAATTTAGGAGTGCTATTATGAACCCTGAAACACGGCATGCCGCCACCGCGATTGCCGCTATCCTTTGCACTACTGCCATAGTCATTTTCTCTATGTACAAAGGCATAAACGGAGCCGTCCTGATGTCCGGCCTGGCAATCGTGGGCGGCCTGGGGGGGTACGCCATTCGCTCCATTCTGAATAGCACGGGCAAAGATAAATAATGTACAGAGGGGGATGGCAACTTCCTGAGATACTACTGGTCGGCTTCATTGTCCTCTTTACGCTTGCCATTATCGTTATCGTGTTCGGCCTGGCATGGCTCATTATTCGCTCCGTGCTGAATAGCAAAGGCAAAGGAAAAACCTAACCTCGCCAGCACGTTAAAGTTCCGGCCGCAAACGGCACTACCGGAGCAGGGGGAAACGCCCCGCCCCACGCGACAAGCCTGTCAGGTGGAAGGGTGGGGGGGGGCTTCCCCCTTTTGTTTTTGGGGGCTTGTGGCGTAGCAACCCCCACCCCTCGGAAAAACGGATTTATAGGAGGAGAGGGGAAAACAGGCAAGCTACGCCCCACCCCGCGCGCTCTGCTCTTTTCTCTTTCTCGCTATCTTGCATCCCTCCGCCTCTCCGATGCTCCGCGTTACCGGTGTCATAGTACGAACGGGGGGTTGACACCAGAATACTACCGGTGGTAGTGTGTCGGTATATCAGGAGGATACGGCAACGCTGAAGAGCGACCGGAGCGTCTGGTATGTGGGGAAAGGCGGCAGGGCGGGGTTTTGTTGCGTCATAGTCCTGCCTTGCCCCTCCAAAGCGGTAAACTTGGTGCTCAGTCGGGGTATCGTATGAAAGACAAAAAACACGCGCACTCCGGTTTCCCTCTCCCTTTCGGCTTCACCCGCGAAGAACTTATTTCGTGCCTAAAATCCTTCCTGGACAAATGCCCTCTGAATAGCGAAATTCCCCTGGTTATTGACGAGGAAGAATGGACGCAACCAAGCTTCGATCACCAGAATTAGTACCGGGCGACCTGCTTCACCCGGTAGAGCCGTCTTCACTTGTTGAGGTATGTCACAAGTGTGCGGTGCCTGAAAGGTCGCTTAAGCGGTGTTTTCACCGCGTTATGAGCGGCCTGGAGAAAGGCGGTCAACTGCGTTTCATAACGTTAACCTCTGCGGAGGTTCAGCCCCGGCCAATTCAGGAGAGCCTTCGCCGTCTAATCTGGAGACTTCGCCGCCGAGGTGTCCTGTTGGACTATATCCGGGTCATTGAATACACTAAACGAGGTCGGGAGCACGTCCATATGATATACCGTGGTAGTTTCATCGACCAGAAATTGCTCTCTGTGATGTGGAATGATATACACGGTGCTCCGGTTGTCGATATCCGCCAGGTGCGGCGACACCGGGGCGGCCTGAAAGGGGTCGCCCGCGAGTTGGCTAAGTATATGGCGAAAGACGGCCATCGGCGCTATTCCTGGTCGTGGGGTTGGGTGTATAAAGGCTTCGTTAAAACCTGGATGGAAGCCAAACGAATGTGCTACCAGATCGAGCGGTTTTCCCACCGTGAATTCCCCTATTATTCCATCTATCGGCTGTGGTACGCGCACATGCGGGGGCGGACTTCCCCCCGCGAGTTCTTGGCATACCTGTGCTTTGAATGGGAGCGTAACACCCATTTACCGATTACTTATTGCCCTGGTATTAAGTTTGCTTGGCTTGATGCCGTCTCCGCGTAGATTTTTATGTCAAGGTGATGTTCGATGACGGAAATCTGGTGTGACCTCTGCCAGTTAAAGACCCCCGGCAGCTGGCGTAAACACTGTGATTCCTGGCTGCACCAAAAGAACCTCCGCGACCCGGCTGCGGTGGGTGACGCGATAAGGCGTCATTATGGGAATGTCCCTTACAACCCCCCTCTCAACCATTACGACCTTGGCTTCGTGAAGCGGTTGTTTTGGCAAGGCCGTCAAATTTTCCCGGAGTGACTTTATTTTTTTTACTCTCTCTGTCATGTGGATTTTCCTTCGGTCTCTGAACCATTGATAAGACTATTCGCAGGGCGAATAATATAGGAGTTTTTCCTCTCCGCCGCCCCCTTGTTGCTACGCCACAAGCCCCCAAAAACAAAAGGGGGAAGCCCCTCCCCACCCTTCCACCAGCCAGGCTTGTTTTTGGGGGTGGTTGTCCTCCGGTAGTGCCGTTTGGCGGTCGGTCAGGGGTTCACCCCGCGCTCTCCCCGCCAGCTTGCCTGTTTTTTTTCTCGGCTTGGCTACGTCGTTGGTAGTCTATTCTTGGCCGGTCGTTATCAGCTGTCAGCGTGTCTGGCCGCCTATTGCGCTTGCGCGCACAGCCCCGCCAGGCCATCATCAGGCGCGAGACCGGCGCGCCATTATAGCACGGCACAGGAGCGGCACCGTCCGGCCTTCGGCCTTCTCCGTCCGGCACCGGGAGAATGCCGTGCTTTTTTCACGCCGCGCCGGGGGGTTCCGGCCTGGCAGGGCTGCGTTTCCGCCTCGGCAGCGCCGGGTGCCCCGGCATTGCGCCGGGGGGTGCGGCCTGCCGCCCACCTGCGGCGGCCAGCCTCCCCACCTCCCAGGCGAAGTATCACTTATTATTACCCCCCTCTCCACCACCCACCCCTCACCACCCCCGCCACTCCCCTCACGGTCATGTTCTCAGGCCGCCGCCTGGTCTGATGGGGTACAGCTGCGCGTTTCTCCGCCAAAACCCTGTGATGCAAACCCCCGCGCCAGCACCGGGGAAGGCTCTGACGGCCATCCTGATGGACGTTTTTTAACTTTGGTTATCCTCTCCACGCCTACGCTACGCCTGGCGGTTCCGGTCGTCTTCTAGGAAGGCCGTTAGGATCCTGCCGGAAAAAGACAACACCGTCCCGCGGATCCGCCGGATGCCAGGCTCAAGAAGCTGGTCAGCTTTTGCTGGCCAGTAAATCCGCCCGGTCGAAGTCGGCGCTTTTTTTTGTGGCCACTACTTTTTTTCTGTCGGCTTCCCTTCCTTGCCTTTGTAAAACAGTTGTGCTAAAATGCCAGGCATCATCATCTGGAGGTGGTAGAAGTGGCTAAACTGAAAGCCCCCCTAATGTCCCTCGGCGCATCCGGCCAACTCGCCAAAACCCTGGTATTTTTCCCCTGGAAAGGGCTGAATAACGTCCGGGAATACGTTATCCCTTCCAACCCCAAGACTGCGCTCCAGATTGCCCAGCGCGCCCACCTGACCGGCGCCGTTGCCGCAATCCATGCCGCCCAGGCTGACGCTACCAATCCCCTGCAATCCATCGACCAGGTGGCATACTCCGCCCTGGCCGCCGCGAAAGGCCGCATTATGACCTGGTTCAACCAGGCGTGTAAGCTCTGGATTGATACGGAGGTCGCCACGAAGGTCGGCTGCATCTACTCCGATTTCACGGTCACCACCAAAACCGCCGGTGCCATTGACCTGGAGCTTTACCTCAATGAGGAAACCCCCAGCAGCCTGATCGCCGGTACGTTCTACTTTGGCAGCACCAAAACGAACCTCATTTACTCCGCCGCGGCAACCGTCACCGCTGGCGATAAAGTCGCTCTGGTGGCGGAGGATTGCTCCGCCTTCCTGACCGCCGGTGTCAAAACCTTCGTCCAGTTTCGCCCTGACGCAGCCGATGGTTGCGAGGGCGCGGACTCCGGCATCTACAACTTCGTGGCCGCCTAGCCGTCGACCTTGATGCCCTGTTGACCTGGTGGGTGGGCGTTCTCTCCTGTGCGTCCGCCCGCCATTTATCAGAGGTGAGAAAATGAAAACTTACACCCTCCGCAAAATCGGCACCCGCGGCCTCCTGATTATCAAGGCCAAGTCCCTGACTGCCCTGCGCGACCGCTTTTCCGCCGATGAATGGGAAGATGCCACCGGCGAAAACCCCGACAAGGTGGTATATGATGGCGATAATCTCGGAGATGCCGGGTAAACAAATCATTGACGGCTTCCGGGGCAACCTGGACTTCTATTACTGGAAGGGGCTGCCTATCTGCCGTTCCTGGCCCCAGAAGCCTAAAGTCTTACGTATTCCCTCCGTCCGCGCTGGCTGGCCTTCCTTGACCGCCGCTTCCCGCGAGTGGAAGTTTCTCTCCCCCCGCGTCCAGGCTTCCTACAACGAATTAACCCCTGATTCCGGCCTCTCCGGGCGGGATTTTCAGGTACGAGCCTATATGTCCGGCCTGTACCGGTATCCCACACCTTAAAATGTCTGAATATTTCAGCGTCCGCGATGTTAAAGAAATCGGGCACCCTGGCGGCATTGAAATCCTGGTATGGACTGATGTGCCCTGCTGCCTTTACTGCCGGGACACCGCGCAGCTGCCGCGCGTCCACCGAAAACCCGTCCTCCGGCGCGGCACCTGGCTGGCCGATGATGTTCGCTTCTGCTTCACCGTCTTTAAGGATGAGCTGCACGATAATTGCTTCCCCTCCACCTTCCACCGCTTCACCTTCTACGACTGGCCGGACAATCACACCCGGTATTACTATTTCTATGCTATAGTTAACGGCGAAATGTCCGTCTCCACCTCGGCCATCTTCAAGTATAAGAACCTGGTGGAGAATCAAGTAGAGTGGGGGTATATGCTTCACACCGTCACGACCATGGAGCCGGAATACTTTATCCCGGCAGCTGGTAGCACCTGGACAAAAATCAACGTCCGCCGCTACGTCCCCGCTTCCGCCACTGGCGTTTTAATCCTGGTGCGCTCCGGCGGCGTGATTGGAGCCTATGGTTTGAATTTCCGCAAGCCGGGCACTACCGAACCGCCCTACACCAAGTATGGCTTCAACCTTCAAAGCTCCGTCTGGTGCGGTCAAGATGAAGATGGTGACATTGAAGTCTGGTGTGAGCAGCCTGCCTTCTTTTCGCTCTATGTTGTCGGCTATACCAATTCAAACGTTTGCTTCCTGAATGAGCCAAAGGAAATCACCGGCCAGCAGGGTGATTGCTGGTGGACTTATAACGCCTCCGAATGGCCTCAAGCTAAAGCTCTTATCGTCTGGTCTTGGCAACGTTCCCTGGGGTATATGTACGGCTGCCGGAAATACGGTAGCTCTGTCGGCCTGGCGCAGTCCTCATACGGCGGCCACTTCATCCTCCCGCTTGACGACCAACACCGCGGCCAAATCTACGCCTACTGGCGGTATCTGGATATAAAGATTAAATCTTGGGTTGTCGGCTATATCCGCGGCGGTTGCGCCTTCCCCCTGAACGCCGTCCGGCTCTCACATGCCGCTTACCCCGGATGGGAGTTTTCCCAGGTGGACACCTTCAACCCGCTGCCGTATCACGCCTGCCTGCAAATCTACACCACCAGGGCAACGGAAGACCTTGGCGTGAAGAAGCCTTACGCCCCGTACCTCGGCTTAAGTCGCGGCGGCAATCGCCATGATATAACCATCCACGCCGGGGATTCTTACGCCATCCAAAAGTACCTCACCAGCACCTATCAGCAATTATGGAATTTAGGAGTGCTATTATGAACCCTGAAACACGGCATGCCGCCACCGCGATTGCCGCTATCCTTTGCACTACTGCCATAGTCATTTTCTCTATGTACAAAGGCATAAACGGAGCCGTCCTGATGTCCGGCCTGGCAATCGTGGGCGGCCTGGGGGGGTACGCCATTCGCTCCATTCTGAATAGCACGGGCAAAGATAAATAATGTACAGAGGGGGATGGCAACTTCCTGAGATACTACTGGTCGGCTTCATTGTCCTCTTTACGCTTGCCATTATCGTTATCGTGTTCGGCCTGGCATGGCTCATTATTCGCTCCGTGCTGAATAGCAAAGGCAAAGGAAAAACCTAACCTCGCCAGCACGTTAAAGTTCCGGCCGCAAACGGCACTACCGGAGCAGGGGGAAACGCCCCGCCCCACGCGACAAGCCTGTCAGGTGGAAGGGTGGGGGGGGGCTTCCCCCTTTTGTTTTTGGGGGCTTGTGGCGTAGCAACCCCCACCCCTCGGAAAAACGGATTTATAGGAGGAGAGGGGAAAACAGGCAAGCTACGCCCCACCCCGCGCGCTCTGCTCTTTTCTCTTTCTCGCTATCTTGCATCCCTCCGCCTCTCCGATGCTCCGCGTTACCGGTGTCATAGTACGAACGGGGGGTTGACACCAGAATACTACCGGTGGTAGTGTGTCGGTATATCAGGAGGATACGGCAACGCTGAAGAGCGACCGGAGCGTCTGGTATGTGGGGAAAGGCGGCAGGGCGGGGTTTTGTTGCGTCATAGTCCTGCCTTGCCCCTCCAAAGCGGTAAACTTGGTGCTCAGTCGGGGTATCGTATGAAAGACAAAAAACACGCGCACTCCGGTTTCCCTCTCCCTTTCGGCTTCACCCGCGAAGAACTTATTTCGTGCCTAAAATCCTTCCTGGACAAATGCCCTCTGAATAGCGAAATTCCCCTGGTTATTGACGAGGAAGAATGGACGCAACCAAGCTTCGATCACCAGAATTAGTACCGGGCGACCTGCTTCACCCGGTAGAGCCGTCTTCACTTGTTGAGGTATGTCACAAGTGTGCGGTGCCTGAAAGGTCGCTTAAGCGGTGTTTTCACCGCGTTATGAGCGGCCTGGAGAAAGGCGGTCAACTGCGTTTCATAACGTTAACCTCTGCGGAGGTTCAGCCCCGGCCAATTCAGGAGAGCCTTCGCCGTCTAATCTGGAGACTTCGCCGCCGAGGTGTCCTGTTGGACTATATCCGGGTCATTGAATACACTAAACGAGGTCGGGAGCACGTCCATATGATATACCGTGGTAGTTTCATCGACCAGAAATTGCTCTCTGTGATGTGGAATGATATACACGGTGCTCCGGTTGTCGATATCCGCCAGGTGCGGCGACACCGGGGCGGCCTGAAAGGGGTCGCCCGCGAGTTGGCTAAGTATATGGCGAAAGACGGCCATCGGCGCTATTCCTGGTCGTGGGGTTGGGTGTATAAAGGCTTCGTTAAAACCTGGATGGAAGCCAAACGAATGTGCTACCAGATCGAGCGGTTTTCCCACCGTGAATTCCCCTATTATTCCATCTATCGGCTGTGGTACGCGCACATGCGGGGGCGGACTTCCCCCCGCGAGTTCTTGGCATACCTGTGCTTTGAATGGGAGCGTAACACCCATTTACCGATTACTTATTGCCCTGGTATTAAGTTTGCTTGGCTTGATGCCGTCTCCGCGTAGATTTTTATGTCAAGGTGATGTTCGATGACGGAAATCTGGTGTGACCTCTGCCAGTTAAAGACCCCCGGCAGCTGGCGTAAACACTGTGATTCCTGGCTGCACCAAAAGAACCTCCGCGACCCGGCTGCGGTGGGTGACGCGATAAGGCGTCATTATGGGAATGTCCCTTACAACCCCCCTCTCAACCATTACGACCTTGGCTTCGTGAAGCGGTTGTTTTGGCAAGGCCGTCAAATTTTCCCGGAGTGACTTTATTTTTTTTACTCTCTCTGTCATGTGGATTTTCCTTCGGTCTCTGAACCATTGATAAGACTATTCGCAGGGCGAATAATATAGGAGTTTTTCCTCTCCGCCGCCCCCTTGTTGCTACGCCACAAGCCCCCAAAAACAAAAGGGGGAAGCCCCTCCCCACCCTTCCACCAGCCAGGCTTGTTTTTGGGGGTGGTTGTCCTCCGGTAGTGCCGTTTGGCGGTCGGTCAGGGGTTCACCCCGCGCTCTCCCCGCCAGCTTGCCTGTTTTTTTTCTCGGCTTGGCTACGTCGTTGGTAGTCTATTCTTGGCCGGTCGTTATCAGCTGTCAGCGTGTCTGGCCGCCTATTGCGCTTGCGCGCACAGCCCCGCCAGGCCATCATCAGGCGCGAGACCGGCGCGCCATTATAGCACGGCACAGGAGCGGCACCGTCCGGCCTTCGGCCTTCTCCGTCCGGCACCGGGAGAATGCCGTGCTTTTTTCACGCCGCGCCGGGGGGTTCCGGCCTGGCAGGGCTGCGTTTCCGCCTCGGCAGCGCCGGGTGCCCCGGCATTGCGCCGGGGGGTGCGGCCTGCCGCCCACCTGCGGCGGCCAGCCTCCCCACCTCCCAGGCGAAGTATCACTTATTATTACCCCCCC
>JABUBN010000547.1_pt1 | contig 11068 bp, 11 predicted proteins | sample 7240341 | NCBI WGS metagenome assembly JABUBN01 (sample SAMN07256345, study PRJNA390944) | subsurface metagenome | isolation source: Methane hydrate marine sediment | place: Pacific Ocean: Eastern North Pacific, ODP site | reverse complement strand
TAACTGATAATAAGGAGCAGCTCTTTCCGGATATGTGACAATGCAGGTATTATACATATTTATAGCACTGGTATAGTTGCCAAACAAGGCATGCTTAGTAGCCTCAGTAAACAATCTGTAATACTGTGTATTCATTAGACTTTCCTCCTCTTCGCTTCTTACAACGTCTTTAGAGGAACCACACCCAATGCACAATAGAACAATTAAACAAATGATAGCACTATTTCCCTTCATACCGATTAAAATCTCCCAAATTTAGCTCTCCCTTAGCACCTAAGATAACAGTTTGATTTCCTAAAATAGAATTTCTTATAGTGGACCCTTCAATTACAGTATACCGACCTATCATTGAATTCTCAATGTTTGAGTCACTAATATACGTATTGTCTTCTATGCAGACATAAGGGCCAATTACAGAATTTTTAATTTTGGTATTTTTGCTAATATATACCGGTTTTACTATTCTATTTCCATATTCATTATATTCCGATTGCTTCTGATCTTCAATTTCAACAATCCTCATACAACTTTTTAAAAACATATCCTTATTTCCACAATCAAGCCATTCATCTATTACTTTGCATTTAAAACGAACTTTACCTGCCAGCATATTCCTAAGTCCGTCTGTAAGCTGATATTCTCCTCCAACCTTTTTATCATTCTTTATAATACGATCAATTTCAATTTTTATGATTTCCGCATTCTTAAAATAATAAATACCTATTATAGCCTTGTTAGATACAAAATTTTCTGGCTTTTCAATAAAATCAATAATCATTCCTTTACTATCTTCCTTAACAACACCATATTTTTCCGGATTTTTAACAACTTTTGTCCATATTATAGCTTCATCTTCATCCCTTATGACAAAATCGCCAATGAATAAGGTGTCAGCAAATGCAATTATAACTTCTCCGTTTAATGCTTCAGCAGCAGAAAACACAGCGTGAGCAGTTCCTAAAGCCTCTTTTTGATAATGAATATATCCTCTTGCTCCATTTACTTCGGCTAATTTTAAAAGAATTTCTTCTACCTCTTTTCCGAAATTTCCAATTACGAAATGTATTTCCTCTATATTCTTCTTTTTATCACCTAGTTTCTCAACAAGTCGTTCAACTATAGATTTCCCTGCAATTTTCAATAAAGGCTTAGGTACCGAAAGTGTATGAGGTCGCATACGCTTACCTATTCCAGCCATTGGTATTATAATTTTCATTTCGTTCAGTTTCCTGTATGTCCAAATCCACCAGATCCACGATGAGTTTCTTCCAGTATATCAACTTCGGTCCATGCTGCAGTTTCGTGCTTATTAATAATCATTTGGCCTATTCTTTCTCCATTTCTGATAATGAATTCATTGTTTGACAAATTTATAAGGATAACTCCTATTTCTCCCCTGTAATCCGAATCGATAGTACCCGGTGTATTTAAAACCGTTACCCCGTTCTTTAATGCTAAACCTGATCTTGGTCTAACTTGTGCTTCATAACCCTTCGGTAACTCTATAAACAATCCTGTTGGCACTAAAGCGCGTTCCATTGGCTTAAGGCAAATTTCTTTACGCAAGTATGCTCTTAAATCCAATCCGGCAGAATGATCTGTTTCGTACTTAGGAAGTTCATTTGATGATTTGTTTACCACTTTTATCTCCATGAATGATTTTTTTGAAACTTATCGTATTCTCACGGTATAGTATATAAAGAATAAAAACTGCAATCAATAAACTTTTAACAATATCTCCAATAAAAGAAATATTGGATAATGCAAAATAACCTAAGGCAAAGATAATTAATGCAACTATTATGTATTCCGCTATTCTTCCGATTTTATAATCAATTTTAAAATATTTTCTTCCAATAAAATAAGATAAGACCATCATAACAAAATAGGCAGTAACGTGCCCTATTGAAGATGCCATGTACGAGTACTTTCTAACAAATAGTACATTGATAACAATAGTTATTATTGCGCCGCTTAGAGTTAATACTGCTCCGTAAATAGTCTTTTTCTTCAACTTGTACCATATTGAAAGATTGAAGAAAATACCATAAAATATGTAAGCTACAATTATTATGGGTACAATTCTTAATCCTTCATGAAATTTAGGATCAATAAAGAATTTAATGTATTTCAAATAAAACATAATAATGAAACTCAAAACAAGTAATGCAGCGATAAAAAACCTCATTATTTTAGAAAATACCTCCTTGTCATCCTTCATTTTATAATAGTTGAAATAAAAAGGTTCGGCCGCATACCTGAACATCTGGATAAACAGCAACAGCAGTATAGCTATTTTATAATTTGCCCCATAAATACCTAATTCATAATTTGCAACTTCCTTATCTGTTATTAGATGCTTAATCAGTAACCTATCCAATGTCTCATTTACTGTGCCGGCCAACCCTGCAACAAGCAATGGTAACGAGTATATCAGAATTTCTTTTATAAGTTTACGGTTAAATACATAATGTACTTTTAATAATTCTGTTGAGAGCAGAATTAAAACTACAGAACTGGCTATAAGATTTGAAACCAAAACATAGCTTACGTCATCTCTAAGATTAAAATTGATTCCAATTTGATATTTTTTAATAGCCCATGGTAGAATTTCATAGAAAAAAACCACGCATAGAATTGTGACTATAACATTAATAATTTTTATTACAGAAAATTTCACGCTCCTTTCTTCCAACCTTAATTTAGCAAATGGTATTGTGCTAAACGCATCAATGGCTATAATAATTCCCAACATAGAAATAAATTCTACATTTCCCGAATAATCAAGCAATTGAGCAATATTTCTTCTAAAAACCAGTACTCCGGTAATGAACAGTACGGATGTTGTAAAAAGTGATACAATTACAGAACTATAAACATTTTGGTTGTTCCTGGGTTTAGCAAACCGGAAATATCCCGTTTCCATTCCATATGTTAATATGATCAGCAGGAAAGTAACATAAGCGTATAATTCTGTTAATACCCCAAACTGTTCTACCGAAAAAAGCCTTGTATAATAAACTGTTAATATTGTATAATTGAGAAGCCTGGGAATAATAGTCCCCATACCATAAATAAAAGTCTGTCCCGCAAGTTTTTTATAAATTTTCAATACGATTAAAGTTTATGATGCTTACCTTCGTCCAATCAACACACGAATTAAATACATTTTATGAAAAGAATAAGCTTTATTTCTTTGTTTTTAGTATACCACATCTTCTCCTATCCGCAAACCATATATTCAGATGTTGTATTAGAAACAACAGAAGGAACTCTAATTTTAAGATTATATGACGAAACACCCTTGCATAGTGAAAACTTTTTAAAATTAGTCAATGATGATTATTATAATAATCAGCTTTTCCACAGAGTTATTAATAATTTTATGATACAAAGTGGTGATCCTGACTCAAAAAATGCAAAACCTGGAGAAAGATTAGGAAATGGGGGCCCGAATTATACAATTATTCCCGAGTTTAATATTAATTATTACCATAAACGTGGTGCCCTCGCAGCAGCAAGAAAAGGGGATAATGTAAATCCGAACAGAGAATCAAGCGGTTCTCAGTTCTATATCGTACATGGGCGTACCTTTACAAAGTCTGAATTAAACACGATGGCCCGTCGTGGTAAGCATTTACCGTTTTCCAATGATCAGATTGAAGCGTATACAACAAGTGGGGGAAGCCCCCATTTGGATTATGAATACACAATTTTTGGTGAATTAATTGATGGTTTTGATGTTTTGGATAAAATTGCTTCTAAACCAGTCGATCAAAACAATCGGCCTTCGGAAGATATTAAAATTCTTAGGGCATATATTAAGAAACGTTAATAATTATGCTTGATAAGATAGATATACTTAAGAAAGAAGTTTCCGGTTGTGTAATCGTTACTATAGAAGAATTAGAAGATTTTCGATTGAAATACCTTAGCAAGAAAGGATTGCTTTCACAGTTATTAAAAGACTTTAAAACTATACCAACTGATCAGAAAAAATTAGTTGGTCAAAAGATCAATGAATTAAAACAATATGCCTTCCAGTTTTACACTTCAGCCCAAACTAAATTAAACGATAAGAAATCTTCAGCTCCATCAATAGATTATACTATGCCTCCGGAGCCTTTAAAAACCGGCTCTCGCCATCCTATATCAATTGTAAGGAAAGAAATATTTACTATTTTTTCAAGAATTGGTTTTACCGTCTCAGAAGGTCCTGAAATTGAAGATGACTGGCATGTTTTTTCCGGTCTTAATTTTCCTAAAGAACACCCTGCCCGCGATATGCAGGATACCTTTTTCATTAATAAAGATCCTGATCATTTGCTTCGTACACATACGTCTTCTGTTCAGATTCGTGTTATGGAAGCAAGTTCTCCGCCTATAAGAAAAATTTTTCCTGGCAGAGTATTCAGAAATGAAGCTATTTCGGCACGATCTCATTGTATATTTCACCAGGTTGAAGGATTGTATATCGATACTAACGTTTCTTTTGCTGATCTTAAACAAACGCTTCTTTATTTTTCGAAAGAATTTTTTGGTCCGTCTACTCAAATTCTTTTAAGACCCTCTTTTTTCCCTTTTACAGAACCTTCTGCTGAACTGGATATATCATGCTCTATTTGCGGTGGTTCCGGTTGCACAGTATGCAAGTATACAGGATTTGTGGAAATTCTTGGTTGCGGAATGGTTGACCCTTACGTTCTTGAAGCATCTAATATTGATAGCGAAATATACACCGGTTTTGCTTTTGGGATGGGTATCGAGCGCATTACAATGCTAAAATACCAGATAAACGACATCAGATATTTCTTCGAAAATGATATTCGTTTTCTCAATCAATTTTCTTGACACTTTAAAATAAAGTTTCTCCTTTTTTCCCGAATGCATCTTTACCTAAATGTCTGTAGGCCAACTCTGTAGCCTCCCTTCCACGGGAAGTGCGTTTAATTAATCCTTCCTTTATTAAGAATGGCTCATAAACATCCTCGATAGTACCTGGATCTTCACCAATAGCAGTGCCAATAGTATTTAAACCAACAGGTCCTCCCCTAAATTTATCGATAATCACCCCAAGTATTTTATTATCAATTACATCAAGTCCTAACTGATCTATATTTAATGCTTTCAGCGCGTATTTTGTAATATTTATATCAATTTTTCCGTCTCCCTTTACCTGCGCAAAATCCCTCACTCTTCGTAGTAAAGCATTCACAATTCTAGGTGTCCCTCTTGATCTTCGTGCAATTTCAAAACATGAATTTTTATTGATTTCTATATTTAAAATTCCGGCTGATCGTTTGGCAATTGAGCTTAAAACATCAACATCATAATATTCTAAATGGGATTTTATTCCAAACCTTGATCGTAAAGGACTGGTTAATAAACCAGATCGTGTTGTGGCACCAATAAGCGTAAACCTGTTTACTGTTAGTTGAATACTTCTTGCATTTGGTCCTTTATCAATCATTATATCAATTCGGTAATCTTCCATAGCCGAGTATAAAAACTCTTCTATTACCGGGCTAAGTCTATGAATTTCATCGATGAATAATATATCCTGATCCTCAAGTCCTGTAAGCAGTCCGGCAAGATCACCGGGTTTTTCCAATACCGGTCCGGAAGTGCTTTTTATGTTACTCCCAACTTCGTTCTTTATAATATATGCAAGAGAGGTTTTTCCTAAACCAGGCGGACCCGATATAAGAACATGATCTAAGGGTTCATCTCTTAATTTGGCTGCTTCTACAAAAACTTTTAAATTTTCGACAATTCCTTTTTGTCCTTTAAATTCCTGAAAGTTTTGAGGCCTAATGGCAAGATCATACTCCTGTTCCTTCTCAAACAATCCAACTTTTCTGATGTCAAAACTCTCTGACATGTCTTATTTCCTTATTTAATTATTACTTTGTTATCATCCGGAAAATCTATTTTCACCCCGTTTATTCTATATTCTTTCCCGTCCTGATAACTTATTGTGACAATAATATGTCCTTCTTCATCGTATTTCTTCCAATGTTTGTTTGGTATGCCGCTATTATAGAACTGCTCTTCTTTAATTGACGCATTTGGGTAGTAATATTTATGCTTTCCTTCAGCATTTCCCTGAATGTATTCACCCTCAAACATTAAAATTCCACCAGAATAAAAGTATTTCCATTTATCATCTCTTAAGCCTGTGATATATTTGCCTTTAGCAACAAAATCGTTAATAGTCACAATCCATTCTCCTTCTTTCTCGCCATCAAAATATTCTCCTTCCGAAATAACATTCCCAAACTTATTATATTCTGAGTATATCCCTTCTTCCTTTCCATTATAAAACTCTTCCTCAATAAAGATTTCTCCAGAGTCGTAATACCATTTCCACAGACCATTTTCTTTTCCTTTCCTGTAGTTTCCTTCCTGTTCGATTTTACCATTCTCAAAATAAAACAACCATTTGCCTTCTCTTTGATTGTTTTTATTATTCCCTTTTGCACGAATTTCACCACTAGTATAATAATTAATCCACTCTCCTTCCTTTTTACCCTCTTTATCAATAATTCCCAAGGATAAAAGTTTTCCATTATCATTATATATTCTGGATTTGATGATATCTCCATCCCTGTTATAGGTTTTGTGTATCCCTACTGTAATATCATTTATGTATGGTCCGCGTTCAACCAAATTTCCTTCTTCATCAAGCTTTTCTATCACAACAATATCTTTTTCTTCTTCCTTTACTTCTTCAACTAGTTTTCCATCCTGATAAAAAAGCGTTAAGGTTAATTTACCCTGCTTGTTGTATTCTTTATAATATCCATTAAGCACTCCGCCTTTATAATTAATTTCTTTTTTAACTTTTAGTCCTTCGTAAAATTCTTTCCAAATTCCTGTTTTTTCATTATTATCAGTATATCTGTTTATTCTTTGTCTTTCAACCAACGATCCCTTACTATATCTCTTTATAGTTTTAATTCTTCTATCTTTTGCGTAATCAATGCTTATACCATTTTTTTTATTCCTGGTATAATTTATTTCTTCCCTTATCTTACCATCCTTGTAATAATAATATGATAAACCTTCCTTGATATCATTAATATAAAGCTCTTTACTTAACACTGATCCTATATATTCGGGTCTGGTTCTTTCTGTATTGTATTCATAATAATATCCATTCTTTTTACCTATCAAATAATTTATTTTTTTTATTGTATCACCTGTACTGTTATAAAATATCCAAACACTATCCAGTAAAAAATTTTTTCTATTTCCCTCCGATTTTAAGATGCCTGTTGTATAATAGGTTTTCCAATATCCTTCAGGTTTTCCGTTTTTTATATAACCCTCACTGAGTTTTTTCCCATTCGGGTAATACAGTATATTGTATCCATTTGGGTTTATTTGATCCTGTGAAAACGTTATTGAGGTGCAAATAAGCAATAAAACGAGCGTTATTCTTCCTTTTTTTCATCTGTTTATAATTTGTTTTTCATTTGCCAGATGGAATGTATCATGATTGAATAACTTAGCGAACCAGGAAAGGATCAACGAAGTTAATCCATCTCATGAGTTATGTGAGTAATTATTTAATTATGGATGTTTCATTCTAAATTCCAAGTTTATCTGAAATTTCAAGCATTCTTTTTATTGGTTTTTCTGCTTTTTTTCTTATTTCTTCATCTAATAACAATTCAGGTATTTCATATTTAAGTGCAATGTATATTTTTCTAACAGTATTCAATTTCATAAAATTACAATCACTGCATGCGCATGTTGAATCTTTAGGAGGAGCAGGTATGAATTCTTTTTGTGGGTTGTACTTTTTCATCTGGTGAATTATTCCTGATTCTGTTGCTACTATATATTTTTTTGAACCATCTTCTCTGGTAAAGTTCAATAAAGAAGATGTGGATCCAATATGGTCAGCAACTAGTAATAAGGGTTTTTCACATTCAGGGTGAGCAATTATTTTCGCATCTTTATTTTGTTCTTTTAATTCTAAAATTCTCTCTAAAGAAAATTCTTCATGAACATGACATGCACCATCCCAAATAACCATATTACGATTTGTTCTGCTATTGATATAATTTCCAAGATTTCTATCAGGAGCGAAAATAATTTTCTCTTCTTTTGGGAGACTTTCAATAATTTGTAAAGCATTTGCTGAAGTACAAATTATATCGGTTAAGACTTTAATTTCTGCAGAAGTATTTACATAACTAATTACAATGTGATCAGAATGTTTTTTTTTAAATTTTATAAAATCTTCTGCTTTACATGAGTCGGCAAGTGAGCAACCAGCATTTAAATCAGGTAATAATACTTTTTTTTCAGGACTTAAAATTTTAGCAGTCTCCGCCATAAAATGCACACCACAAAAGACAATTATTTCAGCATCTGTAGATTCAGCTTTTCTTGCTAAGGCCAGACTATCTCCAACAAAATCAGCTAAATCCTGAATTTCTCCTTCCTGGTAATAATGAGCAAGGATAATCGCATTTTTTTCTTTTCTATAACTATTAATTTCTTTTTTAATATCAATTTTCGAATCAATTTTTACATTCAGAAATCCAAATTTTTTTAAATCCTCTTTATTAATATTTTCTAACATTTATATAATATATAGAAATAATTAAAGATGTTTATTTATAATGATGATAGGCTGTTGAATTGGTTTAAAATATTTTGTTGTTGGGTTTGTATATTCGGTAATTAAAAAATTATTGAAACATTATTAACAATCATACTCTCCTTAAATATTAAAAAATCAATCCCTTACTAAAAAATAAACAACTTGTTAAAAACTCTGATGGTGAAAAAAACAAATCATAATCAAACAGGTTTTTTGTTTAATTATTGTTAAAAGTACAACAAATTAAAGTGATAATTTTCCTTGGAATATTCAAAAATAATTTCATTAAGGGTTCAAATATAAAAAGTCAAGTTGTTTTTATGGATAGTTATTCCCGTGATTTAACAATTTTTAAACAATCTGTTGTTAAATAGAAAGCCTCTTATTAAAATTGAAAAGTCACATGTTCCAATACAATAATATTATTAGATATCAAGTCTGTTCTCTGCGATTATTGATGATTGATAAATGATGTATATTTGTGTTGGAGATTATAATACTATGGGGATATGAAAATTGCAATAGTAAGTGATCATGCAGGATTTAAGATGAAACAAAAAATTATTAGTTATCTAATAAGCAAGGATTATGAGTTAAAAGATCTTGGTTCTTATTCTGATGAATGTTCCGATTATCCTGATTTTGCTCATCCTTTAGCCTTAGCGATTGAAAATAAGGAATTCGATCTGGGAATATCTTTGTGTGGGAGCGGAAATGGTATAAGCATTACTGCTAACAAATATCAAGGCATCAGATCTGCTGTTTGCTGGGAAGTTAAAATTGCAGAATTAGCCAGGCATCATAACAATGCAAATATTTGTGCACTCCCGGCCAGATTTTTAGATGAAAAAAAAGCCAGGAAAATTGTAGATGCTTTTTTATCAACTGATTTTGAAGGAGGCAGGCATCAACGCAGAATAGAAAAAATACCAATTAAATATTAAATATTATGCTTTCTAATACTTCAAGATATGCTATCAGAGCATTAACATATTTAGCCATTAATCATAATAGCGGAAAGAAAATAGGGATTAAAAAAATTGCTGAAGATCTTGATATTCCTTCTCCTTTTCTTGGAAAAATTTTGCAGACACTTACTAAACAAAAAATCCTTTCATCCACTAAGGGGCCCAATGGTGGTTTTAGCATTTCAGATACCACAACGAAAACCAGATTGATTGATATTATTAAAATAATTGATGGTGATGATTTATTTGAAAAATGTCTGATATCTAATAAGCATTGTAAAGAATTGAAAGATAATCCATGCTCCTTACATGATCAGTATGAACCCATCAGAGATAACATCAATAAAATGTTTACTGATCACACCATAGGGCAACTTGCTGAAAAGTATAAAGCCTCAAAAATTAAAATAGATTTGTAATTATTTCCGGTATAACCTGTAGACTAAATAACCTGTAATTATTCCTGCTCCATCAGCCGCAAAATCAAACCACGCCCCTTCTCTCTCAGTAATAATTACAGCCTGGATTATCTCTGTTATTCCTGCATAAAACAATGGTATCAGTGATAGAATAAGAATGCCTGTAAAATAAGCAGATCTCTTTTTTAATTGAAATTCAGTTAATAGAAGAAATTCAAATATCATAAACAGAAAGAAATGTATTATTTTATCATAATGATTGAATTGGAATAGTTTATTTTTCGGTAAATTATCTCCTGATGTAAATAGTAGAAAGGCTATAACAATCGCCCATACTATAGATTTCCAATAACTTAATAAACTGTATCTCGATTTCAACCCTGATAAATTAAAAAATTATACTTAGTATCTATTTATCTATCCAACAATAACAATTCTTGTTTGTTCCAATCATTTGTTCTCCTCAAGACCTTTTCTGATGATTTTGTTGTAGCAATCAGGGTATTATCAAAAATTCCGAATGAAATGTAATGAAATGCCTGACTTAAACTTGATTCTGTTTCATCTCCCCATGATTTATCCAACCCATCTTCAGCAATACAATCAGGAGGAAGCCCATTGAAATAGTCTCCATAACCATCTGAATTAATTAACTGGATAGTCACAGGAGCAAATAACCAGTCCTGAAAATAAAAACTATACATACCAACGGGTTTACCATGAGTTGACGATCCGATAGTAATAACTTCCATATAAGGCTCGAGTGAGTTAATTACTAATTCACTTGCTGATGCAGACCTAGATGTGGTTATAAAAAATACCCTGTCAAGATCGAGATTTAATTCATTCTCAGAGAAATAGAAAGTAGTATCATAATTTGAAGATACATTATCATTATGTATAGCAGTAAAGAATTCTTCTCCTGTTTTCTCGGCAGGAATGATGATCTCAGCCAATTCTTGTGCAAGACTTATATATCCACCCCCGTTATATCTTAAATCGACTATTAATTGGGTAATATTGTTAGCTTTCAAAAAGGAAATTGTTTCTTCAAGATCTTCTTG
>JABUBN010000546.1_pt1 | contig 11069 bp, 11 predicted proteins | sample 7240341 | NCBI WGS metagenome assembly JABUBN01 (sample SAMN07256345, study PRJNA390944) | subsurface metagenome | isolation source: Methane hydrate marine sediment | place: Pacific Ocean: Eastern North Pacific, ODP site | reverse complement strand
AGTTAATAGTCGGCAGTCCACAGTCGGCAGTCCACAAAAAAGTAAATAACAATCAAACAATTATAACACAATGGTAACTTGATTTAGAAACTTAACTGTATATAAAAATGCAAAGTATCATGAAATTAGTCATTATCAAGCTATAAACATTAAAATTACGATATAATAAATTAAATTATGGAGGAACTTTAAAATGGACAAAAAAGAAATTTCAAGACGGTATTTTTTAGAGAAAGCTTCAATCGGAACCGCCTCTGTAATGGCAGTTGGAGCCATGCCGGCATTTGGATTCTCTAGTAAGAAAACAGATAAGCCGGCAATTCTTGGCGGCCAACCGGTCAGGACCAAAGGCTGGTCTGAATGGCCAATCTGGAATAAAGATGCTGAAGAGGATATTTTATCCGTACTGCGCAGTGGAAACTGGTACAGGTTTCGGGGTACAAAAGTAGAAGAATTTGAAAAGAAATACGCTGAACTCATGGGAGCCAGGCGTTGTCTTGCCACTGCAAGCGGTACGACTGCCCTGCTGGTAGCCCTGCACGTCCTTGGAATAGACGCGGGTGATGAAGTGCTGGTTTCACCGTACACCTTTATTGCTACGTATAACGTGGTTTTTCTCAGCAAAGCTCTACCGGTTTTTGTCGATACGGACCAGGAAACATTTTGTATGAATCCTGCTAAAATCGAAGAAAGAATCACCGAGAGAACAAAAGCCATACTTCCTGTTCATATTCTTGGTTTGCCATGCGATATGGATAAAATTAATGTTATTGCTAAAAAGCATAACCTGAAAGTGATCGAAGATGCTTGTCAAGCCTGGCTTGCAGAATATCAAGGTAAAAAATGCGGGACACTCGGAGACCTCGGCTGTTTTAGTTTCCAGAACTCTAAACACATTCCTGCCGGAGAAGGCGGTGCAGTAACCGGGAATGATGATGAGATAATGGACAGGTGTTTCTCTCACCACAATTGTGGCCGTCCTTATGGAAGTGTAAAGGCTACCAGTAATTATCCGGTACTTGGCAGTAACCGCAGAATACAGGAATTTCAGGCTGTCATTTTGATGTCCCAGATGAAACGGCTGAAAAAAGATGCCGGCACACGCCTGGAAAACGCACAGTATTTGACATCAAAAATCAAAGATATCCCCGGAATTTTTCCATACAAACTGTGTGAAGGAGCGACAAGGTCCGCGTATCATCTTTATCCATTCAGATATAAAAAAGAGTACTTTAACAATGTTCCCAGGGAAAAATTCCTCGATGCGCTGAGAGCGGAAGGCATTCCTTGTTCCGGAGGATATGGCCCGCAAAATAAAGACGGCTTAATTGAAGCAGCTTTAAATTCAAAAGGTTACAAACGGCTCTTTTCAGAGGACAGGTTGAAAAAATACCGTGAAGAAAATCACCTTCCCAACAATGACCAACTTTGTAGAGAAGCAGTGTTGTTTCAACAAAATATGCTTCTCGGAACCAAAAGTGATATGGATGATATTGCGGATGCGATAGTGAAAGTTTATGAGAACAGAGACAAGTTGATATAACATCCCCAATTGGAATACTTCTCGCAGGGAGATGCAGGTTATATACCGGATGAGCACATGTTAAAAGAAGGCGGCTATGAAGCACAAGGTCCCTATACACCTTCTTGTGAAAAACCCATTCTCAATGAAGTAAAACAGTTAGTTAAGGAAGTACTTGAGAAAAGTAAATATTAAAGTCTGTATCACCCGGTTGAAAATAGGTAAATAGTTTTTCTTGATAGTTTTTTTCCGTAAGGTTTCCCTGATTCCAGTGTCTAATAGATATCATGTAATTGCTCAAATATCACAATCAAGAGGATTAAGGTGCAAGATCACGAACTTTTATAGATAAGGTCAAAGCGAGTGATACTCATGCTTTTAAAGAGCTTTTTGAAAACCACAAAAGTTTAGTAATTAATTATTTGCTGGAAGAAAAAAAAATTCTTACCTTTGAACAACAGCAGAAATTTTTCTCAATTATAAAGGAAAAACTATTAAATGAAGCATGTAATCACCAGACGAATATGGTTGATCCCGTCGAAAATAATGACAATTTAAACTGCTAAAAATTGAATAAATCACTTAAAAACAAATGAAAGGAGATTAAAAAGTATGAAGGAAAAAATTCGGATCACAGTCATCGCTTTATTTGCTATTGGCCTTGTGGCGGGCATCTTTGTTTTAGCTGCCAGCCAGGATAACTCCCAAGCAAAAAAGACAGATGTGGCAGTGCAGAAAGTAGAAAAGCACGCAGTGGATGGATGCACGCATTCAAAATGTTCAGTAGAGTGCAAGGAAAAGCACGCCAAGGGTGAGTGCACGCACCCGGAAGGTTCAGCAGAGTGTAAGGAGAAGCATGCCGAAGGTGAATACACACATCCGGGAGGTTCAGTAGAGTGTAAGGAGAAGCATGCCGAAGGTGTATGTATACATGAATCAAAGTAATTTAAAGGGCACACCAAAGAGTCAAAAAGCAGTAAACCCGCGATATAACAGTGCCAAAAAACCAAGGAGAAGTTATTTGTAACCTTCTCCTTTTTTATTACAGATCATATTGTTCGTATTATTACGAACAGGAAAATGCGAATTTATGAAAAAAGAAATTTTAACGGAGGAACATAAACGAGCTGCACGATTTGCAAAAGCTTTAGGACATCCTGTTAGAATGTATATAATTGAATTGCTTTCTAAACAAGCTTGTTGTTACAGTGGTGACTTATCCGAAATACTGCCTATTGCAAAATCAACACTTTCGCAACACCTGAAAGAATTGAAAGAAGCCGGTTTAATACAAGGAGAAATAGAACTGCCCAAAATCAAATATTGTTTGAATAAAAAAAATTGGGTACAAGCACAAAAACTTTTAAAAAAATTCTTAAAAATCTAAATTTTTTTAATAACTTTGTTCGTAAATTTGCGAACTACGAATATAGAAATTAATGTAATGGAAATAAAAATTTTAGGGCCGGGATGTATAAATTGTAGAAATCTCGAAAAAGCAACCATTAATGCCTTAGCGGAATTAGAACTGGCTGCCGGGGTAACTAAAGAAGAAGATATGAACAAAATCGTGAATTATGGAATTTCTTCAAAAGCTGTTGGACAATTCGCAGTTACCATTCCTTTCTGCATTCATTCTGGGGCTCATGACTGCCATCAGCCCATGCCCTTTGGCTACTAATATTACAGCCATTGCATATATCAGTAAAGATCTGAAAAACAGGAAAAGGGTTTTTCTCAATGGGATTGTCTATACATCCGGAAGAGCATTAACGTATACTGCTATTGGCAGTATTTTGTTTTTAGGCGCCAGCATGTTTAAAATTGCCGGTTTTTTTCAAAGATACGGTGAAAAATTTCTGGGTCCGCTTTTATTGATCATTGGTTTCTTTATGCTGGGTATAATTAAAATAAAATTTCCAGGATTCAGCAAACTAACCGAAAATATTGGGCAAAACAGCCGCTCAGGTATCTGGGGTGTTTTACTGCTGGGGATCATTTTCGCTCTGGCATTTTGTCCATATAGCGGCGTCCTTTATTTTGGAATGTTAATTCCAATAACTATTGCCAGCGCAAAGGGACTTTATTTACCGGTAGTTTATGCCTTGGCAACAGGTTTACCTGTTATCATAATTGCCTGGTTGATCGCGTTTACCACTTCGGGAATTGGTAATTTTTTCGAAAAGCTAAAAATCTTTGAATTTTGGTTTAAACGATTAGTAGCAGTCATCTTTGTGTTAGTCGGTTTATATTATATCTACATGTTTTTTATTCAGTAATATAAGAGTTTTGACATGGAGTGGAAAAAAGAATTTAATATACTGTTTTGGATTGTAGCCTTTTTTCTTTTAGTATTTTTTATGCCATTGGAAAATCTCAGGTTTCAGGAAGCAGTCAACGCCACTCTTGATTTGACAAAATGGTATGCCAGGGAACATGTGATCCTTTGCCTTTTGCCGGCCTTCCTGATTGCCGGGGTGATATCAGTCTTTGTAAGCCAAGGTGCGGTTTTGAAATACTTTGGAGCAAGGGCAAAGAAGTGGATTGCCTACTCGGTAGCTTCTGTTTCCGGAACAATTTTAGCTGTATGCTCCTGTACTATACTTCCGTTGTTTTCGAGCATCCATAAAAGGGGTGCAGGATTAGGCCCGGCCATCGCCTTTTTATATTCAGGCCCTGCCATTAATATTTTAGCCATTATTCTAACAGCAAGGATACTCGGGCTCGAGATGGGAGTAGCCCGGATTATTGGTGCAGTATTGTTCAGTGTCATTATAGGATTATTCATGTCACTGATTTACCGTAAGGATGAGAGAAAAAAGGCAGAAGAACAAATGAATATTGTCATTCCTGCCGAGGCTCGCCCGCTTTGGCAAACAGCTTTCCACTTCTTTACTCTTATATTAATCCTTGTAATTGTCAACTGGGGAAAGCCTGGCGAGGGTGTAACTACCGGTTTATGGTATTTCATTTGGACTTATAAATGGCAAATCATAATCATTTTTGGACTTTTCCTGATTTATTCCATGGTTAGGATACTACATATAAAATTATGGCAAATCCTTTTGGTAGCTGCATCTGTGGCTATTATGGCTCTTGTTTTTTCTAATCCCTTGGTTCCTTTTATAATTGGCATTGCAGGATTAAGTACGATTTGTTTATTACATGGCGGTGAAAACAGGGAATGGATCTTGTCAAGCTGGGATTTTACCAGGCAAATCATGCCGCTATTGGCGTTAGGTGTTATCGTTGCAGGGTTTTTACTGGGCTCTACACATGATGATACCCAAATGGCCGGAATAATACCCAATCATTGGGTATCGGAACTTGTTGGAGGTAACTCGCTGTTTTCCAATTTCTTCGCATCAATTGTGGGGGCTTTTATGTATTTTGCCACACTAACTGAAGTGCCCATTTTACAGGGATTATTAGCTGCAGGTATGGGTAAAGGTCCTGCTTTGGCTCTTTTATTGGCAGGTCCCTCCCTGTCGTTACCTAACATGCTGGTAATTCGTAGTGTAATTGGAACACGGAAAACCACTGTTTATATCCTGCTGGTTGTTATTATGGCTACCGTTACCGGATTGATCTTTGGTTCAACGTGAAATTTCAAATAATTCACAAAATTTGCAATTAATGAAATCCATCTTACTAAAAGAAAATATTGTTTATATAACTCGATTAAACCCATAAAATAAAATTATCATGCAACTAAAAAAATTTAAGTCAATTGGTTTTGTAGGTGGAGGCAGGATTACCCGGATTTTTCTGGAAGCTTTCCGGAGAAAAGAGGTAGTTTTTGAATCTGTCCTGGTTAATGATCTTGATACTGAAAAGCTGAATTTATTAAAAAAACAGTTTCCTTATATTGAAACTGTAACCCGGAAAGAGAAGCCGGCCGAATGCGATTTGGTTGTCCTGGCTCTTCACCCACAGGATATTAATTCTTCCCTGTTTGCTGATATAGGACAATATCTTACTGAAAGAACAACCTTACTGTCGCTTGCACCGAAAGTGTCAATCGTCAAAATTACTGAATTGGCAGGAATTATTTGCCCGGTTGTAAGAATGATCCCCAATGCGCCATCAATTATCAATCTTGGTTATAATCCGATTGCCTTTTCTGAAAATTTTGACAGTGATACAAAACAAGAATTGATTAAACTATTGAGTAACCTTGGGGAATTGATTGAGGTGCAGGAAAACAAACTTGAAGCATATGCTGTAATTACAGGTATGGGACCTACATATTTTTGGTTTCAGTTTGAGGAATTGTACAGACTGGCAGTATCCTTTGGCTTAGATGAGGAAGAAGCCAGGAGTGCATTAAACAGTATGATAAAAGGCAGCGCTGAGACTTTCTTTTACTCAAATCTACCGGTTGAAGAAGTGAAAGACCTTATTCCTGTTAAACCATTAAAAAATCATGAGGAAGTGATTAGAGATTATTTTAAAAATGTGCTTGAAAATCTATATAAAAAGTTAAAAAACATCTAATCATCTCGAGCATTTTAAGGACAGCCTCTTGAAGCATTTTTAAATAAAGTAAAAACCACCGATGAGTTTATCATTGTAACATTTTTATTATGGCCGCAATTTCAAAGAAATTGACATTTCTAGACCGGTATTTAACCCTTTGGATCTTCCTTGCCATGTTTATTGGTGTTTTTTCAGGTTCTGTATTCCCTGAAATCGCAACATTCTGGGATAAGTTTAGCTATGATACAACCAACATACCTATTGCCATCGGGCTAATTGTAATGATGTACCCACCTCTGGCAAAAGTAAAATATGAAGAATTGAAAGATGTTTTTCGGAATGTCAAAATACTTTCGCTCTCTCTTGTCCAGAACTGGATTATTGGTCCGTTTTTAATGTTCTTTCTGGCCATACTCTTCTTACATGATTATCCACATTATATGGCTGGATTAATACTGATAGGTACAGCCAGATGTATTGCCATGGTTATTGTATGGAATGAACTGGCAAAAGGAGATACGGAGTATGCAGCAGGTTTGGTTGCATTAAATTCTATTTTTCAGGTTCTGTTTTTCTCTTTTTATGCCTATGTATTCATAACCGTATTACCTAACTGGTTTGGTTTGCAATCATTTCAGGTTGATATAACTATGTGGCAAATTGCCAAAAGTGTGTTCATTTATTTGGGCATTCCCTTTATTGCCGGGTTTTTAACCCGGTTTATCCTTATAAAGGTCAAAAATAAAGACTGGTATCATAAGAAATTCATACCAAAAATCAGCCCGCTTACTTTAATAGCGTTGTTATTTACCATATTTGTAATGTTTTCATTGAAAGGGGAATATATAGTTAAAATCCCTTTTGATGTGGTCAGGATAGCCATTCCTTTGCTGATTTATTTTATAGTAATGTTTCTGGTCTCTTTTTATATGGGTAAGAAAATTGGCGCAGACTATTCCAAAACAGCATCCCTGTCCTTTACGGCCGCGAGCAATAATTTTGAACTGGCCATAGCTGTGGCAATAGCCGTTTTCGGAATCAATTCAGGGGAAGCATTTGCCGCGGTAATTGGCCCCCTGGTGGAAGTACCGGTTTTGATTTTATTGGTCAATGTGGCTTTAAAGTTTAAAGAAAAATATTTTCAATAGTCTGGAAAATTATTAAAGAAGAAACAATAATGTTTGATTAATCTATTAAAGGCTATTAAATTCAAATGAATAGATTTTCTCCATGTATATTATTGGTATTTTATATTATAAATCTTCAAATTTTTGCCTAGGATATAAGTAAAACAGAATTAAGCTTTGATGGAAATATTCGGTACCGCTTTGAAAAGTGGCAGGGTATGAACAGTAAAAACTATGGAGATGACAGCAAAACAGCTATTGGAGACTTAAATGACAATATTCTGTTACAAAGGTTTATAATCGGTTTTAAATACGATCATTCAAATAAGATCGAATTTTCATTGCATTTACAGGATTCAAGAGCTTTAGGGTGGTCGTTGCGTAATTCTGAATATCCTGACTTCTTTAAAATTTATAAACCAGGTACTGTTGCACCCTACTACAAGATGAATCCACAAGAAGAGTTTTTTGAAATATATGATGCTTCTATAAAGATTGATAGCGTTTTGCGATATTTCTTCATTAAGGCAGGAAGGCAAAAAATTGCCTGTGCTGATTACAGAATTTTCGGACCCGGAAGTTGGGGAAATACCGGCAGATGGACATGGGATGCAGTGAAATTATCATTTGCCAAAGGAAGATTTTCTTTTGACACATGGGTTGGCGGTACAAAAATCCATGATCCTCAAAAAACCTGTTTGCCGTTTACGCACAACGAATTTTATGGTTTTGGTTTTTATGGTTCATATTCAATAACTGAAACTTTTGTTCTGGAACCTTATGCTGCCCATAAGCAACAGGGATCAGCCGATTATATCAAAGACCAGAAGATAAACAGGAACTGGATTGGGTTACGATTAAATGAAGCTGATTTACATAATTTCAGGTTTGAGATAAATTTTACCAGAGAATTCGGAAAGGATAATGGAAAGATAATTGATGCTTATGGGGTTTTTACAAAGATTGGCTACAAATTTAAATTTATTCCCGGCAAACCGCTTCTGAGCCTCAGATACACCTATGCTTCAGGGAACAAAGATAATAATGATAAGATATACGTTTTTGATCCGGTTTACGGTGCAAGCGATAAATATTACGGTTGGATGAATATTGTGAGATGGACCAACCTTGATAACCGGGAAATAGTACTTGAATTGTATCCTGTTAAAAATTTGTGGATCGAAGTTAAATATAATCAGTTTTATATTCCACGGCCAGACGATGTAGTCTTGCAAGGAACTATGACATTATTACCCGGCAAAAAACATCTGGGAGATGAACTTGATATTTTTGCAAAATATAATTATTTCAAATGCTGGCAATTTGTTTTGGCCTTTGGATATTTTATGCATAAAGATATACAAATGATAAACTCAAAAACACCTGAAAATGCTTATTGGATTGCATGTCAGGTATTGTATTCTTTTGATTTTAAATTGTTTGATAAATAAACTCGCATTAAAATTAAACCTTATGAAAAAGAAAATCTCACCTGCTATTTTGTTAATTCTTTTAACAATTGCTTTTGTTGTTGTGATTGCTGTTTCTCAAACAAAACAACCGCCTGATCCTTTCATAAATGAATTATCTCAAACAGCAATTTCAACTGAAGGAGTTTGTCCGCCATTTTATTTGCTTACCGAAGATGCCGATACTATCAATCCCGTGAAAGGATTAAATTCTGACAAACCCTATTCAGCAAAACAAACCTGCGGAAAATGCCATGATTACGATAAAATTACCGAAGGTTATCACTTTCAGCAGGGAAAAGGCGAAAAATTACCTGAAAAAACAGCTGATCGATACCAGTGGGCTTCTACTCCAGGTAATTACGGCGGCAATTGGTGTTCTCCTGCACCTTTGTATAAATACCTGTCAAAGAAAAATAATGACGGTTCAAGAATGATGGACATGACTTCATTTGATTTTGTTGTGAGTTGCGGAAAATGTCACCCCGGGGGAGGGTCATTGGAATACGACCGTGACGGATTCAGATATGATAAAGTGATGGCGGACATAACCAAAGGTTTTGTTTCAGGCGGTAATAACAATTTTGACGGTGACTATTTCAAAGCACGGTGGTTGGAATCAGGTGTGATTGAGGCTGATTGTTTTTTATGCCATATGCCTGAATATGATAATAATGAACGAATAAAACATCTTGATAAATTTAACTTCAGATGGGCTGCCACTGCAGGTTCAGGATTAGCCGAAGTTACCGGTTCGGTTAAAGATAATATTCCTGTTAAAGTAATTTATAACAAAAGTTTATTCAGTAATGATGGTAAAATTGAACCTCATATTGTAAAAGAGCCACGCGATAAAGCTTGTCTCTGGTGCCATGCCAAGCCGGGTTGGAAAAAACGTGGTGCAAATTTCAGGACAAGAACTGATGTTCATCTGCGTGCCGGACTTAAATGCGTGGATTGTCATCCTGCTGGAACATCATCCGATAATGAATTAATTCAGGGGAAGGAAGTTCACCAATTTGGAAAAGGCGATGACCCTGGCGGTCATGTTCGTGATGATTTGGATAATACAGGTCGTTCCTGTTTGGATTGTCATGAAACCGGTTACTTAGGAGCTACGGTGGCAAAACATAAAGGTCTTCCACCACTGCACCTTGAAAGAATTGCTTGTCAAACGTGTCATATTCCTGAACGCACAGTCAAATCAGCACAGTTTGTTGCAAGTGATGTGTTCAATCCGGGTACTAAGATACCAACAAAAGGAAAGCATCTATGGACTTTCTACGATCCGGAAATGAAATATTGGAATCATTACGGTGATCTGGAAATGATGGGCTATGACGATAAGCCTACTGATATATTCAAACCTACACTGGCTTTGTATAAAGGGAAAATATATCCGGTTAACCGTGTACATACTGCATGGCCGGCCATTAAAATTGAAGGACAAGCAGGTTTAATGCAGCCTAAAATGGGTGATATTTATAAAATGTGGACAAATCACATGGCAGATACGTCTATTTACCCGGAACTATCAAAAATTACTGACAATAATGGAGACGGGGTAATTGAAGTTAACCGTCCTGAAGAGATTGATGCACTTATTGAATCCATTACACAAATGCTTGAAGAAACCAAATACCCTATGGAAGGTAAAAAGGTTGTTTGGGTTATAAATGACCGTGTATTTACTTCGGGTACTGAATATCATCAAATAGAGAAGGAATCATGGGAAGCTTCGCCTTATGGCAATATACATACATACAATCATGATATTTATCCGGCTAAAGCAGCAATAGGCAGTAATGGATGTTCTGATTGCCACAGTTCAAACTCTTCTTTCTTTTTCTCCCCGGTAGTTCAATATCCATTTGATGAGAAAGCAAATCCTGTATATATTTCACAATCGGAAATTATGGGTTACAATGGTAAGCCAAGAATATACGAAAGTGCTGCTGCTACTACGGGCAGCTTCTTTTACTGGCTTACAGTAATTGTTATGGTATTTCTTATAATTCACATAGTGCTTGATTTAATTTCTCACAGACGTAAACGCAAGGCAGAAACAGAAATATCATTTGAAAAGGGGATTCAATCAAAAGAAACTTACCAGCGCTTTGATGTGCATTTCCTTGCTCAGCATCTTTTACTAATAATTAGCGTTTTTATTTTGGTGATTTCAAGTGTTTTTATATTTGGTGCGAGGTATCCCGGCGCTCACTGGGCGTCAGTACTAACAGGTTCGCTTGGAGGTATTGATTTCTGGCGTATAATCCACCGCATTGGAGCAATTCTCTTTATCATACTATGTTTATACCATCTTGTGTACATTGTTATACATCCCGAAGGAAGATATAATTTCAAACATTTATTGCCCGGGTGGAATGATTTTCAACATCTTGGACAAAATCTAATGTGGTTTTTCGGTTTACGTAACAAGCCACCTCACTTTGGCCGGTTTACATATTAATT
>JABUBN010000545.1_pt1 | contig 11069 bp, 6 predicted proteins | sample 7240341 | NCBI WGS metagenome assembly JABUBN01 (sample SAMN07256345, study PRJNA390944) | subsurface metagenome | isolation source: Methane hydrate marine sediment | place: Pacific Ocean: Eastern North Pacific, ODP site | reverse complement strand
CCGGATTCACGTCCGCCACCGGTATCTTTTTCGCCTCCAAATGCTCCTCCAATTTCAGCTCCGGAAGTACCGATATTGATATTGGCTATACCGCAATCTGATCCTTCATGCGATAAGAACTTTTCAGTTTCCAGAATATTTGTAGAGAACATAGCAGAAGATAGTCCCTGAGGCACATCATTGTGTATTTCAATAGCTTCCTCAATGGTATTGTATTTTATCAGGTATAGAAGCGGAGCAAAAGTCTCTTCCTGAACGATATCAAAGTGATTCTCAACTTCAGCTATGCACGGCACTACATAGCAACCGGATGCATACTTTCCACCTTCCAGTACTGAACCGCCATAAATAATTTTACCTCCCTCATTTTTAACTTTTCCGATGGCTTCAATGAATACATCCGACGCCTCTTTGTCAATAAGTGGACCTACCAGGATAGAAGGATCCATAGAATTGCCGATCCTGATATTTTTATAAACACTAACCAGTTTTTCTTTAAATGTTTCATAAATGGAATTGTGAATAATGATTCTTCTTGTTGAGGTGCATCTTTGTCCGCACGTACCAACAGCTCCAAAAACCACTGCCCGTAAAGCCATTTCAAGATCAGCATCGGGAGTGACAAGTATTGCATTATTACCTCCCAGCTCGAGAATAGTTCTGCCCAGTCTGGCTCCGACCAGCTCTCCAACCTTTTTACCAATTCGTGTTGATCCGGTAAATGATATAAGAGGAATATTTTTATCAGCAAACATATCATCGCCAAGATATTTCGAGCTTGTTGCCACAAGATTCAGCACTCCTTCCGGCACATCGTTTTTCCTGAGAACACCGGCCACAATATTATGAACGGCTATTGCACACAGAAGCACCTTTGAAGAGGGTTTCCATACAACAACATCTCCGCATACCAGGGCAATCATAGCGTTCCAGGCCCAAACAGCTACAGGGAAGTTGAATGATGAAACCACACCTACAATTCCCAGCGGATGATACTGATCATACATCCTGTGCTCCGGTCTTTCCGAATGCATCGTAAAACCCCAGAGCTGTCGCGATTGTCCCACAGCGAAATCACAGATATCAATCATTTCCTGAACCTCTCCTAATCCTTCCTGATAGATTTTCCCCATTTCACAGGCTACCAGCTTACCAAGTGGTTCTTTATATTTCCTCAATTCATTTCCGATCTGACGTACCACATCTCCCCGCACAGGTGCAGGGATCTTTCTCCATTTTTTAAACGCATCCTTTGCTGTGGCAATCACGGTACGATAGTCTTCTGTGGTAGCCTGTCTAATACCGGCTATTTCATTTCCATCGACCGGAGAGCACGATTTTCTTATATCCCCCGATGTTTCTTTCCAGACTGTACCAGTACATAATCCGTTATTAACATCGTTTATTCCAAGCTCATTTAATGCTTTATGAATGCCATAATCCTTTGCCATTTTTACCTATTTTTTGTTTAAGATAATTACTTACCACTTAATAAGTACAACATATTATGTATTAGTATTTAGTACTCATTACTTTTTATCCATTTCACCAATCCGCCTGTCTCTAATATTTTCATTAATTTTTCAGGTAGGGGATTGATTACAAATTCTTTATTTCCTATAGTTATCTTACAGTTGATCAGATCAATTTTTACAGGATCTCCCGGTTTATATGCCTCAACAGCTTCGGGAAAAACAATAACAGGCAGGCCCTGGTTCAGTGCTGACCGAAAGAATATTCGTGATACAGACTTAACAACAATTGCTTTTATACCGGCATAAACAAGTCCAACCGATGGATGCTCACGTGAACTCCCACAACCAAAATTATCGCCACAAATAATAACATCCTCTTTCCTGACTTTATCAGTAAAATTGTTGTCAAATCCTTTGAACAAATGCTGTGCTATTTTCTCAGGTTCCGAACTATTAATCTCGTATGTCAGGTTTCCTGCAAACATCTGATCGGTATTCAGGTTATCTACATCCTGATATGCCCATACAGTACCCTCTCTTCTGTTTTCGTGTGAAGGTATTTCTACTATCAGGGTCTGTTTCTTTTTATAAGGATATTTTATATTCCCGATGCCTTTCCGGGGGGAAGTAATTTCACCTTTGATAGCTGACTTCGCAACTGTAGCCGGAGATGCCAGGTAGATAGACGATTTTTTATTACCCATACGTCCCAGGAAATTCCTGTTTGCGGTAGAAATCACATGAAAACCGTCGGCAGGAATTCCCTGTCCTGTTCCCAAACAGGGGCCACAGGAAGGGGAGAGAATATTAGCTCCCGCGTTTATAAATATCTCCAGAAGACCTTCCTTCATAGCCTGCAGATATATTTCTTTTGAAGCCGGCGAAATTAAAAGCTGAAGTCCCGGTTTTACTTTTTCCCCTTTGAGAATTGTTGCTGCAACCCTCAAATCTTCAATTCTACCGTTTGTGCATGTCCCTATCAACGCCTGATCAATTTTTTGTCCTGTCACCTCATCAACACTTTTAATATTATCAACATGATGAGGGCATGCTACAACAGGAAACAGATCGCTTAGATTAATTTCAATACCCTTTTTATAGTTAGCGTCTTCATCGGCCCATGCACCGTTAAATACCTGAGTAAAATATTCATCTAAAACAGGGTCTTGAGGAAAAACCGCATTTTTTGCTCCCATCTCCGAGGCAAGATTTGCAATGGTCATACGGTCTTCGACAGAGAGTGTTTTAACACCTTCGCCGTGATACTCAATTGACATATAATCAGCTCCACTTGAGCCAATCATACCCATAATATACAAGGCAATATCTTTTGCATATACTCCATCCTTTAGTTTTCCTGAGAGACTAATCTTAATAGTTTCCGGTACCCTGAACCAGGTTTCCCCATTTTTCCATAAGCCGGCTGTTTCAGTCCGGTCAATTCCAGTTGCAAAGGCATTAAATGCACCTGCAGTACAAGTATGACTATCACTGCCAACAACGATCATTCCCGGCCGGGCATAGTTGGACATTAGCTGATGACAAATACCGTCACCAGCATCATGGAAACGGGAAATATGTTGATCTGCAGTAAAATTTCGTATCTGTTGATAGTCATTTGCCAGTTTACTGCTTGTTGGAGGAGCATTGTGATCGAGCACAACGAGCAGTTGTTCGGGATCAGATAATTTAACTCCTCCCATCTTATTGAAAATCGTCTTAATACCTGAGGTGTTATCGTGCGACAGAATGATATCGGGACGAGCAAATACAATCGTGCCCGCATCTGCTCCAAATATCTTTTCAACAAACGTCTTACCTGCCATTGATTATCTTTTACTTATTGAATTTATAATTTCAATAAATCGCCTCTTTTATAAATCTCTGATTGTACTTGTGAAAACTTTCCAATTTCAGTTGATTTATTATTTCTCAGATTTGTGATCAATCCACTTTCCAGATCAAGCCTGACCCTGTCTCTCTGGAGAAGTTCAAGCAATCTGAGATTGTCGTAAATTAAAACAGGGAAACCTGCATTAATAGCATTTCTCTCATAAATTGACCCAAATGATCGGGCAAGAATTGCCTGATTTTTTAATGCCTTAAAACAATCTACTGCCTGTTGTCTGGAACTGCCTGCTCCAAAATTTTTACCCGTAATGATAATGTCGCCCGGTTCTGATTTTTCAGCATAATCTTCCCAATCCTGCAAGTTCCCGAAGGTATATTGTCCCATTTCTTCAAGGCTGGTAACCGAAAGATGCTGATTGTGATAGATCATATCGGTGTCAATATTATCCTCATCAATTATCCATACCTTTCCTTCAAGAACGGTATTTATAAAAGGTCTGTCGATATCTTCACCAATACCAGCTTTTGTTTCTGCAGCAACTTTCAAAGACGTAAATAACGATGGGGCCTCAGGCAGGGAATCGGAAGTAGTAATATGTCCTGCAATAGCCGAAGCAGCAGCAACTGACGGAGACGAAAGATAGACATCACCCATGCCCTGTTTACCTGCGAAGTTTCTGTTTCCAGTGCTCACTGTCTTCTCTCCGGGTCCGTTTTGACCAATCTGGCCCGATGCACATCCGGCACAACCTGCATTGCCAAAAAGCGCTCCGGCGTCTTTGAATATTTTAATCAAACCTTCTTCCAGGCATTGATTCCAAACTTCATCCGTAGATGGAACAATTTTAAGAACAATACCGGGAGCAATCTTATTTACTTTAAGAATTTCAGCAGCTATTCTCATATCTTCAATACGCCCGTTGGTACAACTTCCAATAAAAACAGAATCTATCTTTGTCCCCTGAACTTTCTTAACAGGCACTACATCATGCGGTTTTCCGGGAAGGGCAATTGCCTGAAAACATTGCTTCAAATCAAAGGTGTAGGTTTTCGTATAGGATGCATCTTCATCGGGAGTTAGTTTCTCACATGCTTTTCCTGATCGCTCTGTACAATAGGCAAGGATCTCTTCTGAAGGGGTAATAAACAGGGCTATAGCACCCATTTCGGTGGCCATAGAAGAAATGGTGATACGTTCATCGAGGGAAAGTTTTTCAATCGCTGCGCCCTCCAGCTCAATAGAATAACCGAGCAGGGTGTTTGCACCAAATTCTTTAAGCAGGTTCAGAATAATATCTTTTACATGGACACCTTCAGACCTTTTACCGGTAACTGTAATCTTCACCGATTCGGGGACCTTGAACCATACCGATCCTCTCGACCATGCAGCAGCAATATCACGATCGCCCATTCCTTGTCCGAATGCACCAATTGCTGCCAGAATATTCGTGTGCGAATCGGTTGAAACAACTGTTGAACCTGGAACAGCCAGTCCTTTATCGATCGCCAGATGGGTACCAATACCACTGTTAATATCGAAAACAGGAATATTATAATCGCGTGCAAACAACCTGCAAATTTGCTGATTGGCAGCATATTTCTGGTCAGAACCCGTGGGATTACAATCAAATGTAAAGAAGGTTTTTGCATTATCATCCAATACAAGCTTGTTATCTTTCAAATTCTTCACCACATTAGCGCCTCCGAAATCTCTTGCCAGCCGCACATCAATTTTCACATCAATAATTTCTCCCGGAGTAACTACCTCATTTTCGGAATGAGCAGTAAGTATCTTTTCAATGATTGTCATGCCCATAGCCATTTATTTTAATCTGCTTTTAAATGGCAAAAACGTCATAAAATCAGCATGATGTACTATATAAGCTTCTGTAGTCCTTTTCACCATGTCACCTTCACCTGCATGAGCAGCAATAATATGGCATACCTCGGCCGGAATCCCACATTCTTCAGCAATGGAAACCCCGGAGAAAGGATGGCGCAGGTATTTTCCATATGTTCCCTGAATAGCTTTACCCTCATCATCCAGCACGTATTCAAGTAATTTTCCGACATCGCAAAGAATAGCTCCTGATAGTAACACATCCATATTAACAGGTAGTTCATCCTTAAAAAACTCATTTATTTTCAGGCCACTTTCCCGCGCAATATGAACTACTGCTCTCTTATGATCCATAAAACTGACTTTAAGATCGGGACCACACAGAAGAGTAAAGGGAATACGCTGTAAATCTTTAGCAGATAATACACTTCGTTCAAGTGCCAGTTCCCATGTCTTCGCTGTTTTTTCTCTTAACTCATCATCTTCTATCCAGTCGAGTTCGGGCCATAACGATCGTATATCTTCCATGGTTCTATCTATTTATTTTTTGAATTATAGCATCCGTCATTTGTTGAGTTGAAGCTGCACCTTTATAAATTACGTCAGGCTTTCCCGGCATCTTCATCATATCGTATGTTCGTACCTTTCCATCTGAAATAACTTCAGCAACACCTTTCCTGATCTTTGCTGATATATCATGTTCACCGATATAATCAAGCATCATGCAAGCAGATGCGATCATGGCTATGGGATTCACAATGGAGACTATATAACCGGCATATTTGGGAGCAGATCCGTGAGTGGGTTCGAATACGGCCACCTCTTCTCCGATGTTCGCACTGCAGGCAAAACCCAAACCACCAATAAGTCCTGCAAATCCATCCGACACAATATCTCCAAACATATTTCCGGCAACTATAACACCATAATCTTCAGGATTTTTTGTCAGCCACATCATCTGGGCATCAATATTTGTATTCCAAAGTTCTATTTGCGAAAAATCTTTCCGGATCTCTTTAGCCATCCTGAACATCATTCCTGAAGTTTCGCGGATAACATTGGGCTTTTCACATACCGTAACTGATTTATAGCCATATAGATTAGCATAGGCAAAAGCTGTATACAGAATTCTTTCAGTGGCATTTTTTGTAAAAATTCTTGTTGAAACAGCAAGTTCCTCTGCGGGTACTCTACCAAAATTCTTTACAAATTTTGGATGAGTCATCAAGGCAGCATGTATTTGCTTATCGGGATTACTCCATTCTACACCACTATATAAACCCTCGGTATTTTGCCTGAAAATAACAACATCAACTTCCGGTTCTTCAATCGCATCACCTCTTCCCCGACGAATAAAGTTTAAGGGGTTGCCTTTATAAGTTTTACAGGGTCTGATGCAAACATCAAGATTGAAATGTTGACGCAATCCTACTATAGGGCTTGAATATATAAATCCTTTACCCTGAAGTTCAGGCGATAATTCATTTGCGGCCTCATCTTTCGGTTTTGAAGTTATAGCCCCAAATAAGCCAATCTTATGCTTTTCGAGTAGTTTTATGGTCCTGTCGGGAAGCGGATTGCCTTCTTTCTTCCAAAATTCCCAGCCAATATCGCCTTCTACATAATCAGCTTTAAAGCCTGCTGCACCCATAACGCGGATAGCTTCCGAAAGCACCACTTGTCCTATTCCATCACCCGGCATTGTTACAATAGTTCTTCCCGACATTCGTTGTAATTTATTAATGTTTCATTTTGGAATTATTTGTCTCACAACATCAATCACAGTTCCATCGACCCACTTGACAGCAGCCACAATTTTATCCTTAAATTCAGGTTTTTTAGGTTTCCCACATATTTTTTCAACCTCATCTTTTAATTCATGGATTGATTTTATCGGTAAATCTGAACCCTTCACTTTTTCAAGCAGATCTTTTCTAAGCGGATTTATTGCAATTCCTCTCTCAGTAACTATCACATCAATTAATTCACCCGGGCCACAAAGTGTAGTAACTTCATCAACTATAACCGGGATCCGGTCGCGAAAGAGTGGGAGAGGAAGAATAACTGTTTTTCCAAACAGGCAATTTTGCCACCCGCCTATTCCATGTAGAAGATAGCCATCGGAGTGGGTAACTACATTACCATTGAAGTTTACATCCACTTCAGTAGCACCAAGAATAACAATATCTACCATTCCTGCAAAATTCCCTTTCGAATGATAGTTATAACTGGTAAACGGGCTTGTATTCGCATGGTTAAGGTTTTCACGTATCGACCTTACACCTTCCAGATCAAATGTTTGACCATCAAGAATGTATTCAACCAGTCCCTCTTCCAGCATTTCAACAAGGTATTTATTGCTGCCTGCTCTTGCAAATCGTGCTTTGATACCTTTTTTGCGCATAATATCACGAAAGAAAGTACTGATCACCAGTGAAGTACCTCCGGCTCCTGTCTGAAATGAAAAGCCATCTCTAATAAGACCGGATTCATCACAAAACTTTGCTGTCAGTTCAGCTATATGCAACCTGTCGGGGCTCTTCGTTATTTGAGTTGTACCCGATACAATTTTCTCAGGAATACCAATTTTCTCTTCTTCAACAACAAAATCCACATAGTTACCCTGGATCTCCCATGGCAGACATGGGAAAGGAACAAGATTATCTGTCACTACAATTACTTTATCTGCAAACTGAGAATCGGCAAGGGCAAATCCAAGTGAGCCGCAAGCCGATGCTCCGGTAAGTCCGTTTGCATTACCAAAAGGATCAGCTGTGGGAGCAGCAATAACAGCGATATCAATTTCAACTTCGCCATCCTGTACCGCCTGATAACGTCCCCCATGAGAACGCAGAATACCGACCCCTTTCATTTTTCCTTCAGAGCAGAATCTTCCCAGCGGACCGTTCATACTTCCTTCAATATGATGAATTGTACCATCCTTCAGCAATTCGATAAGTGGCCGGTGGCAAGGAAATGAAGCAGAAGGAAACCATACCATGTCTTTACATCCCAACTTCCTGATAATTTCAAAAATCTTAACGGCAATAAGATCTCCGTCTCTGAAATGATGATGCGTGGAAATTATCATTCCATCCTTAATGCCAGATTTTATCAGCGCATCTTTAAGACTTTTGACCAGCTTATTTCCATCAGATGGAAAATCAGAACAGGTTGATATTCGGGGCATTGCTTTTCTGCCGGAAGGCTGGAATTTGCCTACGCCCTGAAAAGGAATAACATTTTGTCCATTAATAGAATCAGGAATCATTCTTCCCAAGGCATTTTTTATCATCTTACTCATTTTCACTCTCCCTCCAGTTTTCCTTCAACAATCCACTGCTCAATGCAGTATTTAAAGTCGTTAAGGCACGTTTCACTATGGGAAGATCAATCATCTTTGATCCGATAGCTGTTACTCCCGAACCTTTACGCTGAGCTTCTTCATAAGCCAATACAATGGCTTTTGCCTTTTCAATTTCAGCCTGTCCCGGATTAAATCCCGTATTGATAATTCTAACCTGTCGTGGATGAATGCATCCCATACCAACAAAACCTAATGCTTTGGAGTTTGCAACATTTTCTCTTAGTCCATCCATATTTGAAACATCGGAATAAACCGAATCAATTGCCTGAATTCCGGCAGCCGAAGCTGCATTAACAATCGTACTTCTCGCATAAAATGATTCTTTTCCTCCTTCACTTCGCTTAGCACCTATGTCTGCAGTATAATCTTCAAGACCAATTGCCAGAGCCGCAATATTCTCAGAAGCCGTAGCTATGCTATAAGCATTTATCACTCCCAGTGCACTTTCAATTATAGGCATCAGATGAATCTGATGCTCAGATTTTTTAGCTATTTGGCTGATTTCTTCATCCACTTGTTTGATCTGAGCAGCTGTTTCGCACTTCGGAAGCAAAATAAGATTTACATTGTGCGGAACTATATACTTTAAGTCATTCATTCCCTCGGGAATCTGATTTATTCTTACCATTCTTTCAGCATCATAAAAATTAACAGATCTGAGTGCATTTCTAACCAGATACCTGGCTTCGTTCTTTTTATCCGGAGCAACTGAATCCTCCAGATCGAGAATAACACCATCGGCAGAATGTATGCCGGCATTGATCATTAGTTTTGGTGAATTACCGGGAATGTACAACCTTGATCGCCTGGGTTTATCTTTGTCGGTATGATATGTATTTTCACTGGTAAGTGGCAGCAGATACTCTTTTTCTGATGATACAACTTCCTTAATAGCTGATTCGAGTCGTGCTGCAATTACAAAATCGAGAGCCCCTTTATCTTCTATTGTAACTTTTGCATGCTGAATTTCAAAGAAGTTAAGAATATCCAGGCTAATGTTCCGGATAGAATCGCCATATAAAGAGGCAACCTTACTCCGGAGGTTAATTTCAATCCCTGATTCCTGAGCTAATTCAACAGACACATAACAATCTGATCGAATATAATCACCCTTATTACCAGCAGTTCCAGTCATTGCGGAGCGGATTTAAATTATATATACCCTGCCTGTATTGAATATCTATAATACTTAAGCTTGCGTTATTTTACTATGACATCTATCATAACAATGTTCAATAGATAAATAATCTATTTAATGGTATTTTGTAGCAAATTGGATATTTTTAAAGTTAAATGATTTGAATAAAAAGTGTTTAATGCTTTTTATTTTTTATTAGGTAGATTTTGTTTATCTGTCAGCATATACATACCTTGATTTATAGCAAACTTTATGAAATAATATAGTACTATAATAAATCAAATCAGTTTATTTTTTCACGTCTTAAAAATTCAAAATATGCATAAGGTTATTGTATTAGGAGCCGGCATGGTAGGTAGTGCTATGGCTATAGATATGGCTAAAGATCATAATGTAACGTTAACCGATTCAAGTCAGATAATATTAAATAAAGTAATACAAAAGTGTAATGCTTTGATTACACAACAGTTAGATGTAACCAATAAAGAAGAATTACAGCAAACGATAAAGCAACACGATTTGGTGTTGTGTGCTGTTCCCGGATTTTTGGGGTTCGAAACATTAAAAGCTATTATTGAAGCCGAAAAGAATGTTATTGATATTTCGTTCTTTGCAGAAAATTCGTTGGAGCTGGATGCTCTGGCAAAAGAAAAAAATGTTACTGCTATTGTAGATTGTGGTGTTGCCCCCGGAATGCATAACCTGATTTTAGGCTACCACAATGAAAAAATGAGACTTACTGATGTCGAATGTTTGGTGGGCGGTTTGCCTAAAGAAAAAAAATGGCCTTTTTATTACAAGGCACCATTTTCTCCAATCGATGTTATTGAAGAATATACACGTCCTGCTCGTTATGTTGAGGCAGGTAAATTAGTAGTTAAAGAACCACTTACTGATTGTGAATATGTTGAATTTGATAGAGTTGGCACCTTAGAAGCATTTAATTCAGATGGTTTACGAACAATTATTCATACTATGCCTGATATACCGAACATGAAGGAGAAGACTTTAAGATATCCTGGCCATGTAGAATATATAAGAGTATTAAAAGAAAGTGGATTTTTTAGCGAAGATAAAGTTGAGGTGAATGGGATAGAAATTTCTCCATTGGAATTTACCAGTAAGATATTATTTAACGAGTGGCGACTAGGTGAAACTGAAGAAGAAATCACTGTAATGAGGATTACTTTGAAAGGTGAGAATGAAAATGGACAAGATGAGGAAGTAGTTTACACACTTCATGACGAATATTGTAAGGAAACTCAAACATCATCGATGGCACGTACAACCGGTTATACAGCAACTGCAGCTGCCAATATGTTTATCGATGGCTTGTTCAAAGAAAAAGGTGTTTTTCCACCGGAGCTGATAGGCAAAAATGAAGTATGTTTTAATATT
>JABUBN010000544.1_pt1 | contig 11070 bp, 7 predicted proteins | sample 7240341 | NCBI WGS metagenome assembly JABUBN01 (sample SAMN07256345, study PRJNA390944) | subsurface metagenome | isolation source: Methane hydrate marine sediment | place: Pacific Ocean: Eastern North Pacific, ODP site | reverse complement strand
CAGAATTAGCAAAAATTGCCGTCGCTATCAAACTTAAAAAAACTGCGTATGATCAACCCTTAGAGATATATCAAAAATCTTATACTGATGACGATGTTATAGTTTGTAGGTGTGAACGCGTATCTGTGGGAGAAATTCGAAAATGGATTCGATATGGAATTAAAGATTTTAACGAATTAAAAGCTTTGACTAAAGTTGGAATGGGAGCCTGCGGCGGGAAGACTTGTACGCCTCTAATTGAGAGAATATTTCGAGAAGAAGGCGTCTTACCAGAAGATGTTATTCCTGGCACAAGTAGGCCATTATTTATAGAAGTCCCTATGAGTGCTTTTGCTAGAGCAAAAGGAAAGAAAGGAGGTAAATAATCTTGGTAGAATACGATGTCATTATCATAGGTGCAGGAAGTGTTGGAGTTCCAACGGCCTTAGCTACTGCAGAAAATGGACTTAAAACACTTGTTTTAGATTCTTTTCCTTCCGTTGCTCAAGGGGATAATAAGCACGCTATTGGAGGGATCAGAGCTACACATTCGCTCAAAAGTAAGATCTGGTTATGTCAAAGATCAATAGAAATTTTTGCTTCTTGGAAGAAATTGTTTGAGGACGATATTTGGTGGGAGCAAGGTGGTTATTGCTTTCTAGCGTTTACTAACGAACACGAACAAATGTTAAAAAATACAGTTCGACAGCAAAAAGAATACGGATTAAATATTGAATATGTAGACTCAGATAAGATCAAAGAATTAGTACCTGGAATAAATGATGATAATTTATTAGGTGGTACATATAGCCCTGAAGATGGAAACTCGTCTCCTTTATTAGCACTTCATGCGTTTTATCGTAAATCAAAAGAATTTGGAGCAGAATATAACTTTAATGAAGAAGTAATTGCTATAACTATAAAGAATAAAAAAATCACAGGTATAAAAACTAATAAAGATGAATACAAAACGCAAACAGTAATTAACGCAGCAGGAGCTCACGCAAAAGATGTAGGTAACATGCTAAACATCGATTTACCAGTCGCTCCAGAAAGCCACGAGGCGGGGATCACTGAACCCGTTAAAAAATTCTTTTCTACGATGGTTATTGATATTAAACCTGCTACAGATAAGAAGTTTGGAAATTCAAAAAATTACTATTTCTATCAAAATAAAGAAGGAAAAATCATCTTTTGCCTTACACCAGAACCTAACATTCCCGGACTAGATCGTTTCGAAACTAGCTCTTTCTTACCACAAATCACAAAACGAATGGTTAATTTACTGCCACATTTAATAAACATCAAAATTAGAAGGACATGGAGAGGTTTATATCCTATGACTCCTGATGGAAACCCTATAATTGGTAGAATCGACGACATTGAAGGTTACATTAATGCAGTGGGTGCGTGTGGACAAGGTTTCATGCTTGGACCTGGACTCGGTGAACTCCTAAGCCGTGTAATTACAGAAAAATTAAATTCAAAAGATCGAGAGATGTTAAGAGAACTTGCTTACGGACGCAATTATTACAAAATAGAAGATTTAAAGTAAAAAATATAAAGTATTATCTGATATTATCATTAAAAAAAGTTAAAATGATGTTAAAATGGTTCGACATTTATTAAAAATTTCTGACCTTTCGAAGGCAGAAATCGAGAAAATAATTAATAAAGCTATAGAAATTAAAAAAAATCCCCATATTTTTGATTCTACACTTAAAGGAGAAACGCTTTTAATGATATTTGAAAAGCCCTCCTTAAGAACAAGAATATCTTTTGAAGTAGGGATGCAGCAATTAGGAGGACATGCAATTTTTTATTCAATTAAGGATTCACCTCTTGGTAAAAAAGAAAATATCCACGATACAGCAAAAGCAGCCTCAAGGTACGTAAATATAATAGCAGCAAGACTGTTTAAAAGACACGATATGTTGGATTTAGCTCAACACGCGGAAGTACCGGTTATCAACATGCTGGATGATTTCGCGCACCCGTGTCAAATGATGGGAGATTTCTTAACTATAAAAGAGAAAAAAGGAAGATTGGACAATCTTAAAATTAGTTATTTCGGAGATGCTTATAATAATGTAACTTACGATTTAATGCGGATTGCTGCGATTTTTGGTTTAGAATTAGATGTTGCCTGTCCTGTTGGATCGGAATACACGCCTGAACAAGAAGTTCTTGATGAAGTCTCTCAAATATCAAAAGAAACTGGAGCAAATGTAAATATTATCCATGATGCCTATAATGCTGCGAGAGATTCTGATATAATCTATACCGACTCCTGGATGTCATATGGTATTCCTGTTGAAAAGGAAGAAGAACGACGGAAAATTTTCACACCATTCCAAGTCAACTCACAGATAATGGAAACTGCAAAACCAGACGCAATTTTTATGAACTGTTTGCCAGCCAAACGAGGTTATGAACAAACTGCTGAAGTTATAGATGGACCTCAATCAATTGTATTTGATCAAGCAGAAAACAGATTGCACGGTCAAAAAGCAATTATGCTCTTCCTACGGGGGAAACTTTAAATAACAAGTTAACTATTATTATTTTTTCGATTCTGTTAATAATCTTACTATAGAGGTTTTTCTTTGAAGACTTTAATTGTTGCACTCGGGGGAAATGCCCTCATTAAACCTGGAGAGAGAGGAACCCCCGAACAGATGATTAATAATTTACGGGCTCCTATAAAACAAATTGCAGAATTGTCGAATGTGTATAATATTATAATTACCCATGGTAATGGTCCTCAAGTTGGTGCGCTTCTCTTGCAACAAGAAGCGTCTGATGAGATTACAAAAATGCCTTTACAGATATTAGTTGCCGAAACACAAGGGCAAATTGGATTTTTAATTGAATCCACCCTTGATGAAGAACTTATGCATTTAGGGACTGACCTTGATAAATATTTTCTCACTGTTTTAACTTATGTTGAAGTTGATCGTAACGATCGAGCGTTTAAGCATCCGACCAAACCAATTGGACCAGTTTACAAAAGAAAGCAACCAGGATATGTAAAAACGGCAAAAGGATGGCGGCGCGTAGTTCCCTCGCCAAAACCTATAAGAATAGTCCAATCACGGGAAATTAAGAAGTTAATTCAGGAGAATTTTATTGTCATATCTTGCGGTGGTGGGGGCGTTCCTGTTATTCAAGAAGGAAATCGCTTTCAAGGTGTTGAAGCCGTTATCGATAAAGATCTCGCAAGCGCTAAGTTAGGCGAACAAGTAAACGCAGATATTTTAATAATTGCTACAGATGTAGAAAAAGTGGCGTTAAATTACGGCAGAATTGATTATAAATACCTCGATAGACTTTCAACCGCAGATGCAAAAGAATACATGAAACAAGGACATTTTCCTCCGGGAAGTATGGGTCCTAAAATACAAGCAGTAATAAATTTCTTAGAATCTGGTGGAGAACAAGCCATTATAACTTCAATCGAAAAAATTAAAGAAGCTTTAGAGGGTAAATCGGGTACGCATTTTTTTATTAATGATAATTAAATTATATAAAAAATAATGGGTTATAAACCAGAATTTATAATTCAACCTTTAATACTAACTTATCTTTCTCCTCCAAAAAAAAAATCTTTCTCTGTTATGTGTTTTTAAAAAGGCTTTTACGAAAATCAAGTGCAAGTGTAAAATTGTCTGTGCAAATTCTATTTAAATCCAATTCAACAACCTTTTCGAGCGCTTTTTTATCATTAACATCCCAGGCATGAATTTGAATACCCTTCTTCCTAATAGTGGATACAATTTCGGGTAATAATTGCGTTGGATGCAGATGAATTGCTCTTGCTCGTGCTATCCTAGCATGATGGATTGCTAAATAGGCAATCACATCAGGTTTCATCCAGTTTTCAGAACAATGGAATAACAAATCAGTTTTAATACCTGGACAGCATTTTTGAACGAGTCTTAGCAATAAGGGTTCATAGGAAGTTACTTCTAACATATCGTATAAATGCTTATAATTTCTTAAAATCTCGCCGATAATCTCTGCAGATTCGGGTTCTGGACCCTTAATTTCAATTTCTAACCCAATTTTCCCACCAATGCTTTCTAATACCATTTCGAGATTAGGTATTTTGTAATCATAGGTTGTTTTTATTTGTTTGCAGATGAACCTCACATTCTGTAGTTGATCATATGTGAAATCGAAAACTGGACCAGAAGCATCAGTAATTTCATCGAGGTAAAAATAATGGTAGACAATAGGTATCTGATCTGCTGTCAATCGTACATCAAATTCAACAGCATCAGCACCTAGTTTAATAGCATGTTGAAATGCTTCTATTGTGTTTTCTGGTGCCTTAGTTGGAATTCCTCTATGAGCTACAATTTCAAAATATTTCATTTAAATCCCAATTTTCGATTTATCCACCAACAAAAAATAAGTAAGATTATAATTCTTTACGCTACCAGCACATCTTCGATAATTTTTAAAGCCCAATCGATTTGGTCTTTAGTTATAATTAGAGGTGGAGCAAATCGAATAATTGTAGAATGAGTATGTTTGGCCAATACGCCCTTATCTTTGAGCATTTCGACTATGTGCCTTGCATCTGATTCAAATTCAATCGCTATTAATAGACCTTTACCTCTAACCTCTTTTATTGGGACTATAGTTTTCTTTTTTGCGATATTTCTAAGCCCTTCTAGAAAATAACCTCCAAATTCTTTGGCTCTTTGAGCTAAATGATCGTCAATATGAATTTCTAACGATTTTAGAGCAACCGCACTAGCCAACGGGTTTCCTCCGAATGTTGATCCATGAGTTCCAGGCTTAATAACATCAGGACCAATTATATCTTTAGTAGTGACTACTGCAGAAACGGGATACACGCCTCCTCCAAGCGCCTTTCCAAGTAACATCGCGTCAGTATAAGATTTTTGATATATCTCTAAGGGTTGATCATACGCAGTTTTTTTAAGTTTGATAGCGACGGCAATTTTTGCTAATTCTGCAGGAATTTTGATGGTAATTAATAGAGTTTTTGGAAACTCTTTAAGAAATCTTGAGCGTTTAACTTCAAATTCTCCTAATTCTCGGTCGTCGCTTACAATGATAACTTTTTGCCCAATACTTATTTTATCAGAAGTTAATTCGAGAGGGAATGTAACTGAAGGGTAATCCTTGTCTTTTCGATAGTCAACTAATGTTACTGCCAATCCCGGACATACAGCTACGCACTGTCCGCAGCCTATACAATCCTCTTCGCCTTTAAAATATGGTAATTGCGTGATTAAGTTATCCACAGTCTCAATCTGCTCTTGAGGGCACACAGATGTGCAAGGATTACATGGAATTTCTTGATTGCAATGAAAGAGAGGAAAAATACCATCTTCTTTTTCATTTATTTTTAGTTCACTGGGAGCTGGAGGTTTTGCCTTCATAATGTTCGCAAATTTCTCCAATTCATCGATATTTTCTTCGACTTCGGTTCCCATCTCTTTTAACATTTTTAGGGCTTCAATTCTTCCAGTAAAAATCGCAGCTGACGCTTCAGCAATTTCTTGAGCGTCTCCAGTAACCCTAACTTTCATATTGAATTGTTTTGCTTTGTCGTAAAATTCGTTAACGGGATTTAACCCTACCGCAATTAAGATAGTATCACAAGTAAAGGATCTTTCAGTTCCGGGAATAAGGTTAAATTTATCGTCTAATTTACCAATTGTTATCGATTCTACTTTGTTTTGGCCGTTTGCAGAAATAATTGTGTGATTGGTATAAATGGGAACTCCTAACCTTCTAAGTTTATCTTCGTGAACTCGATAACCACCACATAAAGATAGGGCTTCGATTAAACCAACAACTTCTATCTCTGCTTGGATAGCGTGATATCCCGCAATTAATCCGACATTTCCGCCTCCAACTATGAAAACTTTATCGGCAGCTTTAACGAGATCGCGGTTAACTAAAGTTTGAAACGCACCCGCACCGTAAACTCCTGGAAGGGTGTTCCCAGGAAAAACTAACATTTTCTCTCTTGCCCCAGTTGCAATTAACAGATAATTCGGCTTAATTAATATGTATTCTTCATTGTTCTTCAAAACACCAACTATATTGTCGCTAAATACAGCTAAAGCCGTGCTATTGAGCCAAATCTTTACTGAGTTCAACGAATTTACAAAGTCACTAAGAATCTCTGCTATATCGATACCGCGCTTACCAGCATATACATCTTTTTGGGAACCAAAAAATTTGTGCGTTTGAAGTACTAGTTTGCCGCCAAGTCTATTTTTATCGTCAATTAGTACGACATCTATTTCGCGCTCTCCAAATAGTTTTGTAGCTGATAATCCAGCTGGACCCGCTCCAATAACAAGAACTTCTGTGTTAATAATATCGATATCGCCAACTTCTACGGTCCCGTCCACAAGAGGTAGTTCTGGTAAGCCATTACCACTTCTTATTTCCATTCCATCTGTTAGAAGCGTCATACACGCTTTCACTGGAATGCCATCGGCAATTACATTACACTGAGAACATTGTCCATTAGCACAAAACATTCCCTGAGGACTAGAATCTTTTACGTGATGACCAAAAATTTTAATTTTATTTAGAAATAAAGCTGAAGATATAACCATTCCTTCAAATCCGGTTAATTTTTTCCCGTCAAATTTGAATTGTATTTTCTTTCTTTCGGGAATTTCCAGGATGGGATGTTTGGTTATATTATCCAATAAGAATCTCCTATTACTTTTAAAATTCAAAAGTATAATTTATTTAATAATCAACTTTTATTTGATTTCAGTTTTTAAATCTTTTTAGTTGAAATTTAATACTTTAAATATATTAGAAATATAATTATCTCTATCGTATTAATAGATATACTTACAAACTATTTATTAGAAAATAATCCTTCTAAAAAAAATTTGTTTAAAATGAGATTTAATTTCAAATAGAGGAAAAATCCTACATGAAACCATTTGGGTATATCTATCTCATTAGTAATTTAGTTAACGGAAAATTGTATATAGGGAAAACTGAATCTACTATCAATGAGCGATGGTATACTCATAAATGGAGAGCAAATCACTTAGATAGAGTAGAAAGTCCTTTAGTAATTGATTTAGCTATAGCAAAATATGGAGAAAAAAGTTTTGAAATAAATGAGTTAGATAAAGCCTTTAACAAGGAAGATTTGCTTAGAGCAGAAGCATCTTGGATTAAGTTCTACAATGCAACTGACCCCGATAAGGGATATAATAGAGATCCAATGGGAGAGATTATCTATTCAGACGATTACGAATCAATTTGGCAAATACCAAATAGTTCTGAAAAAAAGAATCAGAAATATACTATTTGGAGAGAAAGTTTAATTAAGAAAAAAATTCCTAAAGAAAGACAGCAAGAATTTAAGAAGGATATCAAATACTTATCGGGGGTGCAATTAGAAAAGAAATATGGTCTTTACTCAAACCGAAGAGCATTATTGAGAGAAATACGAAGAATTTTACAGAATGAAAATATTGAGACTATTAAACAAGCGAAAGAAATAGTTGGTGGTAATATCTATGATCCAAAAAAAATAATTTCTCCTGAAATGGAGGATATGTTTATCCGTGATTTCAAATTATTGAAGGGTGTTGAATTAGAAAATAAATACAATATGAGTAGACGAATCCTTATTAGAAATATTAAAGAAATATTCAGAAAACGCGAGAGTCTTTTGTTAGAAAATGTATCTTCACTTGAAGACATAAAAATCATCTTAGACGGCAAGATTTATTCGATTCCAAAAAAGCTTTTATCCCCCGAAAGAGAACAAGAATTTATCCAAGATGTTAATAATGGAATGAAAAGACGTGATTTATGTTGGAAGTATGAAATTGGTACAAATGTCTTTTATAGAGAGCTTAGAAGATTATGTAATGTTAATGGTCTAAGAGATAAAAGAAAAACATCTTGGAATTTTCCACAAAGACAAATTAAATATGTTCCCTCAGAAAAAGAAAATGAATTTGTAAAAGATCTAAAGAGTTTAACTGGTGTTGAGCTACAAATCAAGTATAGTATATCCGATAGGAGAATACTCCTCCGAGAGATAAGAAGAATATGTAATAATGAAGATCTAAATTCAATGGAGGGAGTAAAGAAGTATGTTGATGGTAAAGTATATGATAGAGAGACATTAAAAAAGGAAGTTCAGCCGGAAATGGAATTTGAATTTAAAAACGATGTTAAACACGGATTAACTAGTCGGGAATTATGTGATAAATATGAATTCGGAATAAAAGTATTGTATAGAGAATTAAAGAGATTACTCAATGAAGATTCATTAAAAGAAGCTAGAAATAAAAAATAAAGATTTATTCTTGATATGGTTTTATATATTTAATTACATCATCAAAATCAATATCCAATTTTCTTACTAAATCTATTGTAGGGCAACCCTTTTTATTCCAACCACGTTCTAAATATACAGCATCTTGAAGTTTTACATATTGTTGCTCACGATGTTCCCTAAGGATCTTAATTTTTTCTTGCGTATTTTTATCACTAATATTAAATTTTAATTCTTTAAGCTGTGTATCGTACCTCTCAAGCCGACTTTCGTATTCAAGGGATGTAACTGGTCCTACTGCTCTATATGGTAGATTTGAATCGTGTTCTCGTAATCCTTTACCTAACCTAATATTGAATATCCTTTGAAATGTATACACTCTTTCAGACATTCTTATGAGATCCTCTGAGGTTGATTGATTTCCCGTGACTGCTGAGTAGTATTTAACATAATTTTCAACATGATCAGGAATTTTCGCTCGAACTAGTTCTCCCGTCTTAGGATCTTTGATAGGGTAATCTGCTTGACTCGTTGGCTGGATATCATTCCAAGGTAATTTACATAATCCTAGTAGAGAAAATACGGTTCTCCAATATGGGAACCATCTTAGAGCTCTAGCTTTATCTTCAAAAGTTGGGATTGAATTTCTTATTACATCATCAAAGATGAGCCAAGCTTCGTCGTGTTGCGGACCTTTATTAGTTAGCCCATATCCTCCTTGTTGAGCCAAAGATTCTTTGGTTACATACTCAGAAAACTCTAAACCTTTGTGTTCCATGCCGATATCTTGTACAAATTGAGAATCTGCTCCAAATTTTTCGACAAAGTAGTTTTTCATATATTTAATACCTTTTCCAACGATAACTCCAAATCCTTCACCTTTAGCCATGTGGTGAATTAACTCAACCGCAGCTTCAACATCTCCGAAATTTAGTTCCAACCCTCCGGTTCTTTCCTTATTTAAGATGCCCACTTCGAAACATTCCATTACAAAAGCGATACCTGTCCCAACTGAAATTGTATCTAAACCGTATGTATCGCAGTAGAAATTTACTTCTAAAACCCATTTGGGGTCCCAAACGCCCCAATTTGACCCACATCCTGCTATTGTTTCGTATTCTGGACCGTCTACGATTACTTTTTGACCTTTGAAAGGACCGGTTAAAACCTCGTGTCCTTCTGAATAATGCGAACAGCTAACAGTGCATCCAATCCAACATCCATCCCCGCCTTCTTTTCCAGAATATATCCCTCTCATTATCTCTCTACTATACGGGATATCCTTTCCACTAATTTCTTTGTGTCTTCCAAAGCGATAATTTTCTGTTGGTAAAAGATCAGTAACATTCATGATATCGGGAAGATGCCCCGTTCCAACTCTACGCATTTCGTTTTGTAATGGGTCAAGTTTAATTATTTCTTGGGTATGTGCTATCCCTATTTTTCTAGCTTCTTCTAAATTTGCAGGATTATTAGAACCAACTGTAACTTTTGGAGCGCGACAAACCAATGCTTTAACTTTTTTATCATAAAAAACGGTTCCAATTCCCCCTCGCCCAGCTTGTTTGCTTGACGCCCATTTACGGCCAGGAACATACCAAGAAAAGTTTAGTATACCCCAATTCGAATGTTTTGCGGCAGGACCCGTGCTCACTACCGAAATCCGTTGTTTATTGTGGTCATCTTGTGAGTACAACTCAGTAAGTTGCTGAGTCAATTCGTGGGAATAATTAGATAATCCATTAGATTCTTCAACTTCTTTGATTTGAACAACACCCTCAACTCCATCTATGTATATTACAACCTCTTTTTGAGCTTTACCTTGAATTTCAATCGCATCGAAACCCGAGAATTTTAAATACGGACCGAAATAACCGCCAACATTAGAATCCATAATAATACCCGTTAAAGGAGATATTGTTGTAACAATTGATTTCCCCGAGCCAGGGTAAAATGTGCTCCCTCCTAAAGGTCCAGAAGAAATGCATATTTCGTTCTCAGGATCGTTCCACTTTACTATTTTACCTTGCGGGAGCCCATTCCACATGAGCCAAAGATCGAAACCTTTTCCTCCAATAAAATTCTTTTTCATTCCATCGGTTACTGGCTTTATTTGAATCTCGTTGTTGGAGAGATTAATGTAGAGCGTTCTATTAGTGTAACCTCTTTGAACATCGAACAATTCATATTTTTTCTCTACTAAAATCAAAATTTTTCACCAAAGTGACAGTTTCATAAGCTTAATTAATAGTGATAGCCTAATTTATTTTTCTATATTTAACCTATATTTTTAACTATATTCTTCACTACTTTAAACATTTATTAATGAAATTTTAATGCCTACTCAAGTTTTCTGTTCTTAATTCCAATATTACCAAAAAAGTATCCTCAGTATCTAAGGAAGTAATTTTTTTCTATTAATTTTTATTCTTTTCTGAACCGACATTATTCTCACCTTTTTGATACACCGTTGTTAATTTTCTTTACGCCTCGAGAAATAAATCAACTAAAGCGTCTTGGTTGTCTTGTAAGGTCCACTTTTGGCGTATCTTCCCTTTTTTACGACATTTTTTGAGCCACGCCTTGTTAATCTTCCACGAGTTATAAAGGAGCATTCGAACCAGCATGTCTAAATATCTCGTGTTATCGTATTTCGACTTCCAGCGCTTACCCATCCTATTTAAGTCGGAAAACCCCGTCTCTATAAACCATCGTTTTTTATAAAATCGAGAAGTGCGGGACGCCCAAGAACTCGTATCGCCCCTCGGTTTCTGGGTGGT
>JABUBN010000543.1_pt1 | contig 11070 bp, 6 predicted proteins | sample 7240341 | NCBI WGS metagenome assembly JABUBN01 (sample SAMN07256345, study PRJNA390944) | subsurface metagenome | isolation source: Methane hydrate marine sediment | place: Pacific Ocean: Eastern North Pacific, ODP site | reverse complement strand
GCCAAAGATGGCAACTACACCTGCTTTATAAAGAAAATCATAATCTTGTGCAGGTATAACACCTCCGGTTACTATCATAATATCATCCCTACCCATTTTTTTCAATTCTTTGATTACTTGAGGAACAAGTGTTTTATGACCCGCTGCCAGGCTTGATATTCCAATGATATGCACATCATTTTCTATTGCCTGTTTTGCTGTTTCAGCAGGTGTTTGAAATAAGGGACCAATATCCACATCAAATCCAATATCGGCGAACCCGGTTGATACAACTTTAGCGCCGCGGTCATGGCCATCCTGTCCCATTTTTGCAATCAATATTCTGGGCTGACGGCCTTCCAATCGCGCAAAATCTTCCACAAGCTTTTTTGCATTTAAAAAATGAACGTCTTCGGTGGTTTCAGATGAATATATTCCTGATATTGAACGGATCACCGCTTTATACCTGCCGTAAACCTTTTCAATTGCAAAAGATATTTCACCCAGAGTGACTTTTTTTTGGGCTGCTATCACGGATAACTCAAGAAGGTTGTTTTTCCCGGTTTCACACGCTTTTTTAATATTTTCAAGGGCTATCTGAACCTCTTTGTTGTTTCTTTCCTTTTTAAGTTTACTAAGCCGTTTAATTTGTGCATCCCGAACAGCGGTGTTGTCGACTTCCAGAATATCTATCGGAATATCTTTGTCGGGCAGAAATTTATTTAAACCGACGATAATATCTTTTTTAGAATCGATTCTAGCCTGTTTACGGGCTGCGGCTTCTTCAATCCTCATTTTTGGAATTCCGGTTTCAATAGCCTTGGTCATACCGCCCATTTTTTCAATTTCCTCAATTAATTCCCAGGCTCGGTGAGCTATCTGGTGGGTAAGGGTTTCAACATAGTAGGAGCCGGCCCAGGGATCGACCGTCCGTGTAATTTGTGTCTCTTCCTGAATGTATAGTTGCGTATTTCTGGCAATACGGGCAGAGAAATCTGTAGGCAGAGCAATTGCTTCGTCAAGGGAATTGGTATGTAAAGATTGGGTATGTCCGAATGCTGCTGCCATGGCTTCCACACATGTTCTGATCACGTTATTAAAGGGGTCTTGTTCTGTAAGACTCCAGCCCGATGTCTGGCAATGGGTGCGCAAAGCAAGGGACTTGGGATTTTTTGGATTGAATTGGTTTACAATTTTCGCCCACAACATACGGGCAGCTCTCATTTTTGCAATTTCCATGAAGTGATTCATCCCGACGGCCCAAAAGAATGAGATCCGGGGTGCAAATGTATCGATATCCAGACCCGCGTTAATACCGGTTCGTAAATATTCCAGTCCGTTTGCAAGGGTGTATGCCAGTTCGAGGTCGGCAGTTGCTCCGGCTTCCTGCATATGATACCCTGAAACGCTGATGGAGTTGAATTTAGGCATAAATTCAGAGGTATACCTGAAAATATCAGCGATAATTCTCATTGATGGTTCAGGTGGATATATGTATGTATTCCTAACCATAAATTCCTTTAAAATATCGTTCTGGATTGTCCCGGTAAGTTGGTTAAGGGGGACTCCTTGCTCAAGAGCCGCAACAATATAGAATGCCATTACAGGAAGCGCCGCCCCATTCATTGTCATGGAAACCGACATCTTATCGAGCGGGATTTGATCAAACAGGATTTTCATATCGAGGATTGAGTCAATTGCCACACCCGCTTTCCCAACATCTCCGATAACTCTTTCATGATCTGAATCATAACCGCGGTGAGTGGCCAGATCAAAGGCAACAGACAAACCTTTTTGGCCGGAAGCCAGGTTACGCCTGTAAAATGCATTGGATTCTTCGGCCGTTGAAAAACCTGCATATTGCCTGATTGTCCAGGGTTGAATCACATACATGGTTGAATAAGGCCCTCTTAAATAGGGGGGAATGCCTGCTGCATAATGCAAGTGTTCTATCTTTTCCAAGTCTTCCCTGGTGAAGACCGGCTTTACCGGAATTTGTTCAGGTGAAAGCCACTCTTCTTTCTCTTTATAGTCCTTTTTCCACTCTTTGCAGCTCATTGTGCTTCTGCGGAACTCTTTGATATTTATTTTATGAAAATTGGGCTTCATACTTATCTGTTGATTTTTTTGATATAAAAATAATTATTGTGCCAAATTTGCAACCCGTGTCATTATTTCAATATTCCAGTATTCCATTTTATTTCATCCCTAACTCCTTTTGAAAATCTTTTAAGGTTTCAATAACATTTGACTTTTTATGGATGAAATATTTTAAACCGACTTTTTTGAATTCATCAACCAGTTTTACAGGGAAACCGGCAATTACTGTGATTGCCTTTCCTTTCAGGGAAGAATATATCACGGGAACAATTTGCTGATATTCTTCATCGGAGCTGCAGATCACTACTATTTCGGGATTATGATTCAGACAATCGCGGACACATTCATTGACTGTTGGGAATCCCTGACCTTCAATGATGTTGAAACCGGCACAGGCAAAAAAGTTTGAAGAGAAAGTAGCCCTTGCTTTTCTAAGTGCCAGATTGCCATATGTAAGCAAATAAACAACCGGTTTTTCCCCTGAAAAATCTTCAGTTTTTAGCCTGATCTTTTCGAATTCTTCTGCACCACGATAGAGTTTGAGAGGTCTGGCAACAGCATTTTTGGGAATAGAATATTTTGATTTGATTCTATTAAGATCTATATTTGGTTTTATGGTTTCGTTGAAATCAGGAAATTGATTTGTTCCGATTAGAGTTTTACTACATATTGCTATCTGTTTGTTCTTTCTGGCGGCTGTTTCTTCAATTTCTTTTTGAATGAAACCGGCTTTGAATGCTTCGATAAAGCCACCTTTGTCCTCAATGGTTAAAAAAAGTTTCCAGACTTCTGCAGCAATAGAATCAGTAAGGGATTCGATATAATATGATCCGGCACCCGGATCAGCAACTTTATCAAAATATGCTTCCTCTTTTAGGATGAGTTGTGTGTTTCGTGCGATTCTTTCTGAAAACCGGTCAGAATTCCTGAAAGTTAAATCAAATGGTTTAACGGATAATGAGTCTGTTCCTCCGATAACCGAAGACATTGATTCAGTCGTATGTCTCAGCATATTTACATATGGATCGTATATGGTTTTATTCCAATCGGATGTAGTGGAGTGAATATAGATTTTACTGCTTTCGCGGGATAGTGGTCCATATGCTTCCGTAATTTTAGCCCAAAGCATTCTAATGGCCCTGAGTTTGGCAATTTCCATAAAATAATTAGATCCAACGGCTAAGTTAAATTGAATGGCCGGTCCAATATTTTCGATGGATAATCCCATTTCTGTCAACCGGGAAAGATATTCGTTCCCGAGAGCAAGACTTACGGCTATCTCCTGTACGGTAGAGGCACCCGCGTTATGGTAATGCTTTCCGTTCACTGCTAACACCCTGTAGTTTGGCAAATATTTCTTTCGTTTTTCTAATAATTCCTTTGAAATCAGAAATACTTTCTCCTCCGAAGGATAAAAACTACCGGTAGTTGCCAGATAGCTTAAGGGATCATACTCAAGAGAGCCGGTTAAGTTTTTCCCTGAAATTTTTCTTGCTTCCAATTCAGTTTTTAGAAATGCAAGTATTTTTACCGGTTCTGTTTCTGTCCGGAAATTAACACTTATGTCTTCAAGGGGAATATTGTTTAAAAGAAGGGAAAAATCATCCTGGGTAGTAATTAAATCAGGTATAATTTCAAATGCGATAGAGGTTGCCCCCCTTGATATAGCGCGTTGAGCTTTTTCATTCGCCCTTTCAACATTCTCCATACTAATATCCTGCTGTATTTCCCAATAGTTTTTGGCTTTCCTGTTCCCTCGTATAAAAGGGAATTCATCCGGAAAAGTGTTCAGATATTCAATATCTGAAAGATCTTCAGAAGTATAATAGGGCTTAATTTTAAACCCTTCAATGGTTTCCCAGATTAATTTTTTAAAATAATCTTCTCCTTTAAGATCCTGTTTTATTTTTGTTTCCCAACTCTCAATAGCTACAGGCGGAAATCCTTCAAAAAGCTTTTTTCCGGTTTCTTCAGCCATGTTTTCAGTTTTATGAAAATAATTGCAAAACTAATGGATTTTATAAAAATGCGTACTTTAGAAAAAAAATGTCGAGAAGTGAATTCCGATTGACGACACTGGCAAAGTAACTAAACTTTCAAGGACATAGTTTCACAGGGTGAATAAAAAAAACCTTAATTTTCAGGTTTCATAAATAATTAGTTAATAGTCGGCAGTCCACAGTCAGCAGTCCACAATAACCCAGTCTTCAGATTGCCGACTGCTGACTGAAGATTGCCGACTAAAAATGCAAAGTATAATAAAATTAGCCATTATCAAGCCATAAACATTAAAATTCCGATACAATAAATTAATTCATACCGTAATGGGAACTCTTCATTTTAGGATTTTCCTCTTACTTTTTTTCATTCTTATAACCATACAGGGTTTTGGGCAGAAGATCGTTCGTGCATATCAATTTTCATCACCGCCGGTTCTGGATGGTATATTATCAGAGGAAGTGTGGAACCTGCCCGATTCTGCAACCCAGTTTGTCCAAATGGAACCTTTCAAGGGGAATCCGGAAAGTGAGAAGACAGTTGTTTATTCAGGTTTTGATGATAAATACCTGTATTTTGGTTTTAAATGTTACGATAGTACACCATCAAAAATAGTATCCGATATCCAGTCCAGGGATGTTCTTTCTAAAAGTGATGATTTAATATTAGTGCTTTTGGATACATACATGGATAAAAGAAGCGCTGTAGGTTTTTTTGTAAATCCAATTGGTTCACAGGTTGACATGAAAGTGGGTGATGACGGAAGAAGCATAGATGTTAAATGGGACACAGAATGGGATGCGGCAGCCAGGAAAACAAGCTGGGGTTGGTCAGTCGAATTAGCTATTCCATTCAAAAGTATTGGTTATGACAAAGATCTGGAAACCTGGGGAGTAAATTTCAGCAGGGTGATCAGGAAAAATTCTGAAACCGTTTATTGGTCGGGGGCACTGAATGATGATTTCAGGGTTTCCCAGGGAGGATTGCTTACAGGTATTAAAGTTCCTGAAAAGGAACACACGTTTGAATTAACACCCTATACCACTATACGGTATGAAAATAGCGATTTGTCAAACCGGTATAATGAGATCCTGCCTAAGATTGGATTGGATGCAGGATATAACATTTCTTCCAATATTAAGTTGAATGCAACATTAAATCCGGATTTTGCCACGGTGGAGGGGGACCAGGAACAAATCAACCTGACCCGGTGGGAACTCCGGTTCCCTGAAAAAAGACTTTTCTTTCTGGAAGGTAATGAACTTTTTTCCGCCCGGATCAGAACCTTTTACTCAAGAAGGATCGGTGATATTAACTATGGGGGCAAAGTTTTCGGGAAAATCAAAGATTACAACCTTTACCTGATGGGAGTCAGAAGCCGACCAGATACGGCTAATAATATACCTGAAGCCACTTTTTCGGTTCTCAGGGTTAAGAAGGATATTCTTAGATCTTCCACACTAGGTGTAAGTCTTGTGGACAAAAGGTGGGAGGATGGTTACAGCAGTTCGGCAAGTTTGGATTATGTCCTGAATTTGGGAAAGACATGGAAATTGACCGGCCAATGGGTGGGTAGTTTCCCCGGGGATTTAAAAACCGCAAGCGCTTGGTATGTAAGGGCTGCCCGTGAAAGTAATATTTATCATTATCATATAAGATATTCAAATACGGGAAAGGATTTTATGGAGAATGTCAATCATACTGGTTTTATCAGGGATGATGATATGCGTGAGTTAGATAGTGATGTAACGTACAAATGGTGGTTTGACAACCCCTTGATAAAATATCTGGATATTAGAACGTACTACAATATTTTCTGGAATCATCAGGGTACGTTAAGAAGTTGGTATATAACCGAAAAGGTTCGTTTATACCTTCAAAACCGGTTCAGTATGGATATTTCATATAACAACGAGTTTAAATTATATGAAAAAAAATATTATAACCACAAGTATAGCGCTGAATTAGGTTATAATACAGATGAATGGGCTTCAGCTTCTGTAGATTATACCTGGGGAATTAATTACGACAGGGATTTTACCTTATGGAAGGCAAATGCCCGGATTAAGCCTACTGAAAAATTATCGCTTGAATATTCTTTAAATAAACTGGATTATTCACCTGATTCGTTAGGGGAATCAACCACGGTTAATATCCTTACTGCCGATTATAATTTTACCAGGGATCTTTGGATCAGGGTTTTGGCGCAGAACAATTCCAGGGAGGACAGGATATACTTTTATGGTTTGTTCGGCTGGAGATTTAAACCTCCATTTGGGGCTTTATACCTTATCTATACAAGTGACCGGTTTGAACTTCCATCCACGGATACCAGACAGAAAAGCGATATCCTTTATTTAAAATTTTCATACCAGTTTGGTATTCCCGGCAGGAAATATCGGTGAGTGTGGGATTAAAAGTTGTAAGCAATCCCGAGTGCTACGTGTACAGATGTAATTGGCAGTTTGTATTTGTCATTACGCAAGTCGGTCAGTATGCCATCAGTTTGGTAGGAATTTTTTATTTCGAAGCTGGATTTGCTGTAAAAGTAGTCCGCTGACAGACGTATCGCAGTGTTTCTTCCAACTCCAAAACGAAATCCGCTTCCGAGGATACAACCAAAATTTAACTGCCGGTTCTCCTGGGAACTTGCGAATTCCCCATCGGTGAGTTGAAGGGTTACTTCCCGTTCCGGTGAAGTAATGAAGCTTAACCCTCCCAGAACTTTAAAATCCAGGCCGATGTTGTTCAGTAAAACAGATATTTGAGGACCGATCATCAGGTTAACATAATTCCACTGACCTATATTGAAATTATACTCCGGTTCAAATGGTAAAGATAATTCCGGAAATTCCTTTAAAATTTCCGGAATTTCTTTTTTGATTTTATTTTGCAGATCTTCCCCACCTCCATAGTTGGAACCAAAAGAAAATGTCCCGCCAATGCCTAGATAAGTTGTGAAGAAATAAGCTCCATCAAAGTTCAGGACAAAATTAGTCTCCGCAAAACCATTTTTGTATAAATTTTCGGATTTGGCAAAATCTCCAACGGGGATAGACGCTCCCATAGACAGGCTCATGAAGCCTTTTTGTCCGAAACCGGTAAATACAAAAAAGCAGAACACGATAAAAATCGTAATCCTTTTCATTGCAGAGATGGGTGAATTATTAATTACATTATAAAAATAATGAAATTATTCTAAAGGGTTAATGACTTTTCTTGTCATGTCAGTGTTAATGTCAGGTGGAAACACCTGACAGCATATCAATTTACCCACCCCGACAGTGGTTATTAACCCTGTCGGTGGTTTCGTTACATGGAACCAATCATTTTTTTCGGATCGACCCACTCATTAAATTGTTCCTCGGTTACCAGTCCGAGTTCCAGAGCGGCTTCACGTAATGTTGTCCCTTCAGTGTGCGCTTTCTTGGCAATTTTTGCTGAATTTTCATACCCGATATGGGTGTTGAGAGCTGTTACCAGCATGAGAGAATTTTCCAGATTTTTCTTGATGTTTGGAAGATTGGGTTCGATTCCGACCGCACAATTGTCGTTAAACGATACACAAGCATCACCCAATAACCTTGCTGCCTGTAAAAGGTTATAGATCATAACCGGTTTGAAGACATTAAGCTGGTAATGACCTTGCATACCTCCGACAGTAATAGCTGCATCGTTTCCAATAACCTGGGCACAGACCATGGTTAAGGCTTCACATTGTGTGGGATTTACTTTTCCCGGCATAATGGAAGAACCGGGCTCGTTAGCAGGCAGGATTAACTCACCAATCCCGCAACGCGGACCGGAAGCCAGAAACCGGATGTCGTTTATGATTTTCATCAGGCTTACGGCAATCGTTTTCAGAGCGCCGGAAGTTTCAACTATTGCATCATGGGCAGAAAGGGATTCAAATTTATTACCGGCTGTAACGAATGGATAACCGGTTAAAGCGGCAATCTTCTTAGCTACCAACACATCATATCCTTTCGGTGTGTTTATTCCGGTTCCTACAGCTGTTCCGCCCAGCGCCAGTTCCAATAAATGCGGTAATGTGTTTTTAAGGGCTTCTATTCCATGATCCATCTGGGAAACATAACCCGAAAACTCCTGACCTAAAGTAAGAGGAGTAGCGTCCATTAAATGAGTACGTCCCGTTTTTACAATATCTTTAAATCCGGTGGATTTATTGGAAAGGGTATCCCCCAGTTTTTTTATTCCGGGAAAGGTGGTTTCAAGAAGCATTTTGTACGCGGCAATGTGCATTGCTGTCGGGAAAGTATCATTTGAAGATTGGGATTTATTTACATCATCATTGGGATGTATAAATTTTTCTCCTTCTCCCAGTTTGCCGCCCCGGATCACATGTGCCCGGTTGGCAATAACCTCGTTCATGTTCATGTTTGATTGTGTGCCGGAACCGGTTTGCCAGACAACAAGAGGAAAATGATCATCGAGTTTTCCCTCAAGGATCTCATCACAAACCTGAGCAATAAGTTCACCTTTGTCACTTGGTAAAACTTCTAGTTCAACATTGGTTTGAGCTGCAGCTTTTTTCAAAATGGCAAAAGCCCTGATAATTTCAACAGGCATTGTACCATCGCCGATTTTAAAATTTTCTTTTGACCGTTGTGTCTGAGCGCCCCAATATTTATCAGCAGGAACTTCAACCTGGCCCATTGTGTCTTTTTCAATTCGAATATTCATGATTACATAGTTTTTAATTAAAAATTTTGCAACTATTTAGTTATTTATTCATCTATTACTTCCATTATTCCATAACTCATTTATTTTAGCTAAACCGATTCGTAATAAAATTTTATTTCTGGTCTAAAATTACAACAATTGATCGATATTTTCAGGAGGATCGGCAATTATTGCCTTATGTTTTTTAACAACAATAGGCCGCTGGATTAATTTAGGATGTTTAATTAGTATTTTTATCCATTCATAGTCAGTAAAATTCTTTCCCCGGAATTGGGATTTATACACTTCTTCCTGTGTGCGTATAATTTCATGGGGTTTTTTGTTCAGTTTCATCAGAACTTCTTTCAACTCTTCTTCACTGACAGGGTTTTTAATGTATTCAATAATTTCCGCATCAAGTCCTTTGTTTTGTAAATAAGCCAGTCCGGCCCGGCTTTTCCGGCATCGGGGATTGTGGTAGATCTTTAACATGGTGAAATGATTGCAGCTATTCAAATTTTTAGAAACTTCCCTATATTCAGGTTATTTGTTATTGGTTATAAGTTATACGTTATTAGCAGTTTTACTTATAACAGTTAACATATAACTTATAACACTCTATTTCTTTTCCTCTCGAAACATTAATAAGTTGCGATGATTTTAAGTTTTCAAAGCAATTACAGCCCCCCAAATTCCATTAGATAAGCCTTTATAAATCCGTTAAGATCGCCATCCAATATAGCCTGAACGTTTGATGATTCGAAAGAAGTTCTGATATCTTTAACCATTTTATAGGGATGTAACACATAACTGCGAATTTGAGATCCCCACTCGATTTTTTTCTTTTGACCTTCAATCCTCGCTTTTTCTTCCTGTTTTTTTCGAAGCTCAAGTTCGTAAAGGTGAGATTTTAATATTCGTAAAGCATTTTCCTTATTTTTTAGCTGTGAGCGTGTTTCCTGATTTTCGATCACTATCCCGGTAGGGGAATGCCTGAGACGAACTGCTGTTTCAACTTTATTCACATTTTGCCCACCCGCACCGCTTGACCGGTAGGTTTCCCAGGTGATATCAGCAGGTTTAATTTCAATTTCAATGTTATCGTCAACAACCGGTGAAACAAATACGGATGCAAAAGTTGTGTGTCTTCTATTACCTGCATCAAAAGGGGATAGCCTGACTAACCGATGGACCCCGTTTTCGCTCTTGAGGTAACCGTATGCATAATCACCGGAAAATTCAAGGGTGACCGACTTGATTCCGGCTTCATCGCCCGCAAGAAAATCAACTTGTCTTACTTTATATTTGTTTCTTTCCCCCCATCGAATGTACATCCGCATAAGCATCTCAACCCAGTCTAAACTTTCCGTGCCTCCAGCGCCTGAATTGATCTTAAGGATGGCTCCCAGGTGATCCTCCTCTTTTTGGAGCATGTTTTTTAGTTCAAGGTTTTCAGTAAGTTTTAATGTGGAATGATATTGTTCGTCAACTTCCTGTTCAATTGATTCCCCGTTTTTATAAAAGTCATATAAAACGGTAAGATCGTCGAAGCCGGATCTAACCTCCTGGTAAGCTTTTGTCCACACCTTTAAATCGGATATCCCTTTTAATTTCTTTTCGGCATCTTTAGGATCATCCCAGAAGTCGGGGGTAAGTGTTTTTTCTTCTTCCTCTTTTATTTGAATCAGTTTTTTTTCGATGTCAAAGATGCCTCCTTAACGCAGCCAGGCGATCGGAAAGGTCTTTTATCTGTTCAGTGGTTGTCATGGCAAGAAAAAATTAATGTTAAATTGGGTATAAAATTAGTAAATATTGTTCATAAATTGAGAATATTGTTATTAGTTATTTGTTATTGGTTATTTATAGATATGTCTGCTGCCTGCGTACAGACGACTTGACTTAGTTTTAGATTTCCGGTTGCTGGTTTCCTTTTTTCTTTTATCTTTTGTCTTTTATCTTGTTTTGGGTTCCTTATTCTTGGTTTAATACCTGCACAAAATTCTCCTCCTTAGACAAGACCGGCGACTTATTCCTGCCACCAGCCGCTGCGACTGCCAATGTTCCTTTGCCGACTCTGGCAGGTCTTTTTCAGCCGAATACAATTCGGCTCTACTCCACGCTCTCTGCTCCATGCGCCATGCTCCCCTGCGCCTCGCTCTCCGCTCTTTACTCCATGCCTACTTCTCCTGCTCCTGCCGCTGCTATTTTTCAGACTCTGCCAGGTTCTCCAAACGCTGGCAGGTCTTTTTCAGCCGAATACAATTCGGCTCTACTCCACGCTCTCTGCACTCTGCTCCATGCGCCATGCTC
>JABUBN010000542.1_pt1 | contig 11070 bp, 15 predicted proteins | sample 7240341 | NCBI WGS metagenome assembly JABUBN01 (sample SAMN07256345, study PRJNA390944) | subsurface metagenome | isolation source: Methane hydrate marine sediment | place: Pacific Ocean: Eastern North Pacific, ODP site | reverse complement strand
AGATCTATCTTCCATTGACCGCCTTCGAAGTATAGAAAATAAAGTTTTACCTAAAGATTTTGACATTTTAGGATTCTCAGTTCATTATGAAAACATCAAAAAATATATTTAGATTTGGTTCAGCATCACCGATAAAGAAGAGATCAAAAACCTTACTCAATGGTAAAGGATTTGAAGTTACTGCGGGCCCTCCACCAATTATGAGGGGATAATTTATTACATTACGAAAGTAAGAATCGTGACGTTTTTTTGCATCTAATGGGATTTGGGATTTGTCTAAAATCCATAAAATATTTCTATAATCGTTTTCATAATGAACTGAGAATCCTAAAATGTCAAAATCTTTAGGTAAAACTTTATTTTCTATACTTCGAAGGCGGTCAATGGAAGATAGATCTTTAGATGCTGGAAATTTTATTTTTTCAGGAAGGTAAATTCGCTCGCATACAGCTCTTTCGTTGGAGTTAATTAAATGATAAAGTAATCTGATTGAATAGGAAGACATTCCCAATTTATAATTGTTTGGATATATTAGACCAAAAGAGAAGTCAACATTTCTCCAATCTTTAATAATTACGCTTTCTTCATACATATAAAAAACTTCTTAAAAAATTAAGAACTTTAAGAGATTATACAATAGGTTCTTGTTCTGATTTTAATTTTTTAATTTCTTCCACAATTAAAGGTAAAATAGTGCCTGTTTTGTGATGAATTACAACCGCTGCTTTTTCATCCAAATGAGTTGGTTGGTCATTTACAATTATTAACTTTCCTTTTTCCCTTAGCGTATAGAGGGGTAGATCGCATATAGGGGCAACTGAGAGGGAGGATCCCACAATTAACATGACATCTGCTTTTTTAGCTAAAGCTTGAGATTGGAATATTTCAAATCTAGGTAATCCTTCTCCAAACAATACAACTGAAGGTTTGAGTGGAGCTGCGCAAAATTCGCATTGTGGCCCCGTTTTTTTCTCTTTCTTCAATTTGCGATAAATTTGCTCTTTTGTATAAGAGGCTTTACAACCTAAACAATTAAATCTATTAATACTTCCATGTACTTCATAAACAATTATAGAGCCCGCTTTTTGATGAAGTTCATCAATATTTTGAGTAATGACAGCTTTAATTAAATCCATCTTCTCGAGTTCTGCAAGAGCACAATGTCCTGGATTTGGTTTTGCTTTGAATAGGTTTGGGGCAATTTTTTGTGCCAACTCCCAGAATTTAGCGGGATTTTTTAGGAGACTTTCCAATGTACCAAACGTTTCAATCGGAAACTTCTTCCAAATGCCATCTTCCCCTCTAAAGTCAGGGATTCCAGATTCCGTAGAAATTCCCGCCCCTGTTAGAGCAATAGCTTCTTTAGAATTTAATAGTAGTTCTGCTGCTTGGTGAATTTGTTTCTTTTCAATTATTCTTAGAATTTTCATTTAATTTACCTAATCAATATTATTCAAAGGATAGATTTTTAAAACTATACTCTTAAATTTCAATTATTTTAATAATATTTTTTGAAATTATTAAAAGTTATTTGTTATATAAGTTCGAAAATAATTAAAATTACTAAAATTAAAATATATCTTAAATTTCTTTTATTTGAATTTAATTTATTCAAAAAAAAAAATTAGATTAATCTTTATATATTGATGCAAATATATTTTCTTCAGTATTTTTATCAAATAAATGAATTTTTTTATCATTAAAAGTTAAATAAACTTCGTCACCAATATTAAAACTTTCAATTTTTCTAATAACAGCAATTAATGTTTTTAAACCTAAATCTAGATGTATTTCAAATTCTCTCCCCATTGGCTCTATAATATCAATTTTTGCTTTAATTAAATTGCTAGCATTTTGTTTTGATATTAAAACATCTTCAGGTCGAATGCCTAATATTATTCTTTTATTATTCATTTTTTTGATTTTTTCCAATTCATCTGATAATTTATATTTAGTAAAACCAAGATCTATGCATCTATATACATTTTCTTGTTTTAAAACAATATCTAACATGTTAGATAATTCTAAATAAAAAGTAGAAATAAAAAATCTTAAAGCTAAAATAATGAAAACTAATATTTTACCCGTCTTAGCCTAATTGAGCATAAATTTAAATATCTCCTATCATAATCTTTCTATACCAAAGGCTATACTATTTAGGCAAAGATAAAATGAAATTAAAAATAATATCTTTAACGATTTTAGGAATGGTTTTCGTTTTATCACCCATAATTAAGGGCAATTTCAATTTTACTACGGGAATTAGTGATAAAAGTTCGGAATATGGCGATGAAGTTACCTTATTTTTCAAATTAACATTGAATGGAAGATCCATAATCTAATCACTATGTATAGTGCAGCTAAATACTTCATTACTATTAAAAATATAAAAAATGGAATTTCTTTTTACCAGAGATGATGAACTGTCTTTTTAATATATTTTTCATAGATTTCTTGAATTTGAACCATTTGATCATTTGATAAAGGTTCTAAATATGAAGCTTGAATGTTTGATTTAACATGGGATACCCGACTTGCACCAGGAATGATACAAGAAACAGCATCAAACATTAAAATCCAACGTAATGCATGAGGAGCAAGATTTTCAGGATTTCCAAATACTTTCTTTATTTCTTCAACAGCTTTTAATCCTATTTCATAATCCACTCCCGAAAATGTTTCACCTTTATCAAATGCTAGTCCGTTCCTGTTAAAATATCTATGATCTCCCTCTTTAAATACAGTATCCTTGGTGAATTTTCCAGTAAGTAATCCACTTGCTAATGGAACACGAACAATAATGCCAATGTTTTTCTTTTTAGCTTGCTCAAAAAATAATTCGCTTGACCTTTGTCGAAACACATTAAAAATAATTTGTACAGTTGATACGTTTGGAAATTCAATAGCTTTTAATGCCTCTTCAACTCTTTCTACACTCACACCATAATTTTGAATTTTCCCTTCATCTTTCAAGGAATCTAAAATATCAAAGACCATTGGTCTATAATATACTGCTGTTGGAGGACAGTGAAGTTGAAGTAAATCAATTGTGTCAATTTCCATATTCTTTAAACTATCATCAACAAATTTTCTAATATTTTCCTCATTATATCCTTCAGTATTATGAGGATTTAATCGTCTACCGCATTTGGTTGCAACATAGACTTTTTCATTAGTAGATTTTGAAAAATTCCCGCAAAATTGTTCGCTTTGGCGTTCTTTATACACATCAGCAGTATCAAAGAAATTGATTCCATTTGAAACTGCTATAGATAGTGTATTTTGAGCTATAGTTTTATCGAATGGTTCTCCCCATTTACCTCCTAATTGCCATGTTCCAATTGATATCTCTGAAACTTTATATCCTGTTTTTCCTAAAACTCTATATTTCATGATATTAATCTCGATATATTGAAACATTGAATAAAATGAAAATCGAATATTAAAAGTTTATGGAGACAATAAAAGAAACGGCATCAGAACATATTAAAATACCAGCATATAATGCAACCAAGATGATCTCTTTCTTCAGAGATTTCTATTGTTTTTATATAATGATATTATTCTATCCATTCCATCATTTATAGATTCATCGATAATCTTTCTTTTAGGATCTGCTTCAAACCATTCAAAAACTCGCTTTATTCCCTCTGAAAAGGGGATCGTCGCTTTGAATTCAGGAACAAATTGCTTAATTTTTGAATTGTCAAAAATCATACTATAGGATTTATCTCCTAACAAGGAAGAACCTACTTGATTATTACATTTATTAAGAAATTCTGAAGGAATATAGACGAGATTTAATTTTACTCCAAGAGTATCAGCCATAATCTCATATATTTGATTCCAAGTTAGAATTTCATCAGATGTAATATGAAATGGATGACCGATTGAATGGATATTTCCAATTAAACCACATTCCCTTTTTAATTCTATCAATAAAAGTGTAATTATTACTTCCAGGAGAAATTATGGGAAAAATAGTATTATAAGTATGAGAAGGACGAACAATTGTAATAGGAAAATCGTTCTCACGATATTTTTTCCTTAAAAAATCTTCACAAGCAATTTTATCACGACTATATTGCCAATAAGGTTTTTTTAATGGTGTAGATTCCGTGATATATGGAGTTGAAGGGGTTTTTGATAAATAGAAGCACTGCTTATAAAAATATATTGCTTTCCCCCTTTCTTCAAACAATTCATAATCAAACTCTACATGATCTACTATAAAAGCAATCCAATCTACTACAACATCAAATTTCTGATTAGAAAGAATTTTAATAATTTCTTCTTTATTTCTTATATCACCTTTAAAATAATTTGCTCCGGGTAAATCTAATTTGATATTACCTCGATTTAATAAATAAAGATCAAATCCTTTTTCTAATAGTAATTTACTTACATAAGAACTAATATTTCCTGTTCCACCAATGAATAAAACTTTCATAAGAATTCTAATATAATATTGCTACAAAATATAAAAATCTTTAAATTAAAAAATAAGTAAACAATATGCCTTGATGATCTTTATGTGGACGATTTCGTGGATGATGAAAAGAATGGTTTATTTACCTTTTTCAGATAAGAATGCTTTTTTAAGGGATAGAGTTTTTACCAATTCCTATAATCATCAAGTCCAAATCAGATTTCCTATGAAATTTTTTATATTTTTCAAAAAAGATTTCAATTATACATTTTTACATTTTTATGAAAAAAAAAAATTTTAAACTGATCATCATAAATGAATAATATGAGTAAAATAATAAAATGGGGAATTTTAGGTTGTGGAAGGATAGCCTATAAGTTTGCTGAAGGATTAAAGGTACTTCCCGATGCAATATTGGAGGGTGTTGCTTCTAAAACAGAGGGAAAAGCTGAAAGTTTTGGTAAAATGTTCGGTGTGAAAAACACATATAATAATTATGAAGATTTGGTGAACTATCACGCTGTGGATGTTATTTATATTGCGACTACTCATAATTTTCATTATAAAAATGCATTACTCTGTCTAAATCACGGAAAACCAGTTCTCTGTGAAAAACCTATTACATTGAATGCTAAACAAGCTGAAGAGTTAATTAACACAGCCCGTAACAATAATGTATTTTTAATGGAAGCTATGTGGACAAGGTTTTTACCTTGTATCGTAAAATTAAATGAATTTTTAGATAGGGGAATAGTAGGAGAAATTCAACATGTTACGGCTAACTTTGGAATTAAAAAGGAATTAGACCCTAGAGGACGTTCATTCAATCCTGATCTAGGAGGGGGTGCATTACTTGATCTAGGGGTTTATCCTATTTCATTTGCGAGAATGATTTATAAACAACCTCCTTCAAAAATAAAAAGTAGCGCATATATTGGAAAAACAAAAGTGGATGAAAAATCTTGTTATTTATTTGAATATGAAAATGGACAAACTGCAATGCTTTCTTCTTCACATAGACTGATTATGCCACATGATGCTTCCATCTTTGGAACTAATGGATATCTGGAAATTCCTAACTTCTATCATCCATCAAAAATAATTCTGAAATTAGAGGGTAAACGAAAAAAAACGATTAGAATACCTTTTAAATCAACTGGTTATAATTATGAAGCAATGGAAGTTATGCATTGTCTAAATACTGGTAAATTCGAAAGTGAAATCATGCCATTGGATGAAACTTTAGAAATAATGAAAACTATGGACATATTACGTTCTCAGTGGCATCTTAAATATCCCGGAGAATAAATAATTACTATACGTTAATTTTAAGGAACAAAGATAAAGAAAATAAGAAATAGCATTTAGAAGAAGATTAGGCTAAATTAGTTAAAACTATTTAAGGAGAAATTCCATTGAAAATCGACCATATTGCAATCTGGGTTAGGGACTTGGAAAAGATTAGAATTTTTTATGAAACTTATTTTGGTGCAAAATCAAATGATATATACTTCAATAGTAAACATGAGTTCTCGTCAATTTTCTTAACCTTTGATGGTGGAACTAGGTTGGAACTAATGCAAATGCCATCAATTCCAGAATCTTCAAATAACCCATATAAACAGTTTACAGGTTTTATTCATTTAGCCATATCTGTAGGATCTAAGGAAAAGGTAATTGCTTTGACTATTCGGTTAGCTAATGATGGTTATGAAGTTTTAGGCGGTCCAAGATATACGGGGGACGGCTATTTCGAAAGTACGATATTAGATCCTGAAAAAAATCGAATTGAAATAACTGTGTGACTGCATATCCTTTTTATTAATAGAGAGATCATTGCTATTGGTGGAACAGGGAGATGGCAGATACGATTTGTCTAATTAAACCAGCACCAACAAGGGAATTTAAAAATCATAGAGTTAAAGCTATACTAGCAAAACCATTATAAACAAGAATGGAATAAAAAATAATATCTTTTGTTCCAATGGAATTAATCGTTATAATTTGATGCAAATATATTTTCTCCCGTTTTTTTATCAAATAAATGGAGTTTTTTATCATTAAAAGTTAGATAAACTTCATCACCTATTCTAAAATTCTCTATTTTTCTCATTACACTTATTATTATTTTTCCCCCTACATCTAGATGTATTTCAAATTCTCTCCCCATTGGTTCTATAATATCAATTATTGCTCTAACTGAATTATTACCAATTTCTTTTGACATAAGAACATCTTCTGGTCGAATGCCTAACATTATTTCCTTATGTTTTACTGTATTAATTAGATATAATTCATATAGTAATTTATGTTCTGTAAAACCGAAATCTAGATATGCATTTCCATTATCTTTTTTCAAATTACCATCTAACATATTCATTAGAGGACTTCCAATGAATCCAGCAACAAATAAATTTTTAGGAAAGTTATAAATACTATCTGGTTTACCTACTTGTTCTATTTTTCCGTTGTTTAAAATTGCAATTGAAGTTCCCATTGAAAGTGCTTCTATCTGGTCGTGAGTTACATAAATAATTGTAATTCCTAATTTTTTATGCAATCTTTTAAGTTTTGCCATAAAGGCAACTAGCCCTGCTATGTTTCCAGGAGTGCCAACAATGTACATGCGTTTATTAGAACGGGACTTTCGAAAGTAAAACCATGCCATTAGATGAAACTTTAGAAATAATGAAAACTATGGATATTTTACGCTCTCAACGGCATTTTAAATATCCTGGAGAATAAAAATTGATTACATTGGAATTTTAAATATAGATAGTAAAGTAAAAAAGTAAGAGGATGTAGTAACAAAAAATATTGAGATTGGTCATTAGCATCTATGAATAATTTTATCATTTTAAAATTAGAATGGTACGAAAAAAACTAATTCAGCGGGATTTATTATAAGAATACTTAAATCAATAAATTTCATTTTAGGACCTTTCTAGCTTTTAAATTAGAGTATAAATTTGGTATTAAATTTTTCAGGTCGTCCTTTATAGATCAAGGAGCCCACCAAATGATAACCTTCTAACAAGATTTATAATTTCAAATGATTAAAATAAAAAAAATCATGTGTAATAATGCAATTAAATTATCTCACTATTAAACCTTGATAGAATTCATCATCCTTTGAATATTTTGCTTTAGCATCCTTTTTCTTATAGTAATACCCCATTAGTAGTCCAACTATACTCCCAATAACAAGTCCAGTTATACTTAGTATAGCTATATAAATAAAATACCAATCAATAGGCAACTGATATGCTGTACATATATAAATAGTAGGGGCAATAGTAGATAAGAATCCTCCAATAATACCTACCATGATACCTATTTTTAAAGGAGATTGATCAGGTTTCCTCTTTTTCAAAGCAAAAATTACGCTGATAATTGATCCAAGTAAGAAATCGATATCTCTAAATAATAACAATCCCCAAAAATTAAGGAAAATTATAGAGATAAAAGTGATTAAAATAAAAATAAGGATGCTATTAATTATTACCGAGACTTTTACTGTCTCGACCTTCATCTCTTCTTTTCCTTTTTCATTTGAGTTTGAAATTTAAACCACTGAATTTTGTTGCTATTTCTGCGAATTATGATGTTGAGATAATAAAAAAACAATAATTTAAGAAAGTTATCTTAATTGATTTTTTTCTGTGATATCTTATCGAAAATGTGAATCCTATTAGTATCGAATGAGATCCATACCTTTTCTCCTACATTCAGATCCTTATTAGTAATAGATACTGCAATGAGCGGTTTATCATTAATTCTCAAATGAAAAATATTTTCCCTCCCTAATGGCTCAACGACTTCAACTTCTGCTTGGATTGCATTTTCTCTACTCTCCTTTGTAATGGTAATATTCTCTGGTCGAATTCCTAACATAATTTCGAGTGTTTTTGTCTTCTTCATTATTTCAATTCCACTCGAAAGTTGATATGAAGAAAATCCAAATTCAACAATAAATTCTCCATTTCTCTCTATAAGAGTACCCTCAATTATATTTATTGGAGGATTCCCAATAAAACCAACAACAAATAAGTTTTTTGGATTTTCATATATCTCTATTGGCGTACCTACTTGTTCTAAAACTCCATCATTCAAGATAGCAATTCTATCACCCATTGACATTGCCTCCATTTGATCGTGGGTAACATACACGATGGTTGTACCCATATCCTCATGTAATTTCTTCAATTCTGCCCTAGCATAGACCCTTAATTTGGCATCGAGGTTTGAGAGGGGTTCATCCATCAAGAAGATTTTAGGATCTCTAACCATTGCCCTCGCTAACGCCACTCTCTGCCTTTGTCCACCACTGAGCTGTTTTGGCTTTCTGTCAAGAAGTTTAGATATTCCTAAGCGTTGGCTCACATCCCTAACTTTTGATTCAATTTTACTCTTTTCCATTCTCCTAATCTTTAACGGGAAAGCAATATTTTTATATACTGTCATATGAGGATAGATTGCGTAATCTTGAAATACCATGGCTGCATCTCTATCTTGTGGTCTTGTAAATACATCACTTTCTGAGGAACTAAGTATTGTTTCTCCCATTCGTACTTCTCCCTTATTTGGTTTGAGCAATCCTGCGATACACAGAAGGGTAGTAGTCTTTCCACATCCAGAGGGACCAAGTAAGATAAAAAACTCTCCATCCTTTATCTCAAGAGATAAGTCCATAAGAGCTACAGTTTTTCCATATTTTTTCGTCAAATCTTTTATAACAATATTTGTCATTTCACATCACTTTTAACCTTTAATAGCTCCTGCCATGAAGCCTTTTATTAGATATTTTCCAAGTACTAAATATACAATTAATGATGGTAATGTGTACCATAAAGTTCCTGCCATTTGAACATTCCACGCAGTAACAAAACCTCCTTGTAAATTTAACAACGCTACCGAAGCTGGCTGTGAAACACCTGCCCCTGTCAAAACTAAACCAAAGAGTAAATCATTCCAAACTTGAGTAAATTGAAAAACTGCTGCGACCACGAATGGTGTAACGGAAAGGGGTAATATCACATGAAGATATGTTTTCCCTATTCCCGCTCCATCGATTTTTGCTGCATCTATAAGACTATCGGGGATACTATCATAGAAACTCTTGAAAAGGAGGGTACATATGGGGACTCCGTATGCAGTATGTGTTAGGATGAGACCAGATATCTCGCCATATAAACCAAGCTCAATTATTATCTGAACTAGGGGGATAAGTACTGCTTGATAGGGAATGAATATCCCAATGATAATTAAGAGAAATATAGTATTGGCTCCCCTGAACTTGACTTTGGTCAATGCATAACCCGCTATGGAACCTAAAATACAAGATAGAAACGTGGCAGGTATCGTAAACATAAGACTATTTAAGATAGATATTCTCAATTCATTAAAAGCCGTTCCAAATGCGGCCAAGGATGGATTTGTAGGTGGTTGTATTGGATTTGAATAAATTAAAGCCTCCTGTGTTTTTAAAGCAGTCATAATGGCACTCCAAAGAGGAAGGAAAGTCAAAAATACAAAAAGTATGAGCAAAAAATAAAGGAATATTCGTTTAGGATTTGGTAATCTCTTTTTTTTTGAACCAATTTTAATTTCTTTCATTATTTTTCCCTCCTATACGTTGAATAGAGATAAGGTATAACGATAATCATTATAAGCAAGAATAGTACAGTGGCGATAGCGGAACCATAGGAAAAATGTCTCTTGTTAAAGACCTCCTTGTACATTGTTATGGGTAAAATCTCTGTGGAGTAACCAGGACCTCCACCAGTTAAAATAAATATTAAATCAAATGCTTTAAGGGCAAATACAATGAGTATAACAAATCCAGTAAAGATCGCAGCTTTTAATTGAGGGATTATAATACGATAATATACCTGAAATCCTGACGCACCATCCACTGCTGCAGCCATAATGTGAGATTCGGGGATGGATCTTATCCCGGCTAGAAAAATTAACATCATATACCCTGAATATTGCCATATGAGGACCACACAAACCCAAAACATAGCCCAATCTACATTTTGGACCCAGTCATTACTAAAAAATCCAAGCCCAATTGACTCCAACAGGGTGTTTAAAACACCTACTCTAACATTATACATCCACCTCCATAAAAATCCGGTAACCACGAAAGAAAGGGTAAAAGGGAATAGGTAAATAAGTTTAAAAACATTTTCCTTCCTTACTTTTTGATCGAGCAGTATTGCTAACAAAAGCCCCATAACAAGGCTACCTGGAACAAAAATTAATATTAATACAATGTTATTCCATAGGGATGTTAAAAATATCTCGTTAGAAAATAATTTTATATATTGGCCAAACCCTTTAAAATCATAGCTTGGCCTCAAGCCATCCCAATCAGAAAGAGATACGACTACATTCCAGATGATGCATATATAGATAAAAATTATTACAAGCACTATAGGTATTATAAGAAATAATATAGTGGATATCTTATCTCTCGTTATGATTTTTTTAATAGACACCATTCTTTTAACCCAAATAAACTTTGATGATATTTAAAGATACTACAGTATCAAAGGAAGTATATCTCTAAATCCTATTGAACCCTGACTTTTTATATAAAGATTTATTTCTGATTTTTAATTTAAGACTATTAATTT